>Ga0209723_1001132_pt1 | contig 43857 bp, 39 predicted proteins | sample BiotimSIPDNA_2_FD_185750 | JGI IMG/M metagenome (GOLD analysis project Ga0209723, IMG submission 185750) | Anaerobic biogas reactor microbial communites from Washington, USA - Biogas_R2 time_0 SIP DNA (SPAdes) (version 2) | ecosystem: Engineered > Bioreactor > Anaerobic > Unclassified | place... | reverse complement strand
CCCAGGATATCAGGTTACAATTCTTAATTGAAGCTTTAATCCTATCCCTGTTTGGTGGTTTATTGGGGGTTATATTTGGTGTTACAGGTGCGTGGGTTTTCTCACAATTTGGTGATATGCCTACCGTGGTCGATACATTTTCAATCATATTGGCATTTGGATCGGCAGCATTGGTAGGCGTTCTTTTTGGATATTTGCCAGCTAATCAAGCTGCAAAGCTTGATCCTATAGTGGCTTTAAGACATGAGTAATACGGAGAAAAAATGAAAATTAAAATATTAATAATCACAATGTTGATGGTTCTAGTTTTATCTGCTTGTTCAGGATCACAGGCTGGCGATCAGTCATCTATCCCAAACCAGGAGCAATCAAATGACATTGGTGAAACAATAACTGATAACAATCAGAATCAAACTGAAAATGATCAGTCGCAAACGCAAGCCCAGGAAACAGTGCAACTGAGTCCGCAAATGCGTTTGATTGTAGGTACCATGTCTTTAGAAAAAGCTGGCTTGAACCTGTCTGCAGAGCAAGCAAATTCCTTGTTACCCTTATGGAAAGTGATGAAGAATTTGTTGGGGAGTGAGACAAGTGCCCAAGCGGAAATTGATGCTTTGTTTACGCAAATTCAATCTGAGTTTTCTGCAGAACAGTTGAGTTATTTGGAAAACTTCACCATGAGCCAAGAGGAATACCAGGCGATCATTGCTGAATATGTACCAGAAGACCTATTAAATTCAGGTATTCTTATGACAGAAGAAGAACGTGAAGAGCGTCGAGCAACCGCAATGGCTGAAAATGGTGGAACCGTTCCCCAAGAATTGCTGGGCAGCGGCGGTGGTAAGGGCATGGGTGGCGGTAGTGGCGTTCCGCGAAGTATAACCGGCGGGACACCGAGTGCAGGTACTGGGGTTGGCCAGGGAGTTGGTGGCGGGACGGGGCAAATCAATATTTATTTGATTGAAGGCTTAATCATTGAACTTGAAACAATAGCAGCACCATAATAAGCCAGGTGATAAGCCAAGGTAATCTTTTAATTTTGGTAGATTTCTTAATATTTAAGGCGGCTAGACAAAGCCGCCTTTGCTCTGTAATAGTGGTGTGACGATATCGACCGGACTCTGACTAAGTCATGCAGCCATCCATGCCTTGCTATGTATTATATTTCGCTAAATAAAATCGAATAATTAGAGTCTTACCAAATCTAATTTTGAATGGTTATTATTTGTTATAATCACCGCAAGAGAGTAACTATGAAAAAACATAAAAATATTGTCTTAATAATGGCTTGCTTCTTATTGATCGCAGCAGCGTTCCTGCTGACGTCAAATTCAATGAGTGTTCCTGCACTGGCCCAGGCATCTTACCAAACCCCAACGCCCAATGCAGATGGCCAAATCATCTATACGGTACAAGAGGGCGATACCTGTACACGTATCTTTTTATTAACAGGCGTAACCATTGATGAAATCATCAAGCTAAATGCCTTAGGCTCTGAGTGCGGTATTTATCCTGGTGAAAAATTGCTCATCGGTTTTGTCGAACCATCTGTCATGACAGAAACTGCCCAGCCAACTGCAACACCATCAAATGTGACGCCCACACCAACCCCATCACCTGGTGTTGCTGAAATATGTATCGTGCTGTTTGATGATGTGGATGGCAACGGTATGCGCGTTGAAGGTGAACTGTACCTCCAAGGTGGCGCGGTCAGCATTAATAACCGCACCGGTACAGTCTCATTAACTGGCAGTACCGTTGGCGGTGACCCCGAACTGCTCGAGCCACTGTGTTTCTCTGAAGTGCCTGAAGGCGATTACAACATCAGTGTCGCTGTCCCGGACGGATATAATGCCACCACGATCACCAATTATGCCCTGACGGTCAAAGCAGGCGACCAGGCAACCCTAGATTTTGGTGCCCAGGTTGGTTCTAATATTTCCCCAGCAGATGAAGTCGCTGCTGAGGGTGGCCGCTCACCCATCTTAGGGATTGCAGGGCTGGTTGTACTGCTTGGCGGTATTGGCTTAGGGATTTACATGTGGCGTAATCGCCAGCTGTAAACAAAACCACTTACTTAATCAATAAAAACAAGGACTGTATTTTTTCTACAGTCCTTGTTAATTTTCCTTACAAAATTAAAGAAGCTTGCTTAGTGTTTAAGCTGCCTTAAATGGAAGCAACAACGCTGTGTCTCAGCTACTCTGCAGCGCGCTGTTCCAGCCAGATATCACCCTCGTTGTGGTATCCAGCCCTTTCCCAAAAACCCGGTCTGTCTTTTTTTACAAACTCCAACCCGCGCAGCCATTTTGCGCCTTTCCAGAAGTAAACGTCTTTCAGATCTGTCCGCCCGGGGATTGCGCCTACAATCCCGCGCAGTGGGTAGCCGTGCTCGGGGGTGAGGGGCTGGCCTTCATAATGCGTGGCTAACAGGAAATTATCGCTCAAGGCAACTTCCAGCGGCAGGTTAGTGGTATACCCATATTCTGCATGCTGGATAACGTACTTTGCTTGAGATTTTAGTTTAAGCAAGCCCATATCAATTAGGCTTTGCAGGCGAATGCCTTCCCAGTTCGTATCAAGCAAGCTCCATGTCGTCACGCAGTGGATGTCCATAGTCAGGCTGACGCGCGGCAAGTCCATGAATTCATCCCAACCAAGTGCGAAGGGCTTTTCAACCTCACCCCAAATTTGAAAGGTCCAGGTTGCCGGGTTAAAAGCCGGTATGGCGCCGTAATGCAAAACCGGGAAACGCTTAGTCAGCAGCTGTCCGGGCGGCAGGCGCTTTTTGATATCCTCTGGCTCGGGTGCTTGGGGCATAAATGCTTTCCTTTTATAAGGAGTAGGTGTCTCCAGGCTGCATCAGGTGCACTTTGCTATCTGTCTCTGCCTCAACCCGCTCTGCCCAGGCTTTAGGATCCTGGCGGATCAGGTCAAACGTGTTGAAGTGGATAGGAATTACTACCTTTGGACTTAGCAGCCTGACTGCCCGTAAGGCATCAGCAGGGCCCATGGTGTAATTGTCGCCAATGGGGATAACGGCCAGGTCCAAGCCTTCCTCGCCTATTAATCGCATATCGCCAAACAGACCGGTATCCCCTGCCATATAAATTTTCTTATTTTCATTGGTTGTCAGGAGAAAGCCAGCCGGGTTGCCGCCGTTGCTGCCATCCGGCAAGCTGGAACCATGCAAAGCCGTGGTCAATTTCAGGTACCCAAACGGGTGTTGGTAACCGCCCCCGATATGCTGCGCATGCGTCTTGACGCCCTGCTTACGCAGCCAACTGCTAATTTCCGCGTTACTGATCACCAACGCCGAACAGCGTTTTGCAATCTCCACCGTATCACCTATGTGATCACCATGTCCATGCGTCACTAAAATGTAATCTGCTTCTACCTGGTTGGCTTTAATTTTTACGGACGGGTTCCCGCTGAAGTAAGGGTCAATCAGCAATTTAAATCCACCTGTTTCCAACCCCAAGGTAGCGTGGCCAAACCATGTGAATACGGATGTCATCTCTCACCTCCAAAAGCTTGATAAATTAATTATACACAGCAACCAGGTCGAAGTAGGCTCCCAAAAATAAAGAGGTATAAAAATATTTAATAAGAAAAAAGTTTTAAATCCTGGGCCAAGCCAGGAGGATGTTTTCCATCAGCAGGCGCGGGTTTACATATAGATCCAATTGAGCTAAGCTTTCCTCTAACAAGGGCAGCATGGCATACATCGATTTTTGATCAATAGCCTTGGCTACTTTTCGCGCAAATTGTTCTTGGTCAATGTTAACCAATGGGGTATCAGCGCCAGTTGCCAAAATCATCACATCCCGCCAAAAGGTCATCCAAATACTGAGAATCTCAAAAAATACATCGCGCGTTTTCCCTTTGCGCTTCATTTGACTTTCTACATAAGCAAAACGTTCCCTTATGTTAGCGGAAAACAGGTCTTTAATATCTTCCAAAACCTGGCTGCGAAATTCAAGAACCTCAGGCTTTTCAAAAAGGTGCAAAGCTGTGCCCAGGCGTCCTGAGCTGACGTGCGCCAGTAGCTTGGCATCCAAGGTCGGGAGGCCTTTATTTTCAGCGAGCCAATTTTGTGCTGCCTTAATAGGCAGCGGCCGCAGGCGCAGGACCTCACAACGAGAAGAGATGGTCGGCAGCAGGTTCTCCTGGGAGTCGGCTGTCAAGATCAAAATGGCTTTAGAAGGCGGCTCTTCTAATAATTTCAGCAATGCATTTGCAGCGCCTGCCGTCACATTTTGAAAATTCAGGATTAAGGCAACTCGGTATGGTGCCTGGTAGGGCGCTAATATCATAGTCCGTTGCAGCTCGCGCATTTGTTCAATGCGGATATCTTTATGCCCGCTTTCCGGCACGATTACGGCCAGGTCGCTGAAATTCTGCGCATCGATTTGACGACACACAGTACATGTACCACAAGGCACACCTGGCTCAACCGGGTTTGGGCAGCTCAATGCCTTTATGAATGCCAGGGCTAGCGACCGCCGCCCCACGCCTTGAGGCCCTGTTATCAGGTATGCATGCCGCAACTTTTCTGGTTTGGTGTGCTCTTTAAGGAAAGCAACTGCGCTATCGTGTCCAAATATGTCCCATATCACGCCTGAATTGTAGCGTAAACATGCGCACCTGGCAACATTCACAGGGACACTAATTATATTTTGCACCAGCTTTGCGGGTAACATAAATTTTTATTATTGAAAGGGAATTAATGTACTATAATTCTTCGATGTTTTATATATTAGAATAACTGCAGAATTTAGTACTTTTCTGCAGTTTGCTGGATTAATAAATTTAGGAGTAATAAGAATTATGAAGAATGTAAAAAATAATATAGCTCAGCCTGTGGAAAGCAAGCCGGATATCTCTTGGCATGCCCTTACAGCCGAGGATACCCTTCAGCAGCTTGCGTCTCCTGTTGAAACAGGCCTTTCCAGCGCGGAAGTTAAAGCGCGCCAGGCTAAATATGGCCTGAATGAGTTAACTGAAAAAGAACGCACCACCTTCTGGCAAATGCTTTGGGCACAATTGAACAGCTTTGTGGTTATTTTGCTCATTGTCGCCTCGCTCATTTCTGCAGCGCTTGGTGACTTCGTTGAAGCTGGAGCCATCCTTTTGATTGTTATCTTAAATGCTATCTTGGGCATCGTGCAAGAATCGCGTGCGGAGGAGGCACTGGCGGCGCTGAAAAAGCTTGCCGCACCAGAAGCGCAGGTCTTGCGAGATGGGCATCGTATTTCTGTGCCCGCCCCGCAGTTGGTACCCGGTGATATTGTCTTTATCGAAGCCGGAAATTACATCCCAGCGGACTTGCGTTTACTGGATTCAGTTAACCTCAGCATTGACGAAGCCTCCCTGACCGGGGAATCGGTGCCGGTTACAAAGCATGCTAATGTCTGCCATGATGCTGATATTCCCCTGGGCGACCGGAACAACACCGCCTTTATGGGCACCCTGGTAACTTATGGGCGCGGTAAAGGCGTCGTTACCAGCACGGGTATGATGACACAGCTTGGTATGATTGCCACCATGTTACAGGCGGTTGAGGAAGAACAAACACCCCTAATGAAGCGCCTGGATGACCTTGGCAGGATTTTGGGTTACGGCGCGCTGATTATCTGTGGACTTGTTTTTGCAATTGGTGCTGTTCGTTTAATCGCTGCTCCAGGTGCCCTTTCGATAACTGACCCCAACACCATTGAAGAATTAATCGGTTTATTTATGGTAGCGGTCAGCCTCGCCATCGCTGCCGTACCTGAAGGGTTACCAGCCGTGGTCACTATCAGCCTGGCCGGCGGTATGCGTGAGATGGTTCGCCGTCATGCCCTGATCCGCAAACTGGCATCCGTAGAAACCTTGGGTTCAGTAACCGTGATTTGCTCTGATAAAACAGGCACGCTCACCCAAAACCAAATGACTGTAACTCGCTTGTGGGTAGATGGTCATTTTGTTACCGTAACAGGTAGTGGTTATGAGCCGGTGGGTGAATTCCTGGTTGATAACCAACCCATCAATCTCAAAGATTACTCAGCTGCACAAACGGCCTTGTGGGTCGGCTCATTAAATAACGATGCACAATTAGAACTTTCAGGTGAAACTGATGGCAAGCCCACCTATCGCATTATTGGCGACCCAACCGAAGGCTCGATCTTGGTGGCAGCACACAAAGCTGGTGCTTCTGCGAAGTCACTCAACACAGCCTATCCGCGCCGTCAGGAAATCCCCTTTGACTCAGATCGAAAACGCATGGTCACGATTCACGAGATTGAAAACCCGGGCAACGGCGACATTTCACCATTTGCTGATGATGAAAAAAGTAAATGGCATGTGATTGCAGTAAAAGGTGCGCCAGATGTTGTCTTGACACTATGTGCCTATCAGCAGAATCTGAATAATGGCGATGAACACCTGACCGATGAAATGCGCAAAGAAATTTTGGCAGCTAACGATGCCATGACCGGTGACGCTTTACGCGTCTTAGGTGTGGCCTACCGTTTGGTTCCAGCCCTTCCGGATGAGATTAATAGTGAAGCATTAGAAAAAGACCTCATTTTTGTAGGCCTGATTGGCATGATCGACCCAGCCAGAACTGAAGTTAAACCTGCTTTAGAAGAGGCAACTACTGCTGGTATCCGCACGGTTATGATCACCGGTGATTATCCAAACACAGCCAAAGCCATCGCTGAGGAAATTGGCCTTCTGCGCTCTGGGCATCAAGTCCTAACTGGTGCTGATCTTGATGACGTTGATGAGCTGGGGATGCAAGAAATTGTTAAGATTACCGATGTATATGCCCGTGTCAGCCCTGAACACAAAATGAAAATTGTGGACGCTTTGAGAGCCAACGATGAAGTTGTGGCGATGACCGGGGACGGCGTTAACGATGCGCCAGCTATTAAACGGGCAGATATCGGCGTTGCTATGGGCATCACCGGTACCGATGTAGCCAAAGAAACAGCCGACATGGTCCTGACGGATGATAACTACGCCAGCATCGTCAATGCCGTTGAGCAAGGCCGTGTGATTTACAGCAATATTCGCAAGTTTGTCTATTACCTGCTTTCCTGTAACGCTGCTGAGATCATGATTATCTTCCTGGCTGCCTTGTTCGGTTGGCCTGTGCCCCTCACGGCGATACAACTGTTGTGGCTCAACCTGGTCACGGATGGTGCGCCGGCATTAGCGCTCGGCTACGAAAAAGGCGATCCAGATATCATGAATCACCCGCCGCGTCCGCCTAAAGAGCCCATCATCAATAAATTTATGCAGCTCGGCATATTAATCCAAACAATTGCCATTACCACCGCAACTTTGACGGCATTTGCGCTCGGCCTTTATACAGACTCAGGCCATATCGAACTAGCCGAATCAATGGCATTTGTCACCTTATCAATGGGTGAGTTACTAAGGGCATTCACTGCTCGTTCAGAATACTACCCCTTGCTCAAGATTGGTGCATTTAAAAATAAACTGATGAACTGGGCGGTACTAGCATCCTTTGTGTTAGTTTTACTGGTCATCTATGTCCCCTTCCTGCAGCCGATCTTCAATACCTACCCCCTGGGTTGGGCGCAGTGGCTGGAAATGATCCCGTTGATCTTACTTCCTTCCATTGCTGCAGAAGTGACAAAAACCATCACCTCCAGGAAACGCATTAAAAAACTGCAGCAGGCTAATTCATAAACTGACCAGTTTCAAAGGTTCAACTCCCAGCCTATATCATAAGGCTGGGAGTTTTATTTTCCCGTTGAAAGACTCCAGGCTTATTAGCAAAGTACATGCTTCGAACGTGATAAAATCAACCCGTTAAAGGTGTAGATTGTGTCCTTATTAATTAGCAAACCTTTTTTACTGGTCCTAACTATTTTTCGTATCCCAACAAAATTCCTTGTGTTAACTTATTAGGTTCAAAATATCCGACTAGGGAGAGACCTTTTCATGCCAAAGAAATTATCAACCCTCACAAAAATCTTATACGGCACCGGTGACCTGGGTTATAGCATGACGAATTCAATCATTGCTACCATTTTCCCCTTGTTTATGATGGATGTGGTTGGTATTTCGCCTGGCTTGGCCGCCATTGCCTTGTTCATCGGCCGCAGTTGGGACTACATCAATGACCCGATCATTGGCTATCTCTCTGATCGCACCCGCTCACGCTTTGGGCGCAGGCGTCCTTGGCTGCTCTTTGGGGCGCTTCCTTTTGGCCTTGCATTCCTGCTTCTATGGATAAAACCTGACATTGCAAATACAACTGCTTTGGTGTTGTTTTATGCTTTTCTATACCTTTTGTATGAATTTACTGCCACGGCTGTTTATATGCCCTACTTTGCCCTGACCCCAGAGTTGAGCGAAGACTACGACGAGCGCACCCAAGTGACCAGTTTTCGCATGCTGTTTAATATCATTGGCGGCCTGATTGCTTACACGCTCCCCATGATGCTGATAGGCAGCGTCTCGCCTGCAAACGCAGATAGATTGATCCTGATGGGTGCGGTATTCGGCGCGGTAGCTGCGATACCCTACCTGGTCGTTTTCTTCTCAACCAAAGAGCGCAAAGACTTTGTTCCTGAGCAGCCGCCAAAACTAATCCCCTCCCTCATATCTGCTTTAAAGAACAAACCCTTCATATTTGCGGCAGGTATTTACTTGGTGACCTGGCTCACGATTATCATCTTAGAAACCAACCTTTTAATCTACATAAAGTATGGCGTTCTGCGAGAGAGCCAAAGCAGCATCATCATGGCGGTGATGTTCATTACCGCCATCATAGCCCTGCCGTTTTGGACCTGGATTTCAAAAAAAGGCAACAAGCGCAAGGCTTACATGATCGGGGTTGCTTTTTGGGCGGTCGTGATGTGTGCGCTTGTTTTAGTCAGGCCTGAAACACCCTTCTGGGTGTTATTGGTGATGTGCTTTTTAGTTGGTATAGGCTTGAGTGCTGCGCAGGTGCTCCCCTGGGCAATCATCCCAGATGCCATTGAGTGGGATGAATACCAAACCGGTGAACGGCATGAGGGCGTTTTTTACAGCTTAATTACACTTCTAGGGAAAATTGCCAATTCAATCGCCGTACCACTCTCTTTGATGGTCCTAGAATTGACCGGTTATGTTGCCAATGCGCCCCAGCAGCCTAAAAGTACTTTAACTGGCCTAAAGATCATGATAGGGCCGATCCCCGCTTTGTTGTTATTCTCAGGCATCTTGTTTGCCTACTTTTACCCACTCAGCCGGGAGAAATATTCGCATATTGTCTCAGAGCTTCATCTGCGACGCGAAGCGCGCAAGCTGCAGCACCCAAGCAGCTTGCCAGGCTAAAACCGAAACCAATCTGTGTCAAAAAACGGTGTATACAATTAAAAAGAAGAACAATTTACCAACAAAATATCTGACCTATAGGGTAAAATCAATCCGTATTTTTTGCTAGGAAATTAATTGTTTTAAGGAGAATTATGAGTCAATTTTTAGATAAGAGTAAACCAGCCCGAAAATCGCGCTGGTCTTGGTATTTGTATGATTTTGGAAACTCTGCTTATGCTTCCGTGGTTTTATTAGCGGTATATTCCACCTATTTTAAGAATGCAGTCGTAGGCGGGGCCGAGGGAACGCGCTTGTGGGGCATCTCGGTTGGCGTAGCAGCCATTCTTGTCGCCATCCTTTCGCCAATCTTTGGTACCATAGCAGATTTTACAAAAGGTAAAAAGAAATTCTTATTTATTTTTACAGCCCTAGCCATCATTTTTACTGCGCTGCTCTTTTTTGTCCGGGAAGGCGATGTATTTATAGGCATGTTGTTCTTCATCATGGCGGAGATTGGTTATCGTGCTGCCCAGGTCTTTTATGATGCCCTTTTGACTGATGTATCCACACCAGAAACCATTGGCTTTGTTTCAGGTAAAGGCTGGGCTGTGGGCATGATTGGTGGCATTATCATTCTTATTCTGGTGCTTATCCCCATTCAATTCATCGGCAATCACATGATTCCTTATGCTTTCCTGATTACAGCCTTGTTTTACCTGCTCTCGTCTATCCCCACCTTTTTATGGGTGAAAGAGCGACACGAGCCAGAAACATTACCAGCTGGTGAGACTAAGGTCGGTTTAGCCTTCAAACGGCTTTTACAAACCTTCCGGGATGTCAAAAACTATAAAGAGTTCATCAAGTACATGGTCGCTTTCCTGATTTACAACGACGGCATCATGATGTTGATGGATTTTGCTGCCATCATCGGGGCAACCCTTTTCGGTATGGGTCAAATTCAGCTGATCTTGTTTGTGATAACGATCCAGGTTGCCGGCACCTTTGGTGCCTTATTATTCGGCAGTATATCCGACAAGAAAAGCAGCAAAGAAGCCATCATCTTTTCCCTTTTAGTATTAATCGCTTCGATTATTGGCTTGTTCTTTATTAAAGACATCGTTTGGTTCTTTATTATCGGTGCCTTTGCTGGTTTTTCGCTCTCCGGCGCCCAGGCAGTCAGCCGCACAATGGTCAGCCAGCTTGCGCCGGCCAGCAAAACGGCTGAGTTTTACGGCTTTCTCTCCGTGGCTGGGCGAACCAGTACTTTTGTTGGTCCCCTTGTGTTTGGCACGATTTCCTACCGCGCAAACAATTGGTACATCAATAATGGCTTTGACCCGATACTTGCCGAGCAAAACGGCTTACTCTGGGCAATCGGTTCAATCCTCTTGTTCCTGGTAGTCGGCTTGCTGGTTTTACTTATCGTTAGGCGCGTAACGGCTAAAAACCCGATGGTTTATACAACAGATTAATTAAGCTTATTGTCTCAAATAAACTGCTTAACAGCAAATGGCGTCTGCATAAGGCGCCATTTTTATTTCCCCCGTGGCGCTTGGTATGGCAGCCATTTTCACCAAGTTTGCGTTATACTGAAGCAAATTGCCACACACAGGTAAATTAGGCATAATATAGGAGTCGTTTATGAAAATTCTTATCACTGGCGGGGCGGGTTATATCGGCAGTACCATTGCATCCGCCTTAGTTGATAGTGGGCACACCCCCATCATCCTAGATTCGCTCGTTACTGGCCGCAGAGAGTTTACCAAGGGGCATATCTTCTACGAAGCCGATATCGCCAACCGGGATGCGGTTGCGAAAGTCTTCCAAGATCACCCCGATATTTACGCCACCATTCACTGCGCAGCGCTGATCATCGTGCCCGAGTCTGTGACCATGCCCTATGAATACTACCGTGAAAATGTCGTTAAGTCGATGAATTTCTTTATGCATTTAGCGGAATTGGGGTATCCAAGGGTTGTATTTAGCTCATCTGCCGCGATATACGATGTGGTTCCTGGATTTATGGTTACGGAAGACTCGCCCCTAAAGCCGCTCAGCCCTTACTCACGCACGAAATATATGATGGAAATGGTGCTCTCCGATTTTTGCCACGCCTACAATCTAAAAGGCATCGCACTGCGCTACTTTAACCCGATTGGCGCAGACCCAAAAATGCGCTCCGGCATCCATGTTAAAAATCCATCCCATGTGCTGGGCAAAATGGTTGAGGTAGCCCTCGGCAAAGAGCCTGTTTTCAATATCACCGGCGTGGATTGGCCAACCCGCGATGGCTCTGGCATCCGCGATTACATCCATGTTTGGGATTTAGCCTCGGCGCATATCAAAGCCGTCGAACGCTTCGACGATGTAATTAGAAAAGCCGGCCAACCCGACCTGCCGTATGCAGTCATCAACCTGGGCACAGGCAACGGCGTCACGGTCAAAGAGTTCCTGGTAGCCTTTGAAGAGGTATATGGCAAGGTGCTGCCCCTGGCTATCAAACCACCCAGGCCAGGTGATGTGGCTGGCGCTTATGCCAATGCAGACAAGGCGCTTGAACTGCTGGGTTGGAAGGCGGAACTGCCCATCACCCAGGGCATCAGCGACGCCTTGAAGTGGGGTGAGCTGCGTGAAAGCATATTAACTTTTTAACAAGCAGCGCTTCTCAAAAGGAAAGGAAAAAGCATGCGAGATCAATTATTTGAAGCCATAAAAGGACATGATGTCGAGTATGTGGATATCCGCGTGGAGGACTTGGTCAATACCTGGGTTATTTTCCGTGGGTCAGACCTGGACAGCATTGGGTCATCGCGCACGCGGGGCGGTATTGTGCGCGCCTTGTATAAAGGCGGTTGGGGCTACGCCACCTTTAACGACCTGGGTGACCTAAAAAAACAGGTGCGCGAAGCCTGCCTGACCGCTAAGCTGGTAGGCAGCGGCAAGACCTATTTTGCGCCAACCGAAGTTGTGGTGGATTGCATCAAAGCAAGACTCATCAAAGATTTCCGCCAGGTGCCCTTGGCCGATAAAAAAGCCCTGATGGAAGCCTACAACAAGATTGTGCTTGGGTATCATGAGAAAATCCAGACCTCAATCGTACGCTATGCAGATAGCTTCAAATCCGTTTGGTTTGCCAGCTCAGAGGGCACCTTTATTGAAGAAGAAGTACCCGATGTCAATATCTATGTCGGTGCGACGGCGCGCGATGGTGATATAGTCCAAAAAGGTTTTGAGTCGGGCGGCGGTGCCGATGGGTACCAAAGCGTGGAAGGCTTCCATGAGCAAGCTGCCACTGCAGCCCAAAAAGCGGTTGAGTTACTATCTGCGCCGCCTGTAAAAGGCGGGAAGTACACGGTGATCACAGACCAAATCATGACCGGTGTTTTTACCCACGAAGCCTTTGGGCACCTGAGTGAGTCTGATTTTGTCTATGAAAACCCCCAGATGCAGGAATTAATGCAGCTAGGAAAGCGATTTGGCGTGCGAGGTTTGAATATCATCGATGATGGATCTTACCCAGGCGGCTTAGGCTCTCACCGTTACGATTCCGAAGGCGTGCGCATGCGCAAGAACTACCTGGTTAAAGATGGTGTTTTGGTCGGCAGGCTGCATTCGCGGGAGACAGCTGCCAAGATGGGCGAACCGCTCACAGGCAATGCCCGCGCTCTCCATTTCAATCACCCGCCTATAGTCCGCATGACCAATACCTACATAGATAATGGCAGTGTGCCCTTGCACGAAATGCTCAAAGACATAGATCTTGGCGTTTACGCGGTAAAGATGATCGGCGGGCAGACCGCCATGGAAATGTTCACATTCAGCGCCGCCTATGGCTACATGATCCGCAATGGACAGGTCGCAGAATTGGTTCGGGATGTCACCCTTACGGGAAACGTTTTCGAAACTCTGCACAATATCGATGCCATTGGGGATGACCTGCAGTGGGAACCCAACGGACCAGGTGGCTGCGGCAAGGGAGGGCAGCATCCATTGCGCGTGGGGCTGGGCGGTCCGCATATACGCATCCAAAATTGTGTGGTAGGAGGTCAGCAATGAGCCTTGAAAAAATCATTTCTAAGTCGATGGAAAAGGCGCAGTCTGCCCAAGCAGTAATGCTGTCGACAGAAACTAGCACTGTAGATTTCCAATTTGATCGTTTAAAGGCAGCCGAGTCCTCTCAGCGCACCCAAATTGATCTCAAGGTGATTGTGGATGGGAAAGTGGGCACCTCCAGCACCACCGATCCTTCAGATGTGGAAGGTGTGGTGAGCCGCGCGCTTGAAGCAGCGCAATTTGGCAGCCCAGCTAATTTTGATTTTCCTGAACCGCAAAGCTTAGAACCTGTGCAAATATTTGACCCAGCTCTTCTGACGCTTGAAAAACCTGAAATGATCAGCATGGGTCAGCAGATGATGGACATGGTCAAGTCTTATAACCCCGAAATACTTTCTGGCGCGCTTGTTCAAAAAATTATCTACAAAGTAGATTATGCCAACTCGAAAGGCGCAAAGTATAGCGCCAAACACACGGCTTTTAACCTCGGTGCAGGTGGCGAACTTGTCCGCGGAACGGATATTCTTTTTGTCAATAAGGGTTTGGGGCAGAAACAACGCAAAGTAGATACAGAAGAGATTGCAGCCCAGGCCATTGAATACTTCCGCATGGCTGAAACCATTGCCCCCATTGCCTCCGGGGAATACCCTGTGATCTTCACCCCCTCCGGTTTAGTTGCCTTACTGCTCTCACTAGGCCTGGCACTCGACGGGAAGAATGTCTTCTTAGGTGCCTCACCGCTGCACGGTAAGATTGGGCAGCAAATTGCAGACCCACGCCTGACCATGGTGGATGACCCGACCATTGCATTTGGTCCCGCTACCAGTGCCTTTGATAACGAAGGCACCGCCCGCAGGGTAATGCCCTTGATAGAGAAGGGCGTGTTGCGCAATTTTATTTATGACCTGGACACGGCCGGGCGCGCTGGTGTGCAACCGACAGGCCACGGAACCGCTCGCCAACTCACAAACCTAGTGATTAACCCCGGTGAAACCTCTTTTGACGACATGATCAAGGGTATTGAGAAGGGACTGCTAGTGCATGAGTTTCTTGGCCTCGGTCAAGGTAACCCCATCAACGGGGAGTTTTCACTTAATTTATTCTTGGGCTATAAAATTGAAAAAGGCAAGCTCGCCGGGCGGGTCAAAAATGTCATGCTGTCTGGTAATGCCTTTGAGGCCCTGAAGTATATCGAAGCCATCAGCCAGGAACGTGAATGGGTCAGCGGTCCTTTTGAATATTTTAACGGGCTCATCCCTTACATCCAGGTGAGCAAACTGAGTGTGACAGCTAAGTAGGATAATTCTTAAATAAAAACGGGGCGGATCAATAAAAGGATCCGCCCCGATTGAGTTTAATTTACCAAGCGCGAGCAGGGTATGCTTTGCTTCGCTTGCGGAAAAATAGGCCGATAAAAACGCCTACTACAAACCCGCCGATATGCGCCCAAAAGGCAACCCCGCCCATATCGCCTGCACCAAGGCTCAAAACGCCCTCAAAGAATTGCAGAACAAACCATACCACCAATACAATGGATGCCGGTACAGTCCTTAGCGTCATAAAGAAGCCCAGTGGGATGAAGGTTGCCACGCGGCTTTGGGGATAAAGGATCAGGTAAGCGCCTAAAACAGCCGCAATGGCACCGCTAGCACCCACTGTTGGGATTTGGGAACCAGGGTTTACGAAAATATGCGCTGCCGCAGCGAACACACCGCCAAATAAATAGAATAATAAATACTTGATATGGCCCATCCTGTCTTCAACATTATCGCCAAAAATCCACAAATACAGCATGTTACCGATCAGGTGCATCCACCCAGCGTGCATGAACATGCTCGTGAAAACGTCGCGCAGGTTACCGGTATCTATGCCGCTTGAAAATTGGGATGGAATGATGGCATATTCATATACCAAAGTCTCTTGCTGTGCGGGGCTTGCCAGCCATAACCAGGCAAAGGCGACGATGTTCGCAATAATTAATAAATAATTGATAATTGGTACGCGGTGGGTGGGAAGGTTATCTCGGATTGGAATCATAATCTATGCTCCTAAGCTTAATGAATTTTTTCTTCCAGCAATTCTTTTAAGCGGGGGCTCTCGGCGTAGAAACCCCAATGCTTTTCGGGTAAAAGGACTGCGATACGGCACATAATTTCATCAGTGCTCTGTTTTAACCATTCTTTATGATCTTGATTAGGCATTTCTGGCAGGTAATAGGCTTTGCCAAATCGTATTTGCACGCGCATCTTCTTGAATTTAAGAAGCCTGTTAAGCATATCTGCTGACCCGGTCACAGCTGCCGGCACGATCGGCACCTTTGCCTTTTGCGCCAACAGTGCAGCCCCAGACTTGCCCTCTAAGAGCTTTTGGTCACGAGAACGGGTACCTTCAGGTGCGATTCCAACAATCCAGCCCTTATTGAGGTAACTGACCGCTTCTCGGAAGGCTGCAAAATCCGTTTCATCACGGCTGACCCAGATGACCCCGATCGCATTCAAAAGCCACTTAAATAAGCTTCGTTTTTGGTAATCTCTGGCAACCAAGCCAATAACATCTTCCCTTGGGGTAGAAATCATAAGTAGGGGTGTATCTAAGCGGCTGATATGGCTGGTCGTAACCAAAAATGCGCCGTTTTGAGGGATCAAGTCGTAACCAATAATCTCAAGCCTGACGATCAACTTGGCAACCCACCTGATGAATGACATGATGCGCTTATTATTCGTTGTTTTCATGGTTTTGATTTTAATTGTATCCTAATTAGTTGGGGTGATCAGTGTTTGATGGGTTCGCAAACGCTTACTGAAAATGATAAATCCGGTTAGCATGATACCCGTCAGCAGGATAAGCAGGGCATACAAGATCATGGGTACATTTACCAGTTTGGGATATTCCGAACCAGGATAGACAATTGGCAGTAAAGAGGCACTCAGTACGACCCCATTCCAAAGACCATGAACCAACAGTGAAAGTATTAAGCTGAGTGCGTATTTGATACCCCTGCCCTCGCGCCATATTGAGGCCAAGCCCCACCCAATTACACCGCCTGTGAAAACATGTAAGAGGCTTCCCCCCATGCGGCCTAAAATCAAGACCAGCCATTCCTCGCCAGAGCCGAAACCACTGAGAGAGAAAAGGCCCTCCATCAGTGCAAACCCAGCCCCGCTAAGTATGCCAACCACGTACCCCTCAGGTACGCTCCTGATCCTTTTTGCGAGCAGCCACACGCTGATGGTTTTCAAAACCTCTTCAACGATCGGGACCAGGACAGTAAAGGCTAAAAACAAGGCTAGGATCACTAATGGCTGGGAAAGTAAAGGCTTCAAAATCAACAACAGGCTTTCTGGATCCTGCGGTAATGTTGAAAATTGTGAACTTAATTCAAATAGAATTCGCTGCAGTTCGGGGTTTGTGCTTGCTGCAAGCGAAAAAACAACCAAGGCCAAGGATAAAACACCCAACTCAGCAAAAATGATTAAGGATGGTGTTACCGCAAGGCTGAATGCAAAAACCCCCCAGTGCCTTTGTGGGTGCACACCAGCCATATTCTTTGAGCCAATATTTATGTAAATGAGTATAGGCATGCTGATAGCCAAGACGCTGAGAAACGGAGCTGCCTTTGTTGCCGCTTCCGGCCAAGTAAATAAAAGCACCCCAGTTATGAGAACCAGGATGAGTAAAACTAGGAATACCCCGTTAATCCGCTGTAAGGATATAAAGAGCAACCAGCGCGGAATGGGCAAGCGGCGTAATCGGTAAAATCCAATAAGGGCTGATGGAATTAATAGGCAGCCAATTACAATGAGCGCTAGGCCCAAAGATAATAATAAACCCGGTTGAAGGAAGTCTGAGATCAAATCAACCGGGAGAAAAGCTAAAGCAAACAGCGCTGCAAAGGCTCCCCCAAAAGCATTCAGCGCAGCATAAGTTGAAAGCACAGCCTGTAATAACGAAATCCAATCAAAGCCGTTTCTTTCGTTATAGGCTGTGCTTTCAGTCAACAAGCTTATTTCTCGACAATACTAATTGTAATGATCTTATCCCCTTCTGGCGCATCAGGGTTTGTTTGTGGGTCTCTTTCGGTAATTTCTTTTAATACATCCATACCCTCAATCACTTCACCAAAGACAGTATACGATCCGTTCAGGTTGGGCGTGCCCACATAGGTGATAAAGAATTGGCTGCCGTTAGTATCTGCGCCGGCATTCGCCATACCCAAGATGCCGGGCACATCAAAATTCAGCCCTTCCACGATCTCATTCTTAAATTGGTAACCGGGGTTGGATAAGCCAGTACCAGTTGGGTCACCCGATTGGGCAACAAAATCGTACATCACCCGGTGGAATGAAATGTCATCAAAGTAACCTTCGCGCGCTAAAAACACAAAAGAATTGACCGCTAAAGGTGCCTTATCAGCAAACAGATCAAGCACAATATCACCCTTTTCGGTTTCAATGGTGGCCGTATAGCTTTTGTCCATGTCAATTAACCAATCTGGGCATTCAGTGAACATCTCAGATTCAAAGTCATAAACGGTTAATAAACCTTCCAGGGTGCTGTACCCCAAGTTGCCCATGTAATTGCCATTGACAAACAGAGTGGGCGTGCTCGACAAACCAACCGATGTCGCCTTGGTGTAACTATCTGAGACCTTGGTTACAACCGCGTCGCTCGTGAGGTCAGTAGTGAACTGGTCTGCGTCAATACCCAGTGTGTCAGCTTGCGCTGCTAGCCAGGTTGAAAAGTCTTCGGTAGATAAGGATGACCAGCTAGCTTGTTCTTCAAATAAAATAGCGTACATTTCCCAAAACTTGCCTTGAAGTCCAGCTGCCTCAGTAGCCTGGGAGGCTAAGTTGGCGTTGGGGTGGATTGAGCTAAGCGGTAAATGGCGGAATACGAGCCGGACATCATCTGGGTAATTCTTGATCAATTCCTCAAGCACCGCGTAAGTTTGGGCGCAGTAGGGGCATTGAAAATCGCTGTATTTGATGATGGTCAATTTTGCATCCTCTGGGCCAAGCACCCAATCTTCATCGCTAACCGGGCCGATCAGGTCATACACCCGTTGCTTCTCTTCAGAATCACCCGTGAGAAAACCAGGCACAACATTACAAATCATCTTGCCGTTCTCATCAAAAAGCAAGGTCTCATCCAAGACCACCGGGGCAACGTCCACGGGGGCTTCTTCCTCGGGCTCAGTCACCACAACTGCCGGTGTGTCGATCACAATGGGCTCCTCAGCCGGCGGGGTGAACTCTTTTACCTTGCACCCGCTCATGATGAGCGCCGCAAATAGTACTACCAATAAAATTTTTCTTGAAATTTTCATCGTTAACCTTTCAAAAGTGTCACAGCTTTCCTTAATTTTGAAAAGCCGTGTGATTAAGTAACAAAAACTATGCCTTTAAATCCCGTCCCAGCTTGGCCAAGACAACCTGGCGAATCTGGCTTTGTACCTCGTCTTTGGGAAGCGCCGCATCGACCATCACCCAGCGTCCTGGTTCCTGCGCCATCAATTGATGGTATCCATCGCGCACGCGTTGATGAAATGAAATTTCATACGCATCCAGGCGGTTCCACTCATCCACCCTGCGTTTTCGCTGCAGGCCGGCTTCCACGTCGATATCTAAATACATCGTCAAATCTGGCTTCAGGTTGTCTGTTGCAAAGGCTAACATGCTTCGGAGTGCTTCCAAATCGAGCCCGTGACCATAGCCCTGGTAAGCCAGGGTGGAGTCGCCGTAGCGGTCACATAACACCAGCTTGCCCTCAGCAAGCGCTGGCTTAATAACTTGTTCAACCAGTTGCGCCCTGGCAGCCAAGAAAAGCAAAATTTCCGTGCGCGGATGCAGCTCTTTATTCCCCAGGTCAGTCAAGACTGCCCGGATCTGGTCGCTGATCTTGGTGCCGCCTGGTTCGCGCGTGCGCACAACCTGGTAGCCCTGGTCTTCTAAGAATTTTGCTAGCCCGGGTAGCTGGCTGGTCTTACCGCTGCCCTCTGGTCCTTCAAATGTGATAAACATAGCCTAATCCCTGTAGATGCGAACGTGCCTGTTCGGCTCTTTGCCATATGATTGTGAGATCAAATCTGCCTCACGCGCCATCTCATGCTGCAGTCGCCGAATTGTAGCGGTCGCAGGCGGTAGGTCCACATATTTTTCCCCGTTCAAAACCGCATCAATAGCCAATTGGGCCTGGTCGCTGGCTTCAACTGGCGAATTGAACCGCTCAGCCGGGGTTTGAATATTGAACAAATCTGCTAAAAACTGCTCAATCTGGGCTACCGTGTTCGACTTAAGCACAAAAATCGGCACGCCCTTATCCTCTGCATCCAAAATGGGCTGTTGGCGTTCGCGGAAGTAGCGCCTCAGCGTGACGAATGTATCGGCTTCTTCAAGGTTTCTCACCACCCGTGCAGGCACGCCCAGGTATTTTATGGTTTGAATCAGGCGGTTGCGCGCCACGCCGTAGGCGTACAAACTGCGTTGTTTAATATCGCTTGTTTTGACGCTTTGCGGCGCGGATTCTATTATGGTTTCGTAGCGCGGCTGTTGGCGTTTTTCGCCGCCATTGCGCTGGAAAGGTGTTTTCTCCATCCCAGTCCCGCGCTTAAGGCTCTGTGTTGCCGTGCTGGCAGTTGGCAGTAGTGGTTTTTGGACGTGGATCTTATTATTCGCATCCCTGAAGCGGATTTCGGGCGGCAGCGGGTACCCGCGCAGCACCGAATCCACCGCGGCGGCAATATCCGGGTGCACCGCAATGCGGTGCCGATCTTGGATTTCCACCAAGACGGTAAACGTGGGGGGTGCGCGCCGCTCCAATACGGTCTTTTGCGTACCCCGGCGCCTGGCTTCGTCGTCTGAGAGCGTCACGGACTCCACCCCGCCAATCAGGTCTGACAGGGTTGGGTTGAGCAGGATGTTTTCCAGGGTGTTACCGTGCGCCGTGCCGATCAGCTGCACGCCGCGCTCTGCAATCGTGCGGGCTGCCTGCGCTTCGAGCTCTCGCCCAATCTCGTCAATCACAATTACTTCTGGGTTATGGTTCTCTACCGCCTCGATCATCACCTCGTGCTGTAGGGAGGGTTTGGCCACCTGCATGCGCCGGGCTGCGCCGACCGCTGGGTGCGGCACGTCGCCGTCACCGCCGATCTCATTCGAGGTATCCACGATGATCACGCGCCTGCTGTCAGCCAAGATGCGTGCCGCTTCGCGCAGCATGGTGGTCTTGCCAACGCCCGGCCGGCCTAAGATCAAAATGCTTTGCCCAGACTTAATCAAATCTTCAATGATGTCAATCGTGCCATACACGGCCCGCCCAACCCGGCAGGTTAGGCCGACAATGTGCCCGCGCCTGTTGCGAATGGCGGAGATGCGGTGTAAGGTGCGCTCCAAGCCAGCCCGGTTATCGGCGTCAAATTCGCCAATCCGGTCTGTCACGTAAGCCAGGTCTGCTGCGGTGATCTCGCGCGCCACTAAAACGACCTCCCGCCCGACAAAGCGCGCGGTCGGATGCCTGCCCAGGTCCATGATGACCTCCAGCAGGTTGTCGCTGTCATTTAAAGCACTGACTTTTCCTGTGATGTCCTGCGGCAAAACGCTCAGTAATGCTTCCAGGTCATCAGTAATTTTTTGTGTCTGATTCATACCTAAATTTCTAAAACCTTCTCAAGTCAAATAAATCGATCACGCAAAATGATCGACCTTTTATTTTAACGCATTTTCTTGTTTTACTGTGAGCGGGTATAAGCTCGTTGATTATTGATTACACCCACTGCGTGCCACCGGCACGCCGTTATCCGCCCGGTTTTCAAAGCCGCGCACGCTCAACAGGCTGTTGGCTTTCTGCCGGACCGCCATGTACTTGATCATCAGCAGGTGTTCGCTGCTGCTCAGGGTCGGCAGCCGCTGCATCAAATCTTCAAGCCAGGGCTGGTATGACCTGACGCATATATAAATCGGCCGGTGACCAGGTGTGGGCAGCGCAGAAACCATATCCAGGATGAAATTAGGGTTATCCACATAATCAGGCAGCACCAATGGCAAAGCCACGATGCCATTAGGGCCAATATAAACATCCACAAACCCGCGCAGGGATCCGTCCGGGGCATCATTGACCAATACCGTGGCGGTCTTGCGCGTCAGCGGTTCAAAATTTTGAAATAACTTGGGCACTAAGCTTTTGCAGAGCGCATGGATGGCTTTCAGGTCTGCGTTTGTCCACAGACGCCAAGGCGTATCCTCCTGCACAGGCACGCTGATCCCATCCTCCAACCGGTAAAAGCGCTGCTTTGCCCACACGTTAAAATCAACCTGCCGGAAGGCCTCGATGAGCACCGAGTCACTTTTTAGGTCGCTCAGCAGGTAAAAAGCCCCTTTTTCCCCGCAGTCCTTAATGAGCGCCTCCAAAAAGGCGGGCACCAAGTCCAGTTCTGCCTGCGCATCTGCAATAATATAAGACATTTGTGCAAATTGCTCGCCCAGCCGATGCCGCACTTGTGCAGCCAAAAATCCCTCCCAGCCCTCCGGTTCACAAACTGTGCTGATGAAGTTGCTGGCAGGATTCAATTGCTTGATTAAATTTTGCAGGGTTAGAGGATGGCTGTGCGTGAGATAAGCGATACTGTCTAAGCTGTGCAGCCGCTCTGACCTTCTGCGAAGGTCTGGAAAATCATACCAGGCGAGTGGGCGGATCAGGGTTAATCAACTCCAAAAAATAGCGGTGAAAGCGCACGTCGTCAGTCAGTTCCGGGTGAAACGATGTGGCTAAAAGGTGCCCCTGCTGGGCAGCCACAATGCGCCCGTCTTCCAGGCTCAAAAGCACCTTGGTCGACCCGGAAATGCTTTCAATAATCGGCGCGCGGATGAAAACGGCATGGAAAGGTTTTACCGCTTCCCCTTCATGCACTAAGAATGGCGCATCCAGCGCTACCTCGAACGAAGATACCTGGCGGCCAAACGCGTTGCGCTGCACGGTCATATCCATTAAATTGAGCAGCGGCTGCTGCCTGCGCGCATCTTTAGAGAGCAATATCGCCCCTGCGCAGGTACCCCAGGTGGGCTTGGCCATCCCAAAATCGTGTAAAGGCTCAATCAGGCCAAAATCCACCGCCATCTTGCCAATCGTGGTGGATTCACCGCCCGGCAGGATCAACCCGTCCAGGTCTGCCAATTGCCCAGGCAAGCGCACCTCAACACCCTGGACGTCAAGCCTATCCAGGATCTTGAGGTGTTCCTCAAAATCGCCCTGCAGCGCCAATACGCCAATTTTCATGTGTTTGCCTGCCGCGCTTGCTTGTTTACCAGCCGCGGTCTGCAATCAGGTCTTGGTCAGGAATGCTGGAAATTTGGCGTCCGACCATCGCTTCGCCCAAATTCTTCGATACCTCTGCCAATATCTTGGCATCTTGATAGTGCGTGGTCGCTTTTACGATCGCGGCAGCGCGTTTGGCAGGGTCGCCAGACTTAAAAATGCCTGAGCCCACAAAAACGCCGTCCACGCCCAGCTGCATCATTAAAGCTGCATCTGCCGGGGTGGCTATCCCGCCCGCGGCAAAGTTGACCACCGGCAGCTTACCCTGGGCGCGCACTTCCATGCACACCTCGTAAGGAGCACCGATGTTCTTCGCAAAGGCCATCACCTCTTCTGCCGGCATGCTGAGAAGCGTACGGATCTCCCCAAAAACCGTGCGGGCATGCCGTACAGCCTCGACCACATCGCCCGTGCCAGCCTCGCCCTTAGTGCGGATCATAGCAGCGCCTTCGCCAATGCGCCGCAGCGCTTCGCCAAGGTTCCTACACCCGCATACAAACGGGACCTTGAAATCGTGTTTATAGATGTGATGGGCTTCATCTGCCGGGGTGAGCACTTCAGATTCATCGATATAATCCACCCCCAAGGCTTCCAAGATCTGCGCTTCCACGAAGTGCCCAATGCGCACCTTAGCCATAACAGGGATACTGACCGTATCCATGATTTTCAGTATCAATTCCGGGTCGCTCATGCGCGCCACGCCGCCGTCTGCGCGGATATCCGCAGGCACCCGTTCCAGCGCCATTACGGCTGCTGCGCCGGCGTCCTCTGCGATGCGGGCATGTTCGGGCGTGACCACGTCCATAATCACGCCGCCTTTTAACATCTGTGCAAGACCCTTCTTGACAGCAAAACTAGCTACTTGCTGTTCCATGAAACCTCCAAAAACAATAATTTTTATCTAATCGGATTTTACCACTGGAAAGGCTTGCGAGCAACAACCCGCCTCATCAGCCCAGTTGTGCGTGGAAAGGGTCGACGGGCATTATAAGTCAAATGATTATCGGCCTAAAGCGAATCGAAGTATTTTGATTCTTCAATTGCGTCTTTGCCCATTTCTTCCATGTCAAGCGGTTTCACTGCTTCAGCGGCGCTGGCAGCTTCCCTGGCCTCAGCCTCGGCCAGTTGTGCTGGCGTTGCCCGCACGGTCAACACGAAGCGCTTGCACGATTCGCAGCGTTCCAGCCTGCCCACAACCAGGTTCATGCCCATCAGCGAGCGCGGGAAAGGATGCCCACACTTTGGGCAGATCGTGCCGCCCAGCATGCCGTAATTGCGCGGCTGGCCTGGCCGGGGCGCTTGCTTGGGTTTGCCGATGAACTGCACCAAGGCGCTGAAGCCCATGGCCGCAATCAAAACCACACCTACCGGCACGAGGATATTCTTGATCCCGCTGCTCTCCTCTGCCTGGGTCACGAAGTTATAGCGCAAAGTATTGCTGTTGAAAGTCTCGCTGTTTTTGGTTGTAATCACGGCTGAAATATCGTGCGGGCCATAGCCGTAATCATCGGTACGAAACTCGAATTTAAAAGGCGCTTCGTTGAGCACGGCTATTGCTTGCCCGTCCATCAGGTAGGTGACCTGCTGCACCTCAAGGCCTTCACCCACCAGGCGCAGGCTCATCCGGCCGCGGATATTACTGCCGGCGCCATAACCAAACTCGCGCCGCAGTGAAATGCGGTAATCCGGCTCATCCTGCGCTGATGCGGGGCTGAGGCTGCTGAAAAGCAGGCCGACTGCCAGGGTAATTGCACAAAATAATATAGCTCGTTTTTTCATAATCGATCACTTCCAACGGGTTAATATCGTCTCACGTTCAAATATGCTGGTGCCTAAGTAGAACATCCCCACGTCAACCGCCGCCAAGACCACAATCGCAATAATCATAAAGGTCACATTGATGATGATCAGCCCGGCTAACTGCGCAAACAGCACCGCCATAATCGGGATGATCACTACCGTCGAGACCTGCTCTGCCACGCGCGGGTCGTTCACGCGTGAAGAGACGTACAAAGCAAAATTGACCGCCACGATCGACATCAGCGGCCCCACCACCAAAATCGCCAACAACCAGGTTGGTCCGGCAATATAAGCCCGCACGCCCGCGCTGACGCCGATAATGGGCAGCGCCAGCAGGAACAGCCCAAACGCGGCCAACGTGGCCACGATAGCCGGGATGGCAGCCGCTAGGCTCTTGCCTGCCAAGAGTTCCACGGTGCTGATCGGGGTTGCCAGCAGCGGCTCCAGGCTGCGGGTCGTTTTCTCGCCCACAATGCTGTAGGCCGCAATCGTGATCGGGATGATGACCGGCATCATCATGAACAGCAGCATGAACTGGTTCATCAAATAAATTTGCATGCATTCCCCGCCGCTCAAACCGCTGCAGCTTGCTAGGAAAGCTTGCGGCACATCCGCAGTCGAGCCGTTCATGTCGCCTACTGCCTCGCCCATCACGCTCAGCATCACCAGCGGCAGGATGGTAAAAATCAAGGGCATAAAGCTGATGGTGAAGATCACCATGCGGTTTTTGAATACTTCTGCCCATTCCTTATCAATTATCGTGCGGATATGTTTCATGCCCGGCCTCCTTGCCCGTTTTGGTGCAGCATCTCCAAGTAGACCTGTTCCAGCGAATGCCTGAGCTCGCCAATGAAGCGGATCGCTGCCCCAGCCCCCACCAACTGGCGCACAATTTCGGGGTTATCTTGCTCTGGGTTGGCAAGGCTGATGACGAGTTTATTCTCAAGCGCCTCAACTGCTTGCACAAAGGGCAAGCTACGTAGCATATCTACCCATTCGGGCTGCAGCGCTGCCAAATGCACCACGATCTTGCGCCCAAACAGCTGTTGTCTTAGCGCGGCAGGTGTATCCACCGCGATCACTTTTTGCTTGAAGATGGCAATGCGGTCACATAAGCGGTCAGCCTCGTCCAGGTTGTGTGTACACATGAAGATCGTGCGCCCGAGTGCCCTCAGGCTCTCAATAAACTCGCGCACCATCTTGGCTGCCTCGGGGTCCAGGCCAGAGGTTGGCTCATCCAGGAAAAGCACCTTGGGGTCGTGCAGCAGCGCCCGTGCGATGGCCAGCTTCTGGCGCATACCCTTCGAAAACGACCCGACCGGGTCTGCCCGGCGCTCCCACAAACCCAGCATCTGCAAATACTTGCGCACCTGCCCAGGCACGTCCGCTACGTCATACAGGTTCGCGAAGATGGCCAGGTTCTTCTCTGCCGACAGTCGCTCGTACATGCCCGGCGTCTCGGTCAAGATGCCAATCGAGCGCCGGATGGCGCTGTTTTCTTTGCCTAATGTCAGACCGTTGATGGTGGCGCTGCCGCTGGTGGGCTCAATCAGGCCGGCCAGCATGCGCACGGTGGTGGTCTTGCCGGCCCCATTCGGGCCCAAAAAGCCAAACACCTCCCCCTCTCGCACGGCCAGGCTCAGCCCTTCCACGGCCCTGATCTCCGTCTTTTCTTTTTTGCCAATTTTAAAGACCTTACCCAGGTCTTGTGTGATGATCATAACTATCCTCTTTTGTCTTTAGCTCTGTAATGCGCTTCTATTATACGGCGAAAATTGGGGGAGGGGGTATGTTTTGTGGTTAAAAGCACAGAGGGCGGGTCAAGCCCGCCCTCTGGATACTTTGTTAATCAGCTGAGGGTATTAATTACCCATGCTCAATGGTACAGTAACATAAACTTCTTGTATGGTGTAATTACCGCAAGCGTCTGTCACCATGTAAGTGATGGTGTAGATACGGCCGGTGCCAATCCCAGAGCGCTCCGCCCGCAGCCAGAAGGTGTAGTCGTCGATAATCACGATGTCATCCACGGTTTTGCCATCATCCTCCCCATCGTCTGGTTCGTTTGAGGTAACCGAGACCAGGGTGATGGTTGGGTTGGGGTCAAAATTATCTGAGGCTTCCGCGGTGGCTATGACCTCAACGTACTTATGATTGGAAGACCAGAGCGTGTCGGGGGTTACACTGAGGGTCGTGAATACCGGGGCAATCTCATCGCACACGTTCAAGCCGATCATGACTGGGTCGTGGTCGCTCGAGCGAAATTGGTCAGGCGCATAAAGAGCATCTTGGGCGTCCAACTTGAAGCTCATATCATAATCAATCAAGTCAGCCTCGTCAGCGTTGATGTGCCAGATACCCGTGCCCGCAACCTCATCAAATAGATTGGCGGAAGCCAGGGCGTGGTCCAGGTAGCCTATTTGTCCGTCAAACACGTACGAATAAGCATTCTCACCTAAGAAGTGGAAGATCAAATCGGTGTAGTCATCCTCTGTGCCCATCATGTCATCCGGGCCAGCCAGGATAGCATCAATCGGGTCTTCCTTGTCATAAGAGTTCAAGTCGCCAATGATGATATAGTCCATGTCGCCGCTGCCGGTTGGGTCAGTTGCTAACCAGTCCACCAGCGCTTGTGCTGCTAAGGTTCGGGTGATGTTGCAGTTCCCAGCGCCGTCTAATACGTCAGGATCCCCAATGTCGTTGCAATCCGAGCCTTTGGATTTCAGGTGGTTGACGGCCATGGTAAATATGCCGCCGGTCTCCACGTCCATGAAAGTTTGTGCTAAAGTCGGCCGGTTGTAATCGTCTAAGAAGCGATCGTCAACCGTCGAGTCAAGGATGGCAAATTCGCCAATGGGTTCTACAGACGCCGGCTTGTAAATCAGCGTAAGTTTAATGGCATCCGTGCCGATGTAACCAGTATCAATGTAACTATAGGTGCCATCGTCAAAGATATCATTCAGTCCAGCAACAAGGTCAGCCGTTGATTCACCCTCATCGTTCTGAATTTCCATCAGACCATATATGTCTGCATTCATACCCGCCAGGGCAGCCACGATCTTGGCGCGCTGACGCGCTAGCTCTTCTGCGGTGTTCGCACCGCGGCATTCCATATCACCGCTCGGCCCGCATATATCATCACCAGTATCAATCGTAATGAAGTAATTTAACACGTTCATGCTGGCAACCACCAAATTAGACTCAAACGTTGGGACGTCCGGTCGGGGGTTGGCTGGGGTATAGTTAGCGCCTTGGGTCGGCTGGATACGATATAGCCCAAATGAGTAATCTATCACCCCAGTGACATTCGTGACGAGGTCGCCGCCCCTGAAGAGGTTGTCTAGATTAAAAATTTCACCATTGGGGTGAATGGCTGGGTCAGGGTTTTGCACGGTTCGGCCGTCATCCAGCGTGATCTTATGAACTTTATACATATCTGCGTAAGCTGCATAATTTTCTACAGAGGGCTCATAAGCCGCAGTGAAGGTCATAAAGCGATTGGTGGTGAGCACGATCTCGCCGTAGCGGTCAAAGTTAAAGTACTCTGCAATCACCAAATCCTGCGGGAAGGTCACCAGCATGCCCTCATAGGCTTCAAGGTCCTCAACTGCAGCTACGGGCAAGCTGATCGGTGTGGGTTCGATTGTAGTGGGTTCAGTGGAGCACACCCACAACTGTGACACAGTGATTTCGGTCATGCCGTTGTATTCAGAGACCACGCCGCGCACCCGCACGGTATTTCCAACCGCCACATCAACTGCCCCTGGTGCATAAACAAAGACGCCATCAGAGGTTAAGGGGTCACCATCCCCGCTTGGGTCCTGGATATGGAAACCGTTCAGGTCGCCATTATCAGGCAAGCCGTTGTTTTGGAAGTCGCCGACCACCACGCCTTCAACTGCCACTTCCTGGCCAACGTATGGACTACTTGGCTGGTTGTTTTGGACAATGTAAATTGGGGTGAAGTCGTCACCACAGGCTTCCGGTGGGGGTACATAAATCGCGTTAGGAGCACCAGGGGTGTTGTAAGCTTCACCTAAAATAATCGAACCGGGGTTTCCTGCAATGCCAGCCAGGTCAAAATCGTTGCGCACCCAGTCTGTGGCCGCGTCCGTGTCGAAGCCATCCGGGAAGCGCGAGGCGCCGCCTGGTGCATAGGCAAGGCCGTCATAATACGGAGATAAAACAGGCACGCCATAAGTAATATCAGTTGTTCCATACCCATCATAAACAGCCACGGCATCCACGATCTCGGACCAGGGCGTGATGTCAAATACCCCGTCCTCATCAGTGTCCAGGTCTTGGTTAAGTGCCCCTGTAAAGTCTTTGACCAGCAGTAGCGTGATCGTGCCGTTTTCAAGCGCACCTGCTGAGAGGTTGGCAAGGTACAAGCCGTTTGCATCTGTCGTGCCAAGCGAGATAACCTCGTCAACTGTGCCAGTTGCTGCCAGATAAAAATCTCCCTCAATCTCCAGCACTTTATAAGCGCTGTAGTCTGTTTCCGGGCTGCCATAAATTTCAACATACTCCACGTCCGTGCCGGTGGTACTGGCAGAAAACTCGTTAATTTTGGGAGAGAGTGGTCCTGTGCTGCCGCAATTAGCCGTGTGCGCGCCAAGCCCGTCAAATGTATTGTTGGCATAGCCGTCCCATTCAATGGCAGGGTCAAAGACATTTGTTCCATCAGGGTCACCCTGGCAAACCGTATCCTTTCTACGCAGCGTGTTATCAGCCGTGCTGACCAAGTCTACTCCCCATTGAGACCCAGGGTCAAAACCTATTTGACCGATGACATCAATGATGGTTGTGCCTTTACGAAGTACTACCGCATCATCCCCGTTAAACCAGCTTGCAAGACTCACAAGGTCTGCTTGGGCAAGTATAGCTGGGTCTGCTGGAGTAGTTGAATTACTACCAGCAACAACATATACATCCCCATCTGTAACAGTCCCGGTTAGGTTTATTGTCAACCCCGCACTGGCGCTGCCATTAAAATACATCTGGACGTTGTATTCCCCCGCGGCCAGGTCAACTGCTGCACCCGTGCCGTTGTAGATCTCCAAGGCTTTGCTATAACTTGAGCCTTCAATATACTCTGAGAAAAATAGTTCGGCTGGGGCGCTTGCCTGCACTGCCTTCGGCGTAAACCCGAGCGCGCTGAATAATAGGATCACCGCCAGCGCTGCGTTGATCGTTCTAAGCCTGTATTTCATGATAATTAACCTCCTGGTAAGTAGTTTGGATGAGTAATCTTATTAGAATCTTTATAGCCTAAAACCCACTTTTTTCATTAAGCAATTCATTAAAAATTTTGAAAAATCCCTGCTCGCCCGGTCCTTCTTACGTAGGGGCAACCCTTTACGAAGTACACAAAGTGCTGTGGTTGCCTTGCGTAGCACTCTTTGAGCTGGGCAGATACAGAGGTCTGCAACTACAAAATCATTAAAAACCCTCTCCCTTTTCATAACTTATTGCCAATTCAAATAATCCTAAAGGGAGAGGGGAGGGTGAGGGCTTTACAGATGCTTTGACTACGTTGATTCCAGTACTGCAGGTCACCTATGGTCGCCCCAGCGACAAATACTTTTCCTTGTAAGGTACGACTGCGCAGCGTCCCGTAGGTAAGCTGTTTTTGTCATAGCGAAGCACTCTGGAAGAGTTGCGAACGCAGTGAAGCAATCTCACCAACTAGACATGTATGATCGCTTTGTGACCTGCACGACATAAAAAAGCCCTGTCGGTCACGTATGATCGCCCCAGCGACAAATTTGTGTCATTGCGAACGCAGTGAAGCAATCTCCCATAGTTGACTTAGACTGCTTCGCAAGCTCGCAGTGACAAATAAACGTCATAGCATAGCACTCTGGAAGAGCTGCAAGGCACGACCGAGCAGTATCCCGTAGGAAAGCAATTTTCGTCATTGCGAGGCACGACTGCAAAGCGTCCCGTAGGGACACTTGCGCCGCGCTGCGCTTGCGCAGTGCAGGTGAGCAATCTTATATTTATACTTTAGACTGCTTCGTAAACTCGCAGTGACACCGATCCTGACATCGCGAAGCACTCTGGAAGCGTTGCAAACGCAGTGACTGCGAAGCGCCCCGTAGTTTTTGTCATTGCGAGGAACGAAGCAATCTTACCAATTATGCATTTATTTTCTCTCTGTGACCTGCACGAAAAAAAGGGAAGATACTTTCGCCTTGAAAATTCGACCTACCCCCCACTCAGCGGCCTAAAACTGCGCCGATGTTCCGCACAAGGCCCCATCACCGCCAGCGCAGCTAGGTGTGCCTCGGTCCCATAACCCTTGTGCTGGCCAAAGCCATAACCCGGGTAGCGCGCGTCCATCTCCCCCATCAGCGCATCCCTTGCCACCTTCGCCAACACCGACGCGCAGGCAATGCTCAAAGAGCGGCAGTCCCCCTTCACCAACGCAGTCTGTGGCGTACTCACGTCTTTGAGCTTGAAGTAATCAATCAGCAAATGTTCGCAGGGCTGCGCCATACGCTCTAATGCCCGCCCGGCTGCCAGGCGTACGGCAGCGGCAATGCCAATCGCATCAATTTCATTCGCCCCGCCAAACCCCACCTGCCAATCCAGGGCGATCGCCTTAATCCGCTCAGCCCAATAAGTGCGCTGCTCAGGTCGCATCTGCTTTGAATCGCGCACCCCCGCCAGGCGGCTTTGAATCTTAGCCAAACCTGCCGGCAAGATCACCACCCCCACCGCCACCGGTCCGGCCAAGGCGCCGCGGCCGGCTTCGTCAATACCTGCGACAAGCGTCAACCCCTGCTGCCACAAGGCGCGCTCAAAACTTAAATCCGGGTTGAGGGGGATAAGGCTCGGGTCAAAACTAACGCGGGTCATATAAGCCAAGCCTGGCATTGCGGCGCATTACGAGCAGGTCAAGTGCCATGCGCAGCGAATCCTTCACCAGGCGCACGCGGCTGTCCGGGTTGAAGTACCAGTTGATCGGCACCTCGCGGATCTTATAGCCGTGCTTGCGGGCAATCAGCAGCACTTCCGCATCGAAAGACATGCCTTCCAGGGTCTGCAGCGGGAAAATCGCCTCGGCAACCTCCGCGCGGAAGCACTTGAACCCACACTGGGTATCCTGTAATCCCGGCAACGCCAGGAAACGCACCAGCGCATTAAACAGCCGCCCAACCAGGTGGCGGTACCCTGGTTCATCGTAGCGCTTAGCGCCAGGCACCTCGCGCGAACCGATCGCTATGTCAAAAGGCTCCAGTTGGGGCGGCAGGAACTTGCTCACCTCTTCAATCGGCATGGAGAGGTCCGCATCAGCAAAGAAGCGGTAAGCCCCCTTGGCCGCCAGCATGCCAGTCCGCACGGCCAAGCCCTTGCCACGCCGGCGCTCCTGGATCAGGCGCAGGGTCGGCAGGGTCTGCTCCCATACATGCACCACCTCGGCGGTTCGGTCTGTGCTGCCGTTATCGACGACAATGACTTCTGTCAAGTAGGGCTGCGCTTCCACGAAGGTTTGAATCTTTTCCAGCGAACTTGGCAAGCGCTTCTCCTCGTTGAAAGCCGGGATGATAATGGATAGCAACGGCTGTCCTTCCGTCATAACCTGCCTCTACAATTACGGATTCTGATAGATGTTTGGGCAATCATCACTGGTCTTGACCTCTTGATAAATAATAAACCGTCCCATCGGGAAATTCAACCAGCTGCTCCAGGGTGGTGAAAGTCAGCAGCTCCTCGGGTGTGAAGAAGTGTTCTTCCTGGATATGATCAAACCAGACCAAGCAAGCCTGGCCCTCCTCCGGCCAACCAGCTCGCAGTGATTCCAAAGTATCTAGCGTGGCAGTGCCTCGGTATTTGCGCGGGGATTCATATGCCAACTGGCCGCTGTGAAAAATGATGGCATGGTAATTATTACTGTAGACCTTTCGGTCAGGGAAGTTCTGCACGATGTACTGTAGCGTGGCATTTTCGCGCCAAAATCGGCTGCTAAAGCCTTCGCCCTCTGAACGCATTGTATCAAATTTGGCATTTGCCCGCGCCAGGGGGTATATCAACCAGGTTGCCACGAAAAGGCATAGTGCCACCTGTGCTAAAAGCTTCCCCTTGCGTAATCCAAATAGCTTGAAAAGTTCCTGGAAGAAAGCCAATACCAGGAGGTTCGCAGGGATAAATATTGGCGCGAGGTAGCGGTTATCAATCAGTTGTAAAAAGGTTGTTCTGGCGTTGATCATCAAGAATGCCAGGTATCCTAAGATCCACAGCAAAATATGAAAATATCGCGATACTGACGGGCGGTCTTTTTGCCATACTTCCTTGTAATAAAGCGCTATCCCAAAACCGAGCAAAAAGAAGAAGGGATAAAGTACAAAACTGTTTTCAAAGGCTTGCCCCGGAATGTACCATTTCAGCATGTTCAGCACCATCGACTTGGCATTTTCCAAATAACTATAACTGGAGCTAATCCTCGTTCCAGTAAAGGACCCGCTTTTGAAATAATTCTGCAGCAAGATAACCACTAAAGGCAGGCCTGCTAATACCCCAGACACAATGATGTGAAATATTTTCTTCTTAAAGGGTGATTTAGTAAAAACTAGGATACTTAAGGCCCAGGAAAAGATAAATATCACGCCGGCATAACGGGTAGCGCAAGCCAAGCCTAAAGCCACGGCACCCACAATAAGTTGGCGCCAACCAGGCCTGCGCAGGTAAGAATCTAAGCAGATTAAGGCTAACAGCACAAGAACAATGAATAAAGGTTCAGAATAAGCACCTAGGAATAAGGGCAAGAGCGGGATGGCAACCATAACGCTGATGACCGCCAAGACAAGGAATAGTAACGATGCATTGAGGGTGCGCTTGTAAAATAAGCCAGAAAAAAAGATGGTGAGACCGAACAGGAAGGCGTTGATTAAGCGGGCTGCCCTAAACGGTTCAATGCTTGCCATCGATGACAAAGCCGCTAACAGGGCAGGGTAAAGGGGCGGGAAGACGGTCAGGTCAATCTGGTTGCCCTTTGCCAATTCGCCGGCATAATAAAGATAGGTCTTTCCGTCTGGCGAAACACTGACCCCATAGTTTTGCGTACCCCACAGGATCATAACCACAGCAGCAATGCTTAATAGGCTTATGGTCACCCACAAAAACGGGTTGTTACTATCTTCTTTATTTACAGCAATGCTCAAAGCGATCTCCTAAAAGGCCCACATTAATATAGTTAGATGCTTATTATAACCAGTAAACATAACACGCAATACCATAATTTATTCCAAGGGGGTACGCTATAAGAAATTTGGTATTAAATAAAAAAGTCGGGGTGGGCGGACTTGAACCGCCGACCTCTGCGTCCCAAACGCAGCGCGCTAGCCGACTGCGCTACACCCCGGCAACTCAGAGTATAATCCGTTTTGTTGGCAATCGTCAAGGCGTGAAAGATGGCAATATTGAAAAAATCGGCAACCAGCTTTTTATTAATTTTGTTTTGTGTTATTTTGAGCGCCTGCCAACCGGCTGCCCTGTCTTCAACGCCAACCCCAACCCAGCCCCCAGCACCAACCGAGACGGCTTATCCAACCGCTACGCAAACGCTCCCCCCCACCGCGACGTCAGCGCCAACTAAAGAGCCGACGCAAATCCCCCCCAGCCCCACGCCGGCCTGCACCCTCAGCGAGGGCACGGTAACCCTAGCGTCCTTTGAAAGCGAAACCCTGCAGACCTTATTCCACCTGCGTGTCTATACCCCGCCCTGTTACGGCTACGATCCCTCCCAGCGTTACCCGGTATTATATCTTTTGCACGGCCTCGGGGCAGATGATGCGCAATGGCAGGAATTAGGCGTGACCGAAGCAGCCGATCGTATGATCAACCAAGGGGAAGCCACTCCTTTCATCATCGTTATGCCCTATGAGCCTAAATACACCGCCCAAGAGCCCCTAATTTATCCGACGATAATCACGGGTGAACTGGTGCCCTGGGTTGATGCGCAGTACCAAACCTTAGTGGGCAGCCGCTTTCGTGCTATAGGCGGCCTGTCGCGCGGGGCTGCTTGGGCATTGCGCATCGGGGCTTCCAATTGGGAGCAATTCGGCGCCATAGGCTTGCACAGCCTGCCCTCCTTGGCGGATGAGGGTCAACTCTCGTTTCAGAAACTCCTAAAGATACCGAAAGATGAATTCCCGCGCTTATTTTTAGATATTGGCGATCGCGATCGGGAGCGCCAGTTTGCCCTGGCCTTTGAAGCAGACTTGGCTGAAGCCAATATCCCCCACACTTGGTACCTATTTAAGGGTGAACATACGCGCACTTACTGGCAGGAGCATCTCCCTATTTACCTGGAATGGTATACCCAAGACTGGTAAGCCCAAATGCCCTTTCGGATTTGGGAAATGAAGTACAATTAATGAGCCGATTTGAATAAGACCTAATCGGGCACTTAGTACATCAATACGTTGCACATTAAAATTAAGTCTACCCAATAAAAAGAAAGGAAATCGTAAATGTACCAAAAAATAATCATCATAGGAAATTTAGGCCGCGATCCTGAAATGCGCTACACCCCGGATGGTAAACCGGTTACCTCGTTCAGCGTCGCCACCAGCCGCAAATACCGCGACATCAATGAAACCACCTGGTTTAGAGTGTCTGTTTGGGGAAATCAGGCTGAAAGCTGCAACCAATACTTACAGAAAGGCTCTAAAGTACTGGTAGAAGGCCGGCTCACCCCCGATTTGAGCACTGGCGGCCCAAAGGTTTACCAAAAGAAAGATGGCTCCTTTGGTGCAAGTTTTGAAATCCACGCTGATTCAGTGCGCTTTATGTCATCACGTGCTGGTGGGACGGAAGCCGAAGAAGAAGATAGCGTCAGTGATGATGACAATATCCCATTCTAGGAGCAGATGTGGCTGATATTCGCCAAATAAATGTCATCCTCCCCGAAGACCTCGAAGCGGTTTTTGCTAATGTGGTGCGCCTGTCGCACACGCCCGGTGAATTCATTATGGATTTTTCATCCATTTTGCCGGGAAATATGAAACCAAAAGTGAAATCCCGCATTGTCATGTCGCCCTTAGGGGTTAAGCTCTTGCAGCAGGCATTGAATGAAAATATTGCCCGCTACGAAGCAAATTTTGGTGAGATTCGCACGCCTTTAGCGCATACATTGGCGGATGACCTTTTTAATAACACCAGCAACCCGCCATCACCTGAAGCAAAATAATGGATTCACTGGACACGATTTGTGATGCAATCCGGGAGGATTTTGACCGCCGCACCAAGGTGCGCGATGAAGCGCTGGCGCAAGCCCGGCAACTCACCAAACATGCCTCCTTAGCCATTCGCGCCATTCACCGCGAAGAGGAAGGTGAAGCTTTTGAACAGCTGCAAGCCGCAAAGTCGATTGTCCAAAAGCTTCGCCAGGATCTTAAAGACGATGCCGACTTGTATTACTCCGGCTACACTCAAGATGCCATTAAAGAGTATGTCGAAGCTGAGCTGACGGTAGCCTTAATTAAGGATAAGCCGCTCCCCACCCCCGAAATGCTTGGCGCAGAATACGCCACCTACCTGGGCGGGCTGGCAGAAACCTTGGGCGAATTACGCCGCCGCTGCATGGACCTCTTGCGTCCGGGGTACTCCAAAGAAGTTGAACGCTTACTGCTTTGGATGGATGATATTTTTACACAGTTGATTACAATGGATTACCCAGATGCCATCACACAGGGCTTGCGGCGCAAGACGGACCTCGCTCGTGGTATCGTTGAGCGCACACGCGCGGATATCACGGTTAGTTTCAGGCAAAACGAGCTTGAAGACGCACTAGGGAAGTTATCACAACAATTAAATAACCAGGACCACTAAATGCGACCGCTGCGGGCGTCTGAATTGGGCAGCTACCTATACTGTCAGCGTGCGTGGTGGTACCAGCAGCAAGGGGTTGAACCGCAGAATAGCAACGAATTAGCCGCAGGCACGCAATTGCACAAAACCCATAGCCGGCAGGTGTTTCTTGCCGGCTTCCTTAATTTCCTGGCTTGGGCTTTCCTGTTAATTGGCTTAATTGCTTTAATCGTTTTGGGGGTCAATTATTGGCTTTGAATAATACTTGGTTAGCGCTGCTTTGCCTCCTTATAGCAGCATTTTTGTTCTTGTTTGCGCGCCGCAAAAAGGATCAAACCGGGCTGCCCGGCGGGCAAATCTTCTACGAAGACATGGGGCGTAAAGAGGCGGTGGCACAAGCCTTTTTTGACCCGCGCCTAAACCTGACCGGCAAACCCGATTACATTGTGCGCCAAGGTAAAGCGCTCATTCCTGTAGAAGTCAAGACTGGCCGCACGCCCCCAGAGCCTTATGACGCTCACATTTTCCAGCTTGCGGCTTATTGTTACCTGGTTGACCAGGCCACCGGCATCCGCCCGCCCTATGGCTTGATTAATTACCCCAAACAAACCTTTAAAATCGACTATTCAACTGAACTTGAAGAAATCCTGAAACTGCTTATCCAGCAAATGCGCTCGAAAGGCCAAGCGGGTGCTGAAATTAGGCGCTCGCATGAGGAACCTTCCCGCTGCCGTCGCTGTGGCTTCAGGCATGTTTGTGATCAACGCCTTGCTTGAGCTGTCAATAGTTATATGCCAGATGGTTTAGCCTCTCAATGTTGACATGAATGGTTAAGTCTAGTATCCTTTAAATGCGTTCGGGCGGGACCGACGCGGCGGAACCCTGCGAACCCCGTCAGGTCCGAGAGGAAGCAGCGGTAAGGAGGTCATTCTGGGTGCCGTCGGGAAACCTGTCCGAACGCACTTTTAAACTTAAAGTTAAAAGGTAAATTGATGATCGAAAAGACACCCACGCCACCAGTTTGCTCATATGAAGGCTCAGATTACCAGCAGTCTTTTTGGGAAGACGGCGGCCGTGATTACGAAGATGCTGCCGAAGCCGTTGCCCTGCAGCGGCTGTTGCCGAATGCGGGCAGCCTCATGCTAGAGTTAGGCGCTGGCGCGGGCAGGAACACACCCCGTTTCCATATGTATGATAAGGTAGTCCTGTTAGATTACTCCCGCACCCAACTGGAACAGGCACAGCAACGCCTGGGCAATGATCCTCGTCTAATATTTGTGGCAGCGGATGTCTATCGTTTGCCTTTTGTAGATGGGTTATTTGACGGTGCAACCATGATTCGCACCCTGCACCACATGGCAGAGCCACAACTTGCTTTGAAGAGTGTTCGCCGAATCTTGGCACACAAAGCGCTTTTTATCCTTGAGTTTGCCAATAAACGCAACTTAAAAGCCATTCTGCGCTATTTGGTCGGCAAGCAGTCGTGGAATCCCTTTTCACATGAGCCTGTCGAGTTTGTTGAACTAAATTTCGATTTCCATCCCAAGGCGATTCGCCAGTGGCTGCAAGAGGCCGAATTTAAAATCGAAAAACAGTTAAGTCTTTCTTACCTGCGCACTGAATTTTTGAAAAAACATGTCCCGCTCAACGTATTGGTGAAAATTGATTCGCTCTTGCAGTGGACTGGTAAGGTGGCGCAGTACTCGCCCAGCATATTCAGCCGCCTGCGCATGGTGGGCTATGCCCCCGAAGTGGTTGCGGGGAGCTTTTTTCAATGCCCAATTTGTGGCCAGGCTTTGCCTGAAAGCAAACAAGATTTACTCTGCCCGACTTGCAATCACCTTTGGCCATATCAAGAGGGCATTTACGATTTTCGCGCATCGAATTAGTACTAAATAATTCCGACTCTGTCACTTTTCTCCCAGATTCGCATCTTAAAATAAGTTACTTAAATAATTTTAAGGAGAAATTTATGGCAGAAATGATCATTAGTTTTCCCGGTGGCTCCCGGGTAGATGCGGAATACGGATCCTTTACTATTAAGACTGATCAACCGCCTTCCAGCAGCGCCCCCACCCCCTTTAGTTTATTTTTAGCCTCAATGGGCACTTGCGCAGGTATTTATGTGCTTGGCTTTTGCCAACAGCGCGGCTTACCAACTGATAACATTCGCATCGTTCAGCGCATGGACCGCGACCCTTTGTCAGGGCTATACAAAAACATTGAACTTGAAATCCAGGTACCACCGGACTTCCCGAAAAAATATCATGCCTCTTTGGTTAGGTCCGCCGAGCTATGCGCGGTCAAAAAACATCTTGAAAACCCGCCCAAATTTGATGTGCATACGACCGTGGTTTCGTAATTAAATATCAGAAAAATAAACAGCTGTAAAACGTGCTTGCAGCTGTTTTGTTTTAAAATTTAGTGCCGGTTCGATTTTTAATCAAGCATTATATCCATTTTAAGAATCCTGCGAAGACGACCAGCAGTAATACATCCACCGCAAACAAGACCCCGATAAACAAGCGCTGTTTCTTTGGAGGCCAGTCATAACAAAGGAACGAGGCCACGAAGAACGGGATGTAAACCGTAATGAAGACTGGGATTGCGCCCCACCAGCTGTAAACCCAATGGAATGCGGGCGTCATTGCCAGGAAAATCTCGATAAATGAGAATAAAGCCGCATTCATAATGGCAAAGAAGATGCGGTTATTAATACCGAGTATCTTCTGCTTTGGGTCTTGGGGAAGTAATTTGCTCAAAACTAACCCTGCAACCGCAAACATAAAGGATAATTCTATGCCAACCCCAACCAGTATAAGAAAAGAGGTTCCCGTTGGTACCGTCCAAAGCGCATGCCCGGAAAAGTGCTGGATTAGGGCGTTGAGTATTTCAAAAAACCAGTGTACGAGATATAAAGACAGGCCGGCAGCAATGCCCTTCCAGTTCTTTTTGCTGTACTCATTGGTATAGATATAAATAACCAGTGCTAACAGGGTAATGACATACCACTGAAAGTTCTCACCGCTGCGCAGGATGGCGAGCGCTTGTTGGGTTAATTCGGGTTGGTTCATTTCTGCTCCTTATGAGAATGTTTTTCTCATTGTATCAAATAGCGCGAAGTCGTAATGGCATTCATATCAACCCCCGTCTTTGTCATCTGGTTTACAAGCTAATCCATCCAATTAACTTTCAAATAGGCATGATAGAATTTGAATGATGAGGACAATTAATAAATACAGGATAGCAATTTACCTCCTGGTCGTAATTTTAGGCCTGGCCAGCTGTAATATGCCCCTAAGCCCCCAGACGCCTGCAACCGCCACGGCATATGCTGCCAGGCAGACCCTGTCCGCATCTATCTTCAAAACCCCCATGTCGACAGGCCAGGCAAACGCGACGCCAACCAGCCCAGCAAACCCTGCATCGGAAACTTCACCCACGCCCGTTAGCCTTGAAAATGTTACCCCCACACCCCCAGTTAACTTGCCGCCGAATGTATTCCCATACTTCAGCCAGTCAGGCGACACATTAAAAGCGGTGTCAGCGCACTTTGGCATAACATCAGACCAAATAACAGCCCCTTCAGGGATAGCTGTATCAGACTTATTACCCGTAGGTACATTGCTGGGCATCCCAGGCTTTGACGAGAGTGCCTATAAGTATTCTATGTTGGCACTGCCAGACAGCGAGGTGGTTTTCGGCCCTAACGCGGTTGCATTTGACTTAATAGATTATGCGACCAAAGCTGGTGGATACATCAACCAATACTCAGAACTGCTTGATGGAAAAGTATATTCTGGTCCTGAAATCATCCAGATGGTAGCCGAAGAAACCTCCACAAACCCGCGCCTCTTGTTAGCGTTTGTTGAGTTTCGTTCAAACTGGGTCTTAGGCAGTCCTGATGGCGCAGAAAAAGATATTTACCCCATCGGGTTTAATGCCGCAAACGACAAGGGCTTATACAAAGAACTCATGATCACCGCCCGGTTCTTGGCTGAAGGGTACTACGGCTGGCGTTATGGAACGCTTTCGGAATTAAGTTTCATTGATTCCGGCAAGGTAAAAATCTATCCCCCCTTGAACGCCGGTACGATCGCCATTCAAAAATTGTTTTCAGCCATCTATTACGAAAAATACTGGCAGGATGCGGTATATGGGGAAGCTGGCTTTTTAAAATTTTATGAAGGGCTTTTTGGTGACCCTTGGGCGCGGGCTGTTGCGGTTGAACCGCTGTTGAATGCTGGTGACAGCCAGCCAGTCTTAACCCTCCCGTTTTTACCGGGCTTGCGCTGGGCGTTTACAGCCGGCCCGCATGCCACCTGGCAAATTGGCACGCCGCGCGGCGCCCTGGATTTTGCCCCAGTTACGGGTGAGCCGGCTTGCGCGGTATCCTCTGCCTGGGTGACCGCTTCTGCACCGGGCTTGGTTGCGCGCAGCTACCGGGGCACCTTGGCCTTAGATTTAGATGGCGACGGCAATGAGGGGACGGGCTGGGTTTTGGTATACATGCATGTCGCAGAGTCTGGCCGGGTGCAAAAAGGCGAATTCCTCGAACAAGATGATCTCATAGGCCATCCCTCCTGTGAACGCGGCAATGCTACGGGCACGCACGTTCATTTCACACGGAAATTTAATGGCGAGTGGTTAGCCACCGACGGTTACCTGCCAATGATTTTAGACGGCTGGCAGGTTTTTGCAGGGGATGGTCCGTATTCAGGCACGCTCGTACGCGGCTACCAAACCGTTGTTTCTAACATCAACGGGATGTCAGGCTCAAGTATTTTTCGAGATGATAATTAAATAAAATAGCTCAAAGCAGTCTTTGAGCTATTTGTAGATTTTGGGGATGTAATGAAGCCTGCTTTATGTGCTTGGTAAAGCCTTGGCCTTAACCCGGTTGCGCCAAAACCAGCGATAATACATCACGATTGAAATAGCATAAAGAATGATAGTGATTAAAAACGCAGGCCAGAAACCATAATTCACCTGGATATACCCGCTGATTGACGGGCTGAATGCCCACCCGAAATGGTGTGCCATGCTGTTCAAGCTGGCAACCATCGCTCGTGAATCCGGGTCAACTTGCTCCATTACAAAGGTCTGATAAACAGGGGAACTCATATTCATCAATGCCAGCCTGATGTAATAAGCTATGGCGCTTAGGCTGAACCAGGGTGAAAAGCCGAGCATGGCCAAAAAGGGAATGCTGAGCGCCTGTGAAACAACCACAACTTGAATTTTGCCGTAGCGTTCTGCCAAGATCGGGGCCACCATCAGGCCGGCGCCCATAGCCAATGAACCCCAGGCAAATAGCAAACCAATTGATGAATCGGATTGGTTATGCACGTTGCGGAAGAAAACGTTCATAAAAGGCATGATTAACCCGGCCCCAATGGATGTGATCAACATGGGCAGGATCAATCGACTTAATACGCCAGGGTTTTTCCGCATATAGGCAAAAGGCGCAAATATTGACTTCTCGTTTTGAGGTAAGTGGTTGTTTTTTATCAAAAAGATAGGGATGAGCGAAATGGCTACACCGATCACGATAAGAGAAAGCGAACTTGAATAGGCCAGGGAACTCATACTGCTAACGCCCAACCAGCCTCCAAACCAGGTTGGCATGTAGCCCCCCACCCATTCTCCGATGGATGTCGCCGTCATTCTCAACCCCGAGCTAAAGCTGAAGAGGTAGGTTCTTTCCTCTCCCTTGCTATTTTCCATCAAGAAAGGCCCCATCGCAACACCGGAAAGGGATTGGGAAATTCCCAAGAAAATGTTCATTGCGATAAACATGGGAATAGAAGGGAAGAGGATCATCATCAATACTGATATGCCTATTCCGGCAGTTCCCAGTAGCAGGGAAAGCTTGCGGCCAATTATATTAATCAAATATCCTAGGGGAAGCGCAATTATTAGCGTAGTTACATTGCTGGCTGTAATGAGGTTGCCTAAAATGGCCTCATCATACCCAAGGCTCAGTACATAAAAATTAAATAGCAAGCGGTAAATACCCATTGCGGCGCCCAAAACGAAGATGCTCAACAGGTATTTCCGGGCATTCGGTGAAAACGCTTTTACACGCTGATAATAAATCTTTGCAGCAGATTCTGCCCCTCTTCTAAATTTTTTATATATTTGTTGCACTTATTCTATTCCCCGTTCACGAACTTTTCTAAATGATCTTGTGTGCTAATAAAGCCCTCCATTCGGGTTGCGTAGTGGCGTTCACCCTGGGGGGAAATATTGACCTGGACTAACCCGGCGCTGCGCAGCGCCAGCAAATGGTGAACTACTGTTGGCGTACGCAGGCGCAGACTGCGGGCGAGTTGTGTGGGCGTTTGTGGCGAATCCGCTAAGTACCTTAAAATCCTCAAACGTGTTGAATCAGCCAAGGCTTTAAGGCCTCTAATGAGGGTTTCAGGAACGACATCGCCAGGAACCAGGGTCATATCATCTGGTCTTGCCCCAAAAAGAATAATATAGCTGTCTTTGTCTAAGTAATCATAAAAAATGAATGGGGCGCCCCAAAAGGACGGGGCTAAAACGACATGGCTTGAATGCTTAATTTCACTCATGCGTACGCCCAGCGATAGCTCCTCCAGCATGACTGGTACACTAAGGCTGCCAGCCCTAGCCTGGGCATGCGCCAGCCCTTTTTGTAAGGAGGGGATGATTCTCGCTTCTTCTTCAATGAAAAAGCTACTGACAAACATTTCAACCCCAGCGCAATAAGCTTCGCCAAAAGCTTTGCGGTTAGACCAAGCCTTGTGCAGTAGTTCGGGTAAGTTTGATGGGGCAAGCTGGTCATTTCGGTAGACTTCGCGAATAATCTTTAATTCAGCCTGGGTATATTTTTTGTTTGGCCTGGTGTTTTCTAACACTTCCCGGTAACGCATATTGATTATAGGGCTGCAGAAATGCTTGGCGAGTCTATCCTCAGCAGGGATTTGCTTCATCATTGCAACGACCACGGCTGCGTTTTTGGGCTGCGGCAAGCTTTTGATCCAGGGTAGCGGCACCCGCATAATCGTGGTGGCTAATTCCAGCGTGTCACGCAGCTCATTTGGCAAACGCGACCGGACACCTGCAGCCCAAGATGCTCTTAGGCCGAAATCTGCCGGTTGATGGATAGCTTTTAGACTAACGAACAGGTCGTAAGCCGTACCGATATCCCATCCCAGTTTTGGAAATAATGCATTCATACAAGACATCCTAATAAATGAAAATACAATAGATTATTATCTATTGCGTTAGATAATAATCTATACCTCAAAATCCGTCAATATTGCTTATGAAAAACTATGCCTTTACAAGTTAATGCGCTTCTTGACAGCAAAATTTGCACCATTGGTAAAGAGACTAATATTTCAAGGTTCCACGCAACCCAGGCGTGTGCTTATAAACAAATTTAATTTTTCGCCGAACGATCGATTGCATGCTTGTCTTAACGCATTTGTAGGATAAAAATATGTTCATCTAATTTATAATAAATATTATGTTATAATAATTCTAATAATAGAAATGATATAAAAATGAATATAAACCATGAAGTTC
>Ga0209723_1001130_pt1 | contig 43901 bp, 36 predicted proteins | sample BiotimSIPDNA_2_FD_185750 | JGI IMG/M metagenome (GOLD analysis project Ga0209723, IMG submission 185750) | Anaerobic biogas reactor microbial communites from Washington, USA - Biogas_R2 time_0 SIP DNA (SPAdes) (version 2) | ecosystem: Engineered > Bioreactor > Anaerobic > Unclassified | place... | reverse complement strand
TCGCGTGATCACATCAAGAAAAGCCTACTTGATTCATGGTGATCCAAGAATTGAAGGGAGTCTGTTTGATCGATAAAAAGTGTAAACAATCACCTCAAACAAAGTGTAAACAATCATGGTCTTGACAGCAAGCCCCTTCCCTACTGCTGTCACATTTTCGGGCAAGAGAGATCGCTTCGCTTTGCTTGCGATGACGATGCTCTCGCGATGACGAGGAAAAGAGAGATCGCTTCGCTTACGAACCCTCTCCCTTAAGCGGACGAGGGCTTAAGGTTATGTGTTGCCGGTTTCAACCCCATTCGCTCCGCTCAGGGGCAGGTGCAACGGAAACCGGCCTACGGGCTTCGCCAGCTCGCGATGACAGGGTTTTCTTCAATCGAGTTCCCTCAACACTCAAAAGTTATCGTACAATTGTTAATTATGAAACTAGCCATCCAAATCCCGGCGTTTAACGAAGCGGAGCACTTGCCTGCAGTTTTAGCAGAATTGCCCCGCCAGTTGCCCGGTGTGGATGAAATTGTGGTTGTGGTTGTGGATGATGGCTCTACAGACGGCACCTCCCAGGTAGCGCTTGAGCATGGTGCCGATTTCGTTTTGCAGCACCGCCGGAACCGCGGGCTTTCCAAGGCATTCATCGACGGCATCCAATTTTGTTTGGCACTGGGTGCTGACATTATCGTAAACACCGATGCAGACAACCAATACCCAGGCAGCCAAATCAGCAAACTAATCGAGCCGCTTCTACGAGGTCGGGCAGACCTGGTGATCGGTGACCGCCAGACGCTTGAAAACAAGCATTTTTCGCCTCTCAAGCGCGCGATGGAACACCTGGGCAGTTGTGTGATCCGCAGAGTGTCAAACACCACCGTGCCCGATACAGTCAGCGGCTTTCGCGCTTTTTCGCGCTACGCAGCGCTGCGATTACAGGTCTATAACCCCTATTCTTACACGCTGGAAACGCTGATTCAAGCCGGAAAAGGCCTGATGAAAATTGAAAGCGTGCCAATCGAGACCAACCCGGCTACAAGGGCGTCCCGCCTGCATAAGGGCATGTTTAATTTTATCTGGAAACAGGGCGGGGCGATCATTCGTTCCTACGTGCTGTATCAACCTCTGCGTACCTTCCTTTCGATTGGCTCAGTTTTGTTCCTTATAGGCGCAATTTTGTTGGGTCGCTTTCTGGTCTACTACATCTTCCTTGATGACGGTTCACGCTTTATCCAATCGGTATCCATTGGCGGCACCTTCCTGGTAGCCGGGATCACCCTGATCATGTTTGGCTTTTTGGGTGACGCCACCCGCGCCAACCACCAAATCTCGGAAGAGAATATGATCCATCAGCGGGATAGTTACACCATCAGCGACACAACCAACTTAACTGAATTCCTCGGTCATCCGGTATTTTCCAAACGTCGCCCATTCGTTTAACGCTCTTATCGACGAACTTGAATTTGGCTAGTCAGATTACGAGAGTAATCTTAAATTTCCTTTTCCAATTTTAAATTCTCCAATTCCAGCAACTCGCTATGCTATACTTGAAATTCACCAAGAGAAGTCTCTTTGTAAGTTTTTCTTACAGCCGGGGCTGGGTTTGGCAACTGCTTTAAAAGGAATACTGTAAACTAACCGTGTCATTCGTTCATCTGCATGTCCACTCTTCCTACTCCGTTCTGGATGGTCTTGCCAGTCCAAAAGATTTGGTAAAGTACGCCAAAGAGTTGGGTATGAACGCGCTGGCTCTGACCGACCACGGCACCATGTTTGGCACTTTGGACTTCTTCAAAGCTGCTACAACTGAAGGAATCAAACCCATCATCGGGTTGGAAGCTTACGTTGCCCCCCGTTCCATGCTGGATAAGGACGTCAGCAGGGACAAGAAGCCTTACCACTTGCTTTTGCTTGCCAAAAACATGACTGGTTACAAAAACCTGCTCAAAATCGCCTCAGTCTCGCAGTTGGAGGGCTTTTATTACCATCCACGGGTCGACAAAGCCTACTTGTCAGAGCATACCGAGGGCTTGATCGGCACATCTGCCTGCCTGGCGGGTGAGATCCCACGCGCGCTCAACGATAATGACCTGGCAAAAGCTGAAAGTAGCCTGACCTGGTATAAAGAAGTCTTCGGTCCGGGCAATTTTTATCTCGAACTGCAGGACCATAACATTCCTGAACTCTTCCGGGTTAACCGCCTGATGGTGGAACTGGCGAAGAAGACCAACACACCCTTGGTTGCGACCAACGATGTGCACTACGCCCGTAAAGAGGATGCCGATCTGCAGGATATCTTGCTGTGCGTTCAAACCGGAAAATTGTTGAGCGATACCAACCGCATGCGCATGTCAGACGACAGTTACTACCTGCGCAGCCCGGAGGAAATGCAGTCGATTTTCTCGCAAGTTCCTGAAGCATTGACCAACACCGTTTTGATTGCCGAACAATGCGAGGTCGACCTGACCCGCAGCAGTTATCACTTGCCCAAATTTGAAGTGCCTGAAGGACAGAGCCCAGAATCTTTTTTGCTGGATTTGTGCCAAAAGGGGTTGCGTCAAAACATACCCGACAGGGTAGATTCCCCTGAAATTCAGGAACGACTTAAGTATGAGCTTGGCGTTATCAACCAGATGGGTTTTGCTGAATACTTCCTGATCGTTTGGGATTTGTGCCGCTTCTCCCGCGAGAGAAACATCTGGTACAACGTGCGCGGATCTGGAAACGGCTCGCTGGTCGCTTTCGCGCTCGACATTACCTCCGTGGAACCGCTGAGTTACCATCTGCTGTTTGAACGCTTCCTCAACCCGGATCGCATCACCATGCCCGATATCGATCTGGATTATCAGGACGACCGCCGCGCGGAGGTGATGGAGTATTGCAACCAAAAATATGGTGCCGATAAAGTGGCGCAAATCATCACTTTTGGCACCCTGGCAGCAAGAGGCGCCGTGCGGGATGTTGGACGCGTGATGAACATTCCCCTGGTGGAAGTTGACCGGGTCGCAAAAGCAGTGCCGCCTCCGGTTCAGGGCAAAAATGTGCCGCTGGTGAAAGCGCTTGAGACAACCCCGGAATTGAAGGACCTGTATGATTCCAACGAACAGTATAAACGATTGATTGATGTGGCTGGTCGCATGGAAGGCAGCATTCGTAATGTTGGTACCCACGCTGCTGGCGTGATTATCAGTGATTTGCCTTTGACCGAGTATCTCCCTCTGCACCGCCCAACCAATCAGAACGACGAGCTGCCCATCAAATCAGTGGCGCAATATGACATGGCAGGCATCAACGATTTGGGTCTGCTCAAGGTTGACTTCCTGGGGTTGACCACGCTGACCATCATGGCGAAAGCTTGCGAATATATCAAGGAACGACACGGCGTCAATCTGACCCTCAGCAGCATCCCGATCGATGATGCCAAAGTTTTCGATTATATCGGCGAAGGGCATACATCGGGTCTCTTCCAACTTGAAGGTGGAGGGATGACCCGCTACCTGGTGCAAATGCAGCCTAAAACAATCCAGCACGTGATTGCCATGGTGGCGCTCTATCGACCGGGACCAATGGAGATCATTCCAGATTACATTGACAACATGAAAGGGGAGGTGCCGGTCACCTACCAGCACGAAAAGCTCGAGGAAATCCTGAAAGAGACCTATGGTCACACGGTTTACCAGGAGCAAATCATGCAAGCCGCCATGCGACTTGCTGGTTATTCACCAGGTGACTCGGACGATTTGCGCTCAGCGGTTTCCAAAAAAGACGCGGCAAAGGTCAAGAAACACCGCTCAAAGTTTATCAACGGAGCCGTGAAAAACGGAATTGACAAAGACACCGCCATTGAGATCTTCAAGCATTGGGAAGCTTTTGCGTCTTATGGTTTCAACAAAAGTCACGCCACCAATTATGGTATTGTGGCGGTTAAAACTGCCTATCTGAAATATTACTATTCTGTTGAATTTATGACCGCGCTGCTCTCAGCCTGGAAAAATGACAACGAAAAATGCGCTCAGTACATTGCCGAATGTCGTGAGATGGGTATCGAAGTGCTACCTCCGGACGTCAATAGCAGCGGATACGATTTCACGATTGAAGATCGCCCGAATGGGACTGCGGCAATCAGATTCGGGCTTGGCGCGGTAAAAAACGTAGGACAATCACCTGTAGAAGAAATTATCAAGGGGCGTGAAGATGCCCCTGATGGAATGAGCCAGGTCTTTAACAGTCTGAACGACTTTGGGAGAAGGGTGGACCTGAGAAAAGTAGGCAAACGCCCCCTGGAGTGTCTGATCAAGGTGGGGGCATTAGACCAACTGGGTGAACGCGGTTCCATGTTGGCGTCAATTGACCAGATCGTAAATGTTTCCACCAGCCATTTCAGAGCGAAAGAAATGGGCCAAATGGACCTGTTTGGCGGTATGACAATTGAGGAAACCCCTATGCTTATTCTGCAAACACAGAACAGGATGAGCAAAAAGGACCAGCTCGATTGGGAAAAAGAACTGTTGGGCATGTATATTTCCGATCACCCGCTCAACGAATATTTGCGACAGGTAGAGAATAAAGTCAGCCACAATTCAAGCACCTTGGTAGAATCGGAAGAAAGCAGCAAAGTGACTGTGGGGGGCGTGGTTAACCGACTGCGACCGATCCGAACCAAGAAAGACCAGATGATGGCTTTTGTGACCCTTTCGGATGCTTTTGGAGATATGGATTTGGTGTTTTTCCCAAAAACCTGGGAACAACACCAGCAGATCATCGATGTTGGAAGGGTGTTGTTGGTGGAGGGGAAAGCCCAGCACCGGGATACCAAGACCTCGATTTTGGTCGACAAAGCTTCTGTTGTTGAAACCAGTGCTGACCAGGCGGATAGCGGCGATTCCATGTCGGGACCGTTTTTTGAGCTTGCCATGGAGCGCAACTTGCCTGATATGCGTTTGCTTTCCAGATTTGCCTGGCCGCTAGCGAATGGTGACGACCCGGTTGAGAGCGAAGAGCCGGTTGAAGATGTATACGAGGATAACTTTGAGGCACCCCCATGGGAAGCTGAACCCGAATTCATGGATGACCCCATTTTCGAGACAAAAATCGTGGAACAGATAATTACAGAAGAGACAATCACAATTGAGGTAGAGACACCACCCTCCGTTCAAACCGAATCAGAGCAGCAATTCCTGGAAAAAGACAAAACCAGCGAAGAATTCGAGTACATCGACGACGAGATGACAAAAAACCTGCCCGGTCAGATTTTAGTGCTTACCCTGCAACCATGTGACTCTCCGGAACAAGACCAGCGCAAGCTAAGCAAGTATCACGGATGGTTGTGCTCGCACCCCGGTCGGGATCTGTTTGGGTTTCGTTTGATGACACCTAAAGGCTGGCAGGTGGTCTATTATCCTAATTTTCCAATTGAGATCAACGATTCAATAATCATGCAACTTGAGCAAGACCTTGGCAAGGAAAATATCGTTTGCCAGGCTTATAGTGCAAGCCTTACCTTTTAAGCTTCATCGGAAAAATTCCGCTCTTTAAAGTAACCCTGATTCGTTGCTATAATTAAACAGAAAAATTCAAGACAGGATGTGCTATGAAAACTATCGATTTGGCAATGCTTGGGTTGGGGAATGTCGGCAAAGCTTTTGCCCACTTACTTACTGAGAAAAAGTTGGAAATTCTAGACGACTATGGTGTTACGCCGCGCATTACCGCAATCGCCACTGGAAGCCATGGAGTTTGCATTGATCCGAATGGAATCGATGAGCAGGAATTACACAACCTTCTGAACAGCAGCGAACCGCTGAATCTGAACCAGTTGGATAAGGCAGGGTTTGAGGGCGATACCTACGATTATATACAGCAAGTCCCGGCTCAAATTCTGGTTGAAACTACCCCTGTAAATCCGCGCTCCGGTTTGCCCGCTCTGAATTTTCTGCGCGCAAGCGCAAAGCGAGGTATGCACCTCATCACCGCCAATAAAGGCCCGGTTGTATATGGTTTTGGTGAACTGACAGAACTTACCAGGCAGAATGAGCGGCTCTTCCGCTTCGAGTCGGCCGTGATGGACGGTGCTCCAATATTTTCGCTTTTCCGCGGTCCGTTGGCTGGTGCCAAGCTGCACGGTTTCTATGGCATTCTCAATTCCTGTACCAACTTGCTGCTTGATCGCATGCGCGCTGGCGAAACGCTTGAAGAGGCAATTGCCTACGGTGCTTCGATCGGCATCACCGAAACAGACCCCAGCAACGATGTGGACGGATGGGATGCCGCCATCAAAGTGGCTGCGATCTCGAATGTTTTGATGGGGCAGAATTTGACCCCAATGGACGTCCAGCCGACTGGTATTCGTGGGATCACGCCAGAAATGATCGCGTCGGCAGAAAGCCAGGGAAAACGCTGGAAGCTGGTGTGCCAGGGCGGTTGGAAAGATAACCATTACCAGGTCAGTGTGAAGCCTGAAATGGTGGGTGCGGGTTCACCGCTCTATACTGTTGGTGGAACATCCTCTTATGTAAATTTTGAGTTGGACGTGCTGCCTGGTTTGGGGATTTTTGAAACGGACCCCAGACCCAAAACAACAGCGTTTGGGCTGCTGGCAGACCTGATTGATATTATTAAGTACGAGACCAGATGAGCACAGCCTACCTCGGGCTTGGTACCAATTTGGGCGACCGGAAGGAAAACCTTCGCAAAGCTGTTGACGCGATCGCGTTGAAAATTAGCGTCTGCAAGCAATCTTCGCTCTACGAAACAGCAGCCTGGGGTTATATTGATCAGCCTGATTTTCTGAACCAGGTTATCGAGGTAGAAACCGATCTGACACCGCTTCGCTTGTTGAACTTCTTGAAAAAAACGGAGCAGAAGATGGGACGTGTTGAGAATTTTCGATATGGACCGCGCCTGATCGACCTGGACATCCTCTTTTTTGATGATCTGGTAAAGAACACCGGTCGGCTGCAAATTCCACATCCAAGGATTCCTGAAAGAGCATTTGTGTTAGTACCGTTGAATGAGATCGCACCCGCTTTGAGGCACCCGGTTTCAGGCAAAACAGCAGCGGAGATGTTGGCAAAACTGCCGGATAAGATGGAGGTCTGGCGTTGCGAATAGCTCTGGCCTTTGCTGCGTTGTGCCTGCCTGGTTTAGCCTGGTGGCTTTGGCTGGGAGACCATAAACAGGATAGGGGCGAGGCGTTGGCGAGAATCTTTGCGGTCAGTACCAGTTTTATCACTTTGGTTGCATTGGCTTTTTACACGGTTCGAATCGCTTTTACTCCCCTGGCAATTGGAGTGCTGTTGAGCCTGTGCATTGGGCTGGTGCTGGCGGGGCTGATCCACAGTTGGAAAACTGCCTTCGATAAGACCTGGTTACTTGCCCTTGGCGTTCTGGCTGTCTTCATTGTTTGGCGGCTTTGGCAGGCGAGAGAATTGGTCTTCCCAAATTGGGTTGATTCGCAGCATCACGTTCTGATCATCCGCAAGATCATCGAGAATGGCGGCTTACCCAGTACACTGGAGCCCTATCTACCCGGACCTTTTTATTATCACTTTTCGTTCCATGCAGTTACAGCGTTCTTTTCGGTTTTGAGCGGTCTTGCACCTGAAAAGGCAGTATTGTTGTTGGGGCAGGTGCTAAATGCCTGGGTTGGTATTTCGGTATATGCTTTGGCAAAAGTGATTGGACGGGATTGGCGGGTTGGCGTCCTGGCTGCGATTTTTGTCACCTTTGTGACAAAAATGCCGGGTTACTACTTGAGTTGGGGCCGCTACACATTGCTGATGGGCGTTTTTATTCTACCTGTCGCAATGGCGGAGGTAATCAGTGTAAAGAAACGCCATGAATGCTGGTGGTATATGGCAGGCTTAAGCCTCCTGACCGCCGGCACACTGCTCAGTCATTACTTTACAGCGTTTTTATTGGTGTTATTCCTTGCTTTCTTAGGCATGCAATGGCTTGTAGAGGCAATCCTCTCAAAAGAGAACAACTGGAAGCCAATATCAAACATCGCAATTTCAACTTTTACCGGGTTAGTTTTCGCTTTACGTTGGTATTACCGGATTTTTGTTTATTCCAATGCAACTTCCAGACCGGCACTTAGAATAATGGAATCTGTAACACTTGAAGGATCGTGGGATTACCTATATTCCATTGTGGGTCCGATCAGTGGCTATATTCTGATCGCGTTGGCTGTTGTCGGATTTTTGTGGTCAGTAATCACAACGAGAGAATATACTTTTTATGGTTGGGCAGTGCTTGTCCTGATGCTTTCCCTTCCAACCGGCTTTCGCCTCATGAATTTCAGGCACGATTATTATGCTTTGATCAGCTTTATTCCAATCGCAATTACATCTGCTGTTGCCATTGTTTTAGCATTGGAAACGGTCTTGACTGAAAAGAAGCTCTCAACCATCCTGATCTTAATATCAGGCGCATTGCTAATCATTTTTGGGGCATTTCAGAATAATAGCGCAGTCAATCGGGAAACTGTATTAACAACCAAGTCTGATGTTATTGCTCTGGAGTGGATTAAAACTCATACGCCAAAAGAAGCGCGCTTTTTTATCAATACGATCGGATGGAGCCCTAACAACTATCGAGGTGTTGATGGGGGCGGGTGGATATTGCCAATAACGGGCAGATGGAGCATCGTTCCAACCATCTTCTACCCCATGAGTGCGGATGAAACCTTCGTCCAGTATACAATGGACCTGGGAGCCAGAGCCAGCACAATTAGCGATTGTGGTGATGATTTTTGGTCATTGGTGAACGATGCTCAAATCAGCTATCTCTACATTAAAGAAGGGATTGGAGGCTTGCAACCAGCAGTTTTGTCTGCCTGCAAAGGTGTTTCACAACTCACCCAACTTGAGGATGTTCATATCTATCTAATAAACGACGCAGACAGCACTCCTTGAAGGGTATAATTTTTTCATAATTTCTCTTTGAATTGAGAATGACCATGCAATGGGTTGAACTTAGAACACTTATCACGATCCTCATTATGCTGCTTGTTCCGGGATGGGCAATTTTAGCCTTTACCGGTCTTTGGCGGCGTTTTCAAGCGATTGAGCGGTGGATTCTGGCAGCTGGTTTGAGTATTGCTTTTTATCCTGTGTTTTATTATCTTACGCGAGCAGTCATTCCTTCTCTTCGTCTCGGTCAAAACAAGTTAATCGTGATTTTAGTTGTGCTTTTTGGCATTACCGCATGGTTTCTCAGAAAAAATTGGCGGGAGCAATTCAGACTCGGTAAATATGCAGGACCTTTCCTATTTATCCTTGTTTTGACGTTACTGACCCGCTTTTTGTTAGCACATAACTACCCGTATCCTGCCTGGACCGATTCTCTGCATCACATCCTTCTGACAGATTTGGTAGGTACAACTGGGAAACTACCGTTCGATCTTCAACCATACGCCCCAACAACTTTAGACCAATACCATTTAGGGCTATACGCTCTCACTGGCAGCCTGCAAGTACTGGCAGAAATCCCAGCTCATCAGGCACTTTTATGGATGACACAGGCGATTAATGGGTTGTGTGGGTTGGGCTTCTTCATTTTCTTGTCGAAAAAAGTGTCACCTTTGGCAGGTTTAACAGGCATGGCTGTTGTTGGTCTATTTAGCTTTCAACCTGCGCTTTACTTCAGTTGGGGTCGCTTTACGCAAGGCAGCTCTCAATCCATTTTATTAATTGCGACTTTTGCTACCTGGGAAGCAGTAAAGGTCTGGAAAGAAAAGAGGAAAGTTGACCACGTTCCAGCTTTAGCACTCACCGGCGTATCTGCGCTGCTGATTGCAGGAGTATTCCTGGTCCATTTCAGAGCGGCTGCTTTTTTGCTGCCTCTGATTATGATTATCTGTGTTTATGAGTTTGCCCTGGCAATAAAGAATAAAAAACACGTAATACGAACTTTTCTCGCGATCGTTTCTATCGCGGTTGTTTCCTTGGTTTTGATACTACCCGCGCTGCTTCCCGCTATGGATTTCTATGTTGATCGGAGGTCTGAGCCAGCTCAAGCAACCAGCAATGAAACTGTAGATGACATGGGTGATAATCAGTATTTTGCTAATTACGACATTGAATCCCTCTACATGATTGGGGCAAAGAAATGGCTGATCGGGTTGACTCTGTTGGGTATCCTGGTTGGGTTGTTTAGAAAAAACAAGGTTCTTATCCTATTAATGATTGCTTGGATGCTTATGTTGATTGGCGCAGGACTGCTTTATCGTCTGAACATACCGCTGCTGGCTTTCACAAACATGACAGGTATGATGATCATGCTCTATTTGCCAATTGGTGTGATCGTTGGTGTCCTTGCAGAGGACCTGTGGCAGCTGCTCCCCTTGCCTGAGCATGAAAATTGGGCAGATGGTCTAAAGTGGATAGCCTTTTTACTGATCGTGATTGCTGTGGTTTATCGAATTGGTGATGTCCAAAGTTACCGCCAGTTCATGACAACTTCAGATGAATTAGCCATGGACTGGATTGAAGACAACACGCCAAAGGATGCTGTTTTTGCGGTTCATACGTATTACTGGTTGCCTGATTCTCCGCATGGATCCGACGCTGGTTATTTCATTCCTTATTATGCCGATCGCGAAACGACTACCAGTACGATGATTTCAAGTTTGGGACCTGATTATGAGACGGTGATAGTTGAATCTGAAGCTGTGATGAGCCTTTATTCCTCTTCACCCGACCTTGAAGACCTGTGCGAACTTGGCATAGACTATATTTACGATGGTGCGAAGAACCCGTTTGATGGGAGCCAGTTTAACATTACAGCAATTCAACAAGCAGGAAACACCCAGATCATCTACCAGGATGGTGGTGTTTCAATCTATAAGATTTGCGATTGAGATTCGAGCTCGGAGGTTTTTCTGAACATCTGCATTGTGACCCAGCAATATAAAAACATTATCAGCGGTGTTGGATTGCATGCCAATAACCTGACTAATGCCCTGTTGGATGAGGGTCACAAGATAACGTTATTGCTGCCTGAAGATCAGGCGCCACAAAACACTTCACCCCGACTAACTATTGTGACTGTTAAAAAGCCGCGCTTCAGTAAAAGTCAGGCAAGATGGTTATCGCTGAGTTTCTCATTTAATGCTGCCCTAAGGAAATTGGAATCAAAGAACAAGTTTGATCTGATCCATTTTACAGATGCCCGGGAATCCTTTTTTTGCAAAACTAGTGCACCAATGATCGGACACGTCAACGACACCTATTCTGCGGAATTGAAGCAGCCACTTGAATATAAGAGGAATTATCCAGATTGGCTGTTTCGCTGGCTGTATTATTCCACTGTACATTTCCTTGAATCTCGCAAACTGCAGCGTTTAAAACTCGTGGTTGCCAATAGCCAATTTACCGCAGACACTGTTGTCAAAACCTATCCCAAGACTAAATCCAAGGTCAGGCTTTGCTATAAGAGTGTTGATGTAGAGAAATACCGCAAAATATTCCACGACCGGAAAGCAATACCTTCCGATGATGATCGACCGGTGATTCTTTTCGTTGGGAGTAATATGCATAGAAAAGGTGTGCCCGATTTAATCGATGCGGCACCTGGGGTGATCAAGGTGTATCCTCAAGCGAAGTTCATCATCGTTGGGAACGACAAATCAGCAGACCGGTTGAAGCAACTTTGCTATGATCTCAAGGTTGAAAAGAATTTTGAATTTGCTGGTTGGCAATCTCAAATGGACTTGCTTAGTTACTATAAGCAAGCAACAGTTTTTGTGATGCCTTCGTTGACCGAAGCACTTGGTGTGACGTTTTTGGAAGCAATGGCTGCTGGTGTGCCTGTGATTGGAACAAATGTTGGAGGTATTCCAGAGATAATGGAGCACGGTATCAATGGACTGCTTGTCCCGGTAGAATCACCAACTGACATTGCAGAAGCAATTAATCGATTGTTGGCAGACGAACAATTAAGAACACAGCTTGCAGATAATGCCCGCATTACGCTCAACAAATTTGATGTCACCAGTATGATGGAATGCACCTTCAGGTTATATCGCGAAGTGGTTGAAAACTAAAAGCTCAGATCTGAGTCTTCAAAACCTCAATAATATTTTCTTGAACTATCGACTTTAATAATTCGCTGTTTGCGGAATTCTGATATGTTGCCAAAGCTCCTGTTGCCAATTGCGTTCTTAGTGAATTATCGTGATAGAGGGTGCTGATGGCATCTGCGAGTGCAGTTGGATTGTTCATTTCGCAGAAAAAAGAATCAACCTTGTGGGTCAACAACTCACGGTTTGCCGAATTATCACCAACAATAACAGGTTTTCCCATGGCAATCATCTGGAAAACCTTACCAGGAATAACCCGGCAAGCTTTGGCACTTGCCCCAAAATGCCCACCAAGGCAAATGAGGGAATCCTGGATTTCAAGCGGAAGTTGCTCAATTGATACGGGCGGAAACAGTTCAATGTTATCCATGCGTTTTTCTTGCACGGCTTTTTGAATTTTCCCGAATTCAGAGCCTTCACCAATAATCTTAAATTTTATGGAAGTTTCTGCTCGAAGCAGTTCTGCTGCCTCGACCACCACATCAACACCATGCAAAGGCAGGTATGAACAGTAGTAAAGCACCGTGCAACCTTCAGTTCTTTCGGGAAGGGGGTGAAACAATGATTCGTCACAACCAACAAACACCCTCTTCATTTTCGAAAGTGGAATGCCGAATTCCTCGTGGAAGTATTCTGCCTGAGCGAAGGTGTCCACGAAAATCAGATTGGCTTTCTTGCCACTTTGCTTATCCAGATTGAATAACAACCTGGAAAGCAGTGATTTGTTGCTAGTCAATTGACGATCCTCTACCAAGGTGTCATAAGCTGATACAAACATGTCCAGAATCATTGGTTTTCTGACAAATGGAGCAATCATTTGGGTAAGCAGCTGTCCGAAGAAACCGATGAAGATAAAATCGAAATCCCTTTTAATCAACTTTGGGATTAATTGCAGAAAGCCGCGTAGACTCTGCCAGAGAATAAATCGGACGCCCCCTTTGTACACATTCGCATTTTGGGAGCCGATGATAGTTGTTTGGCTGATGTCTTGAATCGCCGAAATCGTCAGATCATTTCTGGGATAATTTACTTCTCTACCTGCTACAAATATCGACTTTAGCATTTACCCTTTCATATACCTGATTACAGCTCAGTTTGGTAGTATCTTCTTCTGAGATTATAATCTTTATGATGGCTAATGAGACACCTCTTGTTGTGGTTGTGATTGCGAACTGGAATTTGCGTAAAGACCTGCTCGAATGTTTACAATCCATAAACGAGACCGATTATACGCGCATGCATGTAATCGTCGTTGATAACCACTCAACCGACGATTCTGTTGCATGCGTCAAACAGCAGTTTCCCCAAGCACAAATCATTGAGAGAAGTGATAATGGTGGTTATGCTGTCGCACTCAACGATGGGATCCGGGCAGGGGCTGTCCTTGACCCGGAATTTTTTCTAGTACTCAACAATGATACACTGGTTCCACCTGACACTCTGAGCAAATTAGTTGAGGTGATGCTTTCAGACAGTCGTATTGCCATCGTTGCTCCGAAGATCGTTTATCACGATCATCCTGAGAGAATATTCAGTCTTGGTGATCGACTGTATTCCTGGCTGCCGTTACCCATACGAATTGGCAGAAAAGCCTATGACCGGACGGAGTATTCAAAAACGCTGGAATTTGATTATCTTTTTGGTTGCGCATTGCTGATCCGTACAGATAGCCTAAAGCAGGTCGGGTTATTCGACACTTCGTTTTTTATGTACTACGAAGATGCGGACCTTTGCCGTCGAATGAGGGATAAAGGCTGGAAGAACGTTCGTGTCGGTTCAGCCATTATCCGTCACAAAACTTCACTGAGTTCGAAATTAGTACCAGAAAAAATGGTTTACCTCAGGGCACGGAACCGGTCTTGGTTTTATCGCCGTTATCGGCATGGACCTCATCCGATATTAACATTTTTTGCTTTGTTACTTGGATCGATAAAAACGGTATTTACATACTTGTTTACCGGTAAAAAATCGCAAATCCGCCCTTATGTTAGTGGCGCGCTGAATGGCTTGAAGCAACCCGTCCCGAGCCTCACTGATGCCAACTGGAATTCATGATGGAGAAAATGGAATTTTTCCAAGCCGAGTTTAACTTTGAGAAAGCAAGCATTGAGGATTGCACCATCCCGGAATGTGATTCACTGGCGCTTCCCGGAATGTCTTTGTGCTGGAAGGTCTCTTCGCCATTGGTAAGCATACAAAGACTATCCGATTGGACGGTGTTTTTGTGGGGCTCAGCCAGGTATAAATCCGAAAGCAAATCCAGCCGCAAGGTAGCTCAAGAAATGGTTGTGAGTTTATCCCAGGGCGAAAGTTTGCGCTCTTGTTTGATAAAACTTGAAGGAAGTTTTGGCGTTCTTGCATGGAACGAAAAAGAATCCCGCCTGGTTTTTGCCACTGATCCGATTGGGATGACAAAGGTTTATTACGCCGAAGATCGTGGAAAAGTCGTGATCTCATCCCATGCCCATCGGGTTGCCAGGAGACTTGGCAACCTGGCCGTTTCGGGCGATGGGATTTCTCTTCTGTTTTCAGTAAAAGGCATTCCAGCTCCCTACACGGTGTTTGACAATGTTTCAGTACTAAAACCATCCGAACTAGTGAGCGTCACGAAATATGAAAAGATAAGCGAGGAGTATTGGTCTATTCTCGACAGGGTAAAACCATTCCACGGCTCATTGGAAGATGCCCAGGGTGAATTGCAGACCCTTCTGGAAAGGAGTTTGCTGAGAATAAGTTCTGGCAGCAACGAGCCGCTTGGTATTGCCTTGAGCAGCGGCGTGGATTCAGCCATACTGGCCGCATTGATGGTGAGGGCAGGCATACCCGTGCTGGGGCTGACAGTTGGTTACGATCCTCTTACTAGATACGATGAAACACAAGCCGCAATCGAAAACGCGCAGCGAATAGGACTTCCGATCGAGATGGTCAGAGTCTCTGAAGAAGATATAGCAGGTATTATTGATTTCACAACTCAATGCCTTCCAGAACCGCTTGGGGATGCGACCGTGCTTCCCCAATTGTTGATGACCCTGTCTGGCAGGGGGAAGGTCTCCTCCATCATCGATGGCACTGGGGCTGATAACATCTTTGGGGGGATGCAAAAATTTACCGCCGAGCGGTATGCCAGGCAATACCTGAGACTACCCAGGTTCCTGCGGGTAGGCGTTATAGGACCGATGTTAAATTTGTTGCCCTCCTCAAGGGGATCCAATATCACCGATCAGGTGCGAAAAATGAAGAAATTTATTTATGGAGTTGAATTACCTGAGGATGAACAGAAGGTCTTCTGGTCAAGGTTTATGAGCTTGGAAGCTGTTGAGAAAATGATCGCACCTACGTTATCGCCGGATGGTCACCTGGCTGACCAGATACAGCTAGGGATCAGGGGAGAGGTTCCATCCAGATTTGACGACTTTTTCAGATCAACTTATGCAAGTGTCAGGGGTACCATGCCCACTCATGCCGCTCAGAAATTAAGTGCTTTGCAGTACGCATCCGGAACCCTTTATCACACTCCATTTATGACACCCGAATTGATTGAATTCGCGTTGAGCCTTCCTGAATCTTTCAAAGTTTCTTCCAGCGGGAACAAGCTAGTGTTGCGGCGAGCCGCATCTGAGATCCTGCCACTTGAGTGCACAAACCGTAAGAAAGCAACTTTCTCACCACCAATTAGTCGTTGGCTATTGGGGCCACTCAATTCTGAATTCATGGACCTGCTAAAAGGTAATCAATTCTTTAACACTGATATCGTTGAAAAAATGATCTCTGAACAAGTCTTGGGTTGGAAAGACTGGCAGTGGGAGCTCTGGTTGGTCTACATCTTTCTCAAGTGGTTCAAGGAAGTCTCACGATGAGTCATTTGACGACCAGTCCCTGCAACTTTTGTGGTTGCCAGAAAGCTGAAAAACATTTGACGCTTACAGATCTCAGGTTGAATCTGCCAGGTTCGTGGAATTTGATGAAGTGTCAGAATTGCGGCTTGTTGTTTATAGATCCCCAACCGAGTTGGGATGAACTTTCAGTGCATTATCCTAAAGAGTATCATGCCTACCTGCGAAAAGACTCGAAAATCACAGCTTTTTTACGGGCATTCGGATTGCGAAAGCGAGTGAAATCAATTTTGCAAAGGACAAGCGTTCATGCAGGGATACTTCTGGATGTTGGCTGCGCAACGGGTGACTTTCTCCATGAATTTCAGGCTTTAACCAGTTGGAATGTTTTGGGATTGGAGATTGTCCCGGAAGCAGCCGCCTTAGCAAAAGCTAAAGGTATCAAAATTATTGAAGAAGAATTAGAGAACGCACAACTCGAAAGCAGTAGTTTTGACGTAATTACGCTTTGGGATGTGTTGGAACATATGGCAGATCCCGCTCGAGCCCTTCAAATTTGTTTTGACTGTCTCAAATCTGGCGGAATGTTAGTGCTCAAGACTCCCGATCCGGCTGCGAAGGAAGCTTCAATATTTAAGGAGGGTTGGATTGGATATGAAGCGCCGCAACATTTGTTTGGTTTTCCTAAAGAAGTTCTCATCAACAAGCTGAAAGATGTGGGTTTTTCGAGCGTGAAAACAACACAGACAGGCAGTGACTATGCGTCTTTTTTTGTTAGCCTTGGTCATTGGTTAAACAAGCGCGGCTGGCTAAAACTTAGTAAGTTTATAATCAGTAGTACACATAAACCCATTGGAAGGATTTTTGCAGGAATAATTATCAGACCGATCCGGTGGCTTGGGATAAGATCATCGTGTACGTATTTTTGTCAGAAACCATAATAGAGAAGGAGCTTTAATGAAGACTATTAATAAAATTGTGATAATTTTGACTCTGATTTTTCTTTTGTCGAGTTGCACACTTCAATCGACACAAGAACCTCAGATCGATTCAACTCCCCCCATGCCCTTAACTGAGAACACACCCTACCCAATCACGGATAATTCGCTTGAGAATTCCACTTATCCAATTGGTACCGAACAAGAGACTGAAACACCTGCCTATCAGGTTCCTGGATTTGTTACTATGACGCCTGACGCAAATTTGACCAGCATTATTGTGTCCGAAGTTCGACACGAGGGTAATATGGAAAGCATCTATATCACCAATATTAGTTCTGAGACCCAGGACATTAGCAGCTATATGATTTATTCTCCTAAATTGGATGTAAGAAAAATCCTTTCAAGTAATTTGATCTTGGAGCCAGGTGAATCGTTTATTTTGTACAATGGCACCAACCTCGAAAGTTACCCTGTCGATCAAAGGTGGCTTGACACACCGGTGCTCACAGAAGCGCTGGATGAGGTCTGGTTAACGAATAGCGCAGCCAGGATTCTTTATTACTTCATCTACTACCCAAGTATTACCCCGTAGGGGCATGTTAGTTCTAAAGTGTTATTGCTTTGATCAAGGCAATAACCTACAATACTGATAACTTAGTTCAACAGGAGCATAAATTATGAAAAAAATCCTTTCCGTCTTACTGTTAGTCGTTTTCCTCATTGGGGCTCTTCCCGCGATGGAAGTTGAAGCAGCTCTACCTGCTTATGAATCTGCTATTCAGGTTCAGAACCTTGACACGGTAGCCGTAGCCAATATCTCGATTGCATACTACAATCCCGATGGCAGCCTGGCAACCTTGCCCGCCCCGTACACGAACCCGGTCGCTGACACCGTGCAGCCTGGCTCTTCCAACACTTACCTGCCCATCCACCCGGATATTGGTTTCAAAGGGTCAGTTGTTGTGAGCTCGGATAAGGAAATTGCGATCATCAGCAACCTTACTGTCGCTGCCACCAACCGCGCTCTTGGCACCTACACCGGCGTTGCGTCTGGCGGCCCTTCCCTCTTCTTCCCCCTGATTGACAAACGCAACAATGTGTCTGTCTTCAGCATTCAGAACGCAAGCAGTGTTGAAGCCAATTACGTAATTGATTTTGTGTCTATGCCAGGTGGTGGTTTTGCTGATATTGCAGACCTCCCCGGAACGCTACAGCCAGGTGCTGCTGCTACCTATAACATGGCAGATTACAATGGCGCCAATCCCTGGTTAGGCTCGATCAAGGTCACCGCTTCCACAGGTGCTTTAGCCGGTGTTGTAAGCAATGTGAACACAAACGTACCTGCGTCCCCCACCAATGGTGTTTATAACGGTTTCTCCGGCGGAAGTACTACCGCGATCTTGCCCTTGATTATGGAAAACAACAATGGCAACCGCACTGGTACAAGCTGCCAGAATCTTGGACCTGGCACTGCCACCATCACAATGTCCTACACTCCTTCCGATGGCTTCCTCGCCCGCGCAGATGATGTGTTCGTGGACGTTCCTGAGAATGGTATCGCTGTGCAAATCATGGATTATACGGGTACAACCACGTGGGTCGGTGGAGCTACTGTTACCGTCAGCGGTTCTGCGAACATCGCCTGTGTTGTAAACCAGACCCGTCCCATCAAGAAGAATTCCAACCTGTACGAAGGTTTCAATCCTGCTGCGGCGACTGACACCGTTGTGATGCCTCTGATCATGAGCAAGAACGGATCAGCCACCAAAGCATTCACCGCCTTTAGCGTTGCTTCTGCAGATGGTACTGACATCAATGTTACCTGCGACTGGAAACCCAGCGGAGGATATGCAGACATTGCTGACACCACCAAGAGCGGTGCCGCAGTGCTCGTCTTCAGCCAACAAGTTGGTTTCAGCGCTGGTGACACCCCCTGGATTGGAAGCGCTGTTTGTACGGAAAACGGCGGCAAATCTATCGTGGCTGTAGTCAACCAAAGCCGCGAAGGTCTGCCAGCTGACTATCAACGCGATGTAACTTCCGCCTACGACGCTTTCAACCAATAAGATCTAGTCTCCAAAGAGAGTGTTTCAGTCATAAGTAGACTGTACTCTTCATACAATACAAGAAAATAAAGCACCTCCTCTGAAAAAAGCAGGAGGTGCTTTCGGTATATGGAAGGAAAGGGGTGGTTCCTTATACGGTTGAGACGAATGAAGAAGAGGTCAGGTTACAAGCAATGGGGTTTAGTTACAAAAATTGCCAAAGAACCTTGTAATCGATGAATAGAGCGATTTGAAGTATGGTATTGCAGGTGCTGGACGCAAAGGATAGCCGGGTTATGAAAAAGATGAAGTGGGTAACCAAGGACACAGGATCTTACTCAGGAAGCCTACATCCAAGCCGAGAAAGGAAGTCTGATGTTTCTGGTAGAACATCTTCAATCGTGTATTTATTACTCCTCAACCTAATAGGAAATAATCAACCACTATTACGTAAATCCTAACGCAATAGAGTTCGGCTTCATAATCCCGTGATCTAGAACTTGTTTGATGGATTTATTGGTGCTATGTCGTGAGTCAAACCAACTCAGATGGTATGCTAACACGATCACTAGAGTAAGCCATAGCTAATAATTAGGTCGTTGACAGACTCATTCCCAAAGTGACCAATAGGATTAATGTCGCTTTGATGCTTATTATTTCTGTAAGAACGAGAATAGCATAAGTAGATCGATAGCTCATTATGGTAATTGCTTGGATAATGCACCGGTTGAGAACCTTTTTGGTAGTCCATGTCCTACTGTTATTAAGTCAATGGTAGAATTACACATCATCCTTTTACGTTTTGTGAGTTAAAGAATTTTGTCTCATTGGTTAGGGATAGCAGATATAATACATGTTTATGAAGAGATTCTTACCCGAAATTATGCTCTTATTAGAAAGAGATCAGGGAAAGGAACCAATTTTAGTACCACTTTGTTGTACGATTGTTTCAATTATCGTTTTTTCATCTGCATTACTTCTACCAATTAATCCATTTATTGGTAAGTTTGTAAAATACGGAACGGGAATTGAAGCAATTATCCTTATATTCTTCTTTTGGTTCCTTCTTTCTAGAAAGAGTAAGTGGTCGAATCTGCTGGTGCTGATTGCAGTCCTGCTATTATATGCAATCCCAATTTCTTGGTTATGGCAAACAGATACCGGGGATTGGGGCGTAATAGGAGGAATTATTCCTGTATCAGACGCATCCATATATACAATGGATGCTGCCCGGCTAATTTATGGTACATCGTTTAGTTCTGTATCCTCGTTTCGCCCTTTAGCAAACGGTTTTTTGTCTGTGCTTCTTAAGATGACGTCTTGGAATTATCCGTTGTCAATTGCTATACTTGGCTTCCTGGCAGCAATCGCAACTTACAAAATGGTGAAAGAAATTCAACAGATTCGAGGATCATTAGTTGCGTCAGTGTCATTAGTAGTTGTATTTTTGTATTCACGCACCTATGTTGGAAAGGCCTTAACAGAAACGCTGGGTATAACGTTCGCGGTGATTGCATATAGTTGGTTAATGCAGGGTATTCGGAGGAATGAGCCTAACCGGGTTGTTCTAGGGATAGGAATGCTCACAATGGCTATGAATATACGAGCAGGAGCGTACTTTGTTATTCCAACTCTACTTCTTTGGGCAGCTTATGTATTTCGTAGTAAAGGCATGTTCTCTAAAGGTGTTCTTGTTGGGGGTATCTGCCTGATAATCATATCATTCGGAATTAATTCCCTATCGCTTCACTCGATTGGCGCAAAAGACGTAATTCCTTTTGCTAATTTTCCCGATTCTTTTTATGGAATGGCGGCAGGTTATAAGGGCTGGCGTTTCGTGAATCAGATTTACCCAGGTGCTACTCCAGTAGAAAAGTATCAATATACTTTTGAGTTAATCAAAAGCCAGCCATCATTGTTGGCTAAAGGGGTCGCGAAAGCATATTACGACTTTTTCAATCCAGGCTCTTACAATGTTTTTTCCTTTATGAACCTTCATATACAGGAAGGGGGAAACTTATACAAAGGGAATCCGGGAAGCGAAAACATTATACTATACGCGCCTGTTTTCATAATAGCTGGACTTGGTGTATTTAACTGTTTTAAAAAGAGATTGAGTAAATGGCATGGATTGATTCTTGCTGGATGGATCGGTTTGATTTTATCTGTCCCATTGGTTCCCCCAATTGATGCTGGTCTCCGTCCTTATGCTGCAACGGTTCCTCTGGTTGGTTTTCTTTTAGGTGAGGGCTTTTCATTGCTCTTCAAGGGAGACAAGGAAACAAGATTAACAGCCACTGCTTTGCCTGAATTAATAAACTGGTTAGCTGTTGTCAGCGTTATTCTGATAATCTTGGTTGCTTTTGGGCCAATACTTGTCAAAAACGCTGCAAACCCAATGACCTTCCCCATACCACTTCAATGTGTACCAGGACAAGATTATCTACTTCTGCAGGCTATCAGAGGCGCTCGAATTGATATTACTTCAGAAAATGGGGATGATAAATTTCGCCGACCAGCAATGGCATTATCACTTTATTTAGATAATATTGAACGCCAACATCTTCCAGACGATCTTTTGACTAAATTGACTGAGCTCTCAGCAGGGCAAAGTTTACAATATTTGATCGATATCGGAGAAATTAACGAAAACCTTAAACCAATAATACTGATATCCGATTTCAACTTGTTAACCTATGATCCTATTGTGTTGCAAACCTGTGCTACACAAATCAGTGACACTTCGATGGGTCGGTTTTATTTGGCGGATGAGATCAAATTAATAGAATAATTTATGACAAGAAGGCGAAAACAACCCAAAATTAAATGAATTTAATTAACCTAGAAGCAAAAAGGACCATTCGAAGTAAAAGAACTCCATGTTTCCAGCGTTGAATATTTGTGGTTCCATACTTCCTCTCGGCATAACGAACGGGCATATCCACAATTCTAAAGTTAAAACGTGCAGCTCCAAACAATAGATCAAAGTCCCCAAATGGATCAAATTCACCAAAATAGGAGCGGTTTGCGGCAATCAACCAATAACCTCTCTTGAAAAAAACTTTTGTACCACAAAGCGTGTCCTTGACAGGCTGCCCTATTAGCCAAGAAAATGCAATGCTAAAGAACTTATTCCCAAGAAAATTAAAGAAACGCATTGCCTCTTTGTCCATTGGATATACTAAGCGTACACCATTAATAAAGTCACCTTTTCCCGACACTAAAGCTTTATAAAACCGGGGTAGCGTTTCTGGAGGCACGGTCAGATCCGCATCCAGTATCATTAAAACGTCTCCGGAGGCCGCTTCAAATCCCTGTCGTACAGCGTCTCCTTTACCGGTTCCGTTTTGACGGAAGAACCGGCATTTCACATCTGGATGCTGTTGAATTTCAGTTTGAATAACTTCAGCGGTATTGTCGCTTGAATGCCCTTCAACAAAAATTAATTCCGTGAAATGGCCCATTTGCGGGATTCGCTCAAAAATCGCTGGAATATTGCCCGATTCGTTTCGTGCGGGAATAATTACAGAAACAGAATACTCTTTTTGTTCTTGCTCAACTTCAGCCACCCGGGCAACAATAAAATTTGTTAAGTTCAGATTGTTAAGTGGCCATAACTTGGATAAAAACTTATTACAAAAATTACTTAATAAAGGCACTTGGAGAGGCAACAAAACTTCCTGCCAGCAGCGGAAGATTTCAAAGCCAGACAATTTGTATAGGTTAGTCAGATCTTCAACAGTAAACCAGTTTTGCGGAAGCACGGGCCTTGCAAAACCAACTTTCTGTCCGAACATAAGAATAGGTTGCCATAATTTTGAATAAAAATTGGTTATGATTCGGGTTTGCGAATGACAATTTGATTTTAGGTGCTCCAAGATTGATTGAACATCCCAAACGTCATTAAACAAGTCAGAAACAATAATGAAATCAAAGGTTTCTGATAAGGCGAAAGAGGTTGCATCATCTTGGATAAAGCTTAGTTCTGGGTATTTATTTTTTGCTGAGTTAAGCATTTGTCCTGAAAAATCAATTCCCACTCCATATGAAGGTCGAAGAGCAGCTAAAAGATCACCTTTTCCACAACCTAATTCTAATATCCTTTGTCCAGATGGGACTAAAAACTGATAGATATCGCGTAAACGTTTATGATAGTAGCCACCCAAATTCATGGAGAAGGGATGAGAAGCTACAGAATCCCAATGTTCGATTCGTTTTTCCTGATAGGCTTTTTGCTGTTCCTGTTGCATATATCACTTCTTACGGCACTAGAAGAATGATTGAAAAAATTAGCATAGAAGGTTTCGACAGATAAGAAGATTGCAAAAGCTTTTAGCATGAATGGCTTGTACAAATCTTTCACTATCATTTATTAGCTCCAAGGTTCTTTTCCTTTCATGAATCTCGAAAATTAGAAACCCCCTTTCAATCAAAGCATTAAGGATATTTTGTGGAGAATAACCAGTTTGTAGTAAACCTTCTGGCCAAAATTCCATAAAGATTTTAATATCTTGGCTTCTTTCTAGTAGCCCAGTCATTCCTGACAATGCCAACCCTTCAGCTCCCTGAATATCCATTTTTATTATATCTACAGTCTGGGAAGGGTCCAAAAAATCATCCAATGCGTAAGCCTGGACTAATGCAGTACCCTGTCGATCTTTCGAATGCTGGTAAATCCGGTGATCGCCGAAATGAGCATTCGATCGAAATAAACAAATCTTTTCGGTTTTATCGCTTATGGCTGCTTCGACAGGAGTAACAAACGAATAAGAATTAGCAAACAAATTTTGCTGAAGCATTTGAAAATTGCTGTGTTCAGGTTCAAAAGCCAGCACATTTCCCTTTTCACCGACTATGTGTGCGGCAGTTAAGGTGTAAAACCCAATGTTTGCACCGATATCAATGACTCGCATTCCTGGGCGGCAATATTTTTTTAGTAGAGTGCCCTCAAAATTTTCGAGCAAACCATATTTCCACAAAAGAACTGCAAGAAATCGGTCCAGGGTTTGCGCACGCATTCTAAAGTGATCAACACGTATAGGAATTCTTGCAAAGGGTATAGGTATTTTTTGAATTATGGCAAATATTTTTAAAACAATTTTGTCATTTGCCAATCGAGACAAGAATGATTCCAAAAGTATCTCCTGCTGAATCGGGATTTGAGGATTTAGCATAACCAATCAACAAAGAATTCTAAAGGAGATAATTCTAGAAGTCAACCCGATGTTGTTGAAAACCTATGGGGTATTACTACAACCTTCTTTTTTTAGGATATCGCCGGTGACCAAAATTGTTATGTCCTTGATAGTTAGAAAATTGATACGAATATTTTGTGGTTTTACAACAGTTGCAATGAGATCATTTTCTGTGGACCCATACTCTTCAATAAGATGGGAGTTTGTCATTATTAAATTTTCACAAAATTCTTGGCGAAAATCTTTGGTCTCAGCTGATACCCAACGATTACAATCTTGTTTGCCTCTTGAAACATCCAAGGTTTATCCAAACCCCATTGGCTATTTCAATCTGACATAAAGATACCTGTTGCCCATCCTCCAACCAACTTCCCATGATGCTAAATGCAGCCATTCAATCATTCCTCCTAGGATGTCGCCCCTAAATTTACATTGCCAATTCTCAAGTAAATAAGGGCTTTGGAGGTAGAGATATGAAATTCCAGAAGGCTCAAGAGGTTGAAAAGATAGTACCATCTGCTGAGTAGAATATTTCGCAACTATTGCCGGACTACGGATATATATAGAAACTAAAGCCGCATGCAACGTGGAAAACAAACTTGGGCTTTGCCGATGGCTATAGAGAAAGCCGCCACCGACCGGCGGTCAGAGATTAAAACGACCCGCATCGTGACACTCTTGAAGAAAGGATCAAATAGGCTAACAACATCGTAAATAATGCACTGTATCTCAACTAAGGCGATCTTTATTTTGGTTTATAATCATAGCCTGGTTTAAAATGATAGAAATTCGGCATGCTACCATCGTTGACTCTTCTGATTCCCAATTTGCTTACGACAATCTCTATAGCGACGGGGGAATTGATCTTTCAGATTCATATTACTTATGGTTGCTGGAAAAGATAAAACCAGTCCCAGGTAATGTCCTTGTTGATGTGTCTTGTGGAAGGGGAAAACTGCTTAATTTTGCCAGCAAATTGGGGCTAAAAGTGATCGGTTTGGATTTTTCGATGGGCGCGATCAAAGTCGCCCAACGAAACTATCCTGATCTAAACCTGATCATCAGCGACGGTGAGAAAATTGCTTTAAAAGCACAATGTGCTGATTACGTGACGCATATTGGGAATCTTGAACATTACCAAAACCCTGACTTGGGGGTTCAGGAAGTGGCGAGGCTGCTCAAGCCAGATGGCACGGCAGTGATCCTGCTTCCCAATGGGTTTTCGATTGCAGGTAACATCCAACATGTCCGCAAGACTGGTTGGGTTTTTGATGACGGGCAGCCGATTCAGCGTTATAACACACGCGAAGGTTGGCGGGAATTGCTCGAAGCCAATGGACTGGAAGTTGTCAAAACTATCAGATACGAACACTTCCTTCCAAGGACAAAACGAGACTGGCTCTCCCATCTCAAACGTCCATCACGGTTATTACGCTGGGCATTTACATGGGCCATACCATTCAATCTTTCGAATTGTTTTGTTTATTTCTGTAGACGCTCATCCACGACAGACTGACATGCCCTCCCTAATCGAAGAGATAAAGGCTTTCTACGCCAACCATAGTAAATGGATAAAGATTCTGGTATATCTTATCTGGGCTGTGTTGTTTGCCTTCCTCGCATACACAGTTTGGAAATCCCGGGACCAACTTCTACCCTACTTAGCAGAAGCTGATTACTCTCAGTTTGTTCCAGTAGCACTTCTCTACCTAATCGCTCTCTTGCTTGCCGTCCTTAATTGGGTAGTAATCATGCATGCTTTTGAAGGCGGAATTTCATTATGGATGCACGCCAAGATCTATCTTGTTTCTATGGTTTCAAGACGCTTACCAGGAACGATCTGGTATATTGGCGGAAGGATGGTTCTCTATAAGCAATTAGGTGTCCCATCAATCAAAACTGCCTCCGCCAGTGGATTCGAATTCATAATAAGTTTTGTCGCTGATGCTTTATTAGCTGCAATTTTCATCCCCTTGGGTTTAAATCTATCAAAAATCTGGCTGCTTCCTTTGGGAACTGTCGTAATCCTTGGATTATTAATTCTTCGTCCCAAAACCTTGAGCAAAATCATGGTCAAACTGAAGTATCCCCTTGCCCAACCTGTTAGTATCGGACAGGTTCTTGGCTGGTTGCTTCTGAGAATGGCGTTAGTGCTTGCTGGGGGATTGATGATTTTCTTTACCATTCGGGTTTTTAAACCGCTTGGATTTAATTCACTCTTGTTCGTACTTGGTGCCAGGGCTCTCTCTGGAGCTGCAGGCATGTTGACTTACCTTTTACCCAGTAGTATGGGCGCGTCGGATTTGACCTTACTTGCCATGTTATCGACAGTCATTCCGGCATCATTAGCAACAATTATTGCGCTGTTAGTTCGCATTTACACTACCTTATTCGAATTGATTTTTGGACTTATCTTCTTTTTTCTGCTCAACAAGTCCTTACCGTTAACGAAATCAAAGACCTATGATGTAGAAAATGAGTTCAAAAACTTAGCTGAAGAAGAAGCTGAAGAAAGATTGATAGAAAACAGTCAGAATTAATTGATCGTCAGGGGAAGCAAGACTGTAAACAGGGCTTGATATCTGGACATACTATCAAGATATTTTTCACCAGCAATTCCACCGATTGCATAGATATGTTCACCCAACAAAACGTAAGTAGCATTTAAGATCGAGTTCGTACTATCTGTGTTGATGTTGGCGATCTGCCATTCATCCTGTGCCACGCTGAAATGGAACTGATCGATCGCACCGCTAGTAGACGACTTCCCTCCAATGATGGAGATTTTATCGTACAACTTAATTGCTGCATAACCAGAAAGTTTCTGAGGTAGGTCAGCTTCGATCTGCCAGGGATCTTCGTTTTCGAGTTCAGCATACGGACTGTAACTCTCATTGGTATTTAAGTTAGTTTCGCCATCTGAGCCCCCAATTACATAAATTTTGCCGGCATCTGCGAGCACAGAAGGGTGCATTCTGGCGGTCGGCATAGGACTTGCCTGGTGCCAAGTATCTGTGATTGGGTCATAACGCAAGACGGTGTCCAGCGCTTTTTTGCCGTCTGAGCCTCCAAACAGAAAAACCTGTCCCTCATAAGATGCTAATCCGTAGCCACTTATCGCCACAGGCAAATCAGCAGCTTGTTCCCATAAATTTTTTCTGGGATTAAAAATCTCCAGAACCTTTGTGGGCATTCCGTTTTGTGTCACTCCACCGGGAATATAAATCTTTTCACCGATCACTGTGGCTGAAGCGTCATAAACTGGAGTTGGCTTTTTGTCTAATGCTGACCAGGTATTGGAGGAGGGATCATACATTTCAACAGAAGAAAGAACCCCTGAGTCAGAATTTCCACCAACGATAATGATCTTCCCTTCAAAAATTGCTACGGCCATACTACTGCGCGGCTCATTCATTGATGCTAAACTTTCCCATTTTTGTTGAGTAACTTCCAGTGGATTTTGTTGGGGCATGAGAAATGCGGGTTTGGCGATTATGAGGTACAAACTTGCAAGTAATAATATGCCGAGCACAGGGATAATCCATTGGTTACGGCCTATAAATCCTACCACCGACAACTTATCATTATTAGGTACAGGCGTTGCAGTTTCCTCATCATCATTTTCATTGTTTTGAGCTGCTGGGGACTTGATAATGCCGTGTTCTATGGCCAACAAGGTGGCTTCGGTACGGGAGGTTACACTGATTTTTTGGTAAATATTGCCAATGTGAACTTTTACCGTATTGATACTAATATTTAGTTCAACGGCGATTTCTTTATTGCTCTTACCTTGTCCTACAAGTTGTAGAACCTCGATTTCGCGGTCGCTGAGCAAATTAATGTTGTTATCCATATGACGAATTTATTGTTTCCAATCTCTTTATTCAGTTTCATTATAATTGATGTTGAAATTGGATTCTTCCGAAAGAGTATAAACGCAACACCAAAAAAGGAATTAAGGAATGATGATAGTCTGGTTATATGTTTGGGTAGCATTCCCACTAACGTAGTGTTTTTGTCCCTGACCGCCATACCACCAGGCTTCTCCATCCAGACGAGGGCGGCCGCCCTGGGTGGCGGGATCCCAGTTGATGCTTACATCGGTGAAAGTGATATCAACAGACTTGCCGAAGCAATAATTTTTACATGAAGTTAGTGTTTTTTGTTCAACCACCATGAAATGCACGTGGTGTCCTGTGCTTATGCCCGTGTCGTCCACATTCCCAATCTTTGTTCCTTGAGCAACATACAGCCCTTTGGTTTTTAGATTAGCCGGAATACTGTTCTTCGCAAGGTGCAGATAAATTTGATAGGTCCAGGGGGTAGTAGTGCGATCTTCCAGCGTGATACTGTTTGTACAACTCGAATTTCCATTGTTGCAGGTGTCGCGCCAATGATAAACATAACCGCCCTTAGCAGCCAACAAATCGAACATGGTCCCATCAGCAAAATCAAAGGCGTAGGTACAGTAATATTGAGGATTGCAAGAGGAATGAGCAACCGACCAGCTTAATCGCTTTGTCTCACCAGCTTTCCAAGGCAGTTTATAACCACCGTAAACAGGTCCGGCAGGTCCGGCTTTTGGGTCTGCTTCGGGAAAAAAGCGTTCAGCCAGTTCGCTGTCTTTGAAGTCGGATTCCATAAAAATCTTGCTGAAATCCTCGTCGATGACCTGATGGAGCTGCCATGACTGCTTATCCGGATCCCAGATCGCGAGAACGATCTCGGGCTCCCGTGGGATAACTTGGCTGTCTTCCTCATCGCTCTCAGCCATCCATAACATTGCCTGCGTGTATTCTTCGTTGAACTGAATTTCGTCCACTGACCAGCTGCTATGACCGATATCAGCGACCAGCTCTGGTAATTGAGTGTAGAGTAGAACTTCTAATGCGGTCTGGCTGCCTGGAACAGGGGTGGAAAATTCTGGATTCTTAGAGCTGGTGCTTTGATTTTCTTGAAAAATCAAAAACAAAGCTAAAATCAGCAGTGCCAAGGTAGGTATCCAAATCTTGAAAACCTGGCTTTTACGCTTGGGAGGTTCTTCGTTAGGAGTGTAGGTTTGATTGTTCATAGGCTGCCGCTCAGTCAATTAAATAGTATTAATAGCTTAGTTGCAATACCTATGCCATAGCGATAGGGGCTATGGTTCTCCCAAATCAGGTAAATGCACATGAAATGCAATCATAAGCCACAGAACGATGCTTGTTATCGTAGAATTGATAACAGATGAAAATGTCTGCAAATGACAGCTTGACACGGATCGTGCTTGAGGATATCAAAACCTCAGCAAATTTCAAAAAACGTAAAATTATCTCCTGGATAATCGATACGGTTGGTTATCGTCCTGCGGGGTGGCTGGCAGAATTGCTCGAACGTATTGACGATCAACTCAACGAGACCACTCTATATGAAACGGCTGGAAGGGCGATTCAGTCTTTTTCTGATGGACTTGTCGTACATAATCAAGGGGCAATTCCTGTCTCCGGCCCTTTGTTAGTGGTGGCAAATCATCCCGGTTTGGCGGATATCCTTGGTGTCGTTGCCAGCTTAAAACGTGAAGATGTGAAAATTGTCGCCCAACAGAAGGGTTTTATGCGAGTTTTGCGGAACATCAATCGTCATATCCTGACAATCGAGCCCGATTCAACCTTCAAGTTGAACGTAATTCGCGAAGTTATTCACGCGCTCAAAGATGGTATGGCAGTGATTATTTTTCCAAGTGGTTCTCTTGAGCCAGACCCTGCCATTGTTCCAGGAGCTGTTGAGTCTCTGCAAGGGTGGTCCGACAGCATTGGCGTCTTTCTTAATAAAGTCCCTGAAACCCAGCTCTTACCACTTTTGGTCAGCAATGTTTTGACCGAAAAAGCTTGGAACAGCCGCTTTGCGAAATTAGGACGAAATAAAAAGCGCCGGCAGCAGTTTGCATCTGTTGTTCAGTTTATTGCCCAACGCTTTTCAAAAGAACCTCACTGGAAGAAACCAATGAGAATTGATGTGGGAAATTTTAAAAGTCCCGGAGCAGATCGACCCGAGCTCAGACTCGCACAAATTAAGCGTTGTTGTAAAGAATGAAATGGCAGAGCTGCTTCAAAGCGTCTATCCCTGGCAGAGCACATAAATGTTAAGAGCCCCGGCTTCCAAATTCCTAACCTGCACTTTTCTCTTCCCGAATCACAAAACATAAGGAAAAAAACTGATATTCAGCAAAGATTTAGTGATAAAAAAGCACGATCTGAGCGAAAATCCAAAACAGAATCAGACACTCTTTTGCGTTATACTAAGATAATCACAACCTGCTTGACTCACCCAATCGGCAGGAAAAACTCAATATCAAGGAGGCACTACATGCCCGCAAAGGGATGGGTAGAAATAAACGACTTGTATTGCAAAGCCTGTGAAATTTGCGTCACAGACTGCCCCACGCACGTTCTTGCGCTGGATATGTCCCGGCTGAGCCCTAAGGGGTATCACCCCGCTTTTATGCTGCATCCTGAAGAATGCATCGCTTGTGGAATTTGCGCCGTAGTTTGCCCGGACGCGGCAATCACGGTCTACAAAGGCACTCCACCTGCAAAAGAAGGAGATGGTGAATAATGGCACTCGAACTGATCAAAGGAAATGTCGCCGTAGCTGAAACCGCGATCCGGGTCGGACTGGTTTCTTACTTCGGATACCCCATCACTCCTCAAACAGAACTTTTGGAACATCTTTCTGCTCGCATGCCGGAACTCGGCAGGGCATTTGTTCAGGCTGAAAGCGAACTCGGCGCGATCAACATGGTATACGGTGCTGCTTGTGCAGGCTTGCGCACCATGACCTCAAGCTCCAGCCCCGGTGTCAGCCTTATGCAGGAGGGCATCTCTTATATCTCAGGCACAGAACTTCCCGCAGTGATTGTCAATGTTGTTCGCGGGGGTCCGGGTCTGGGCAATATTGCCCCCTCTCAGGCCGATTACACCCAGATGGTGCATGGCGGCGGGCACGGAGAATATCACTTAATAGTGCTGGCACCTGCCTCAGTGCAAGAAGCAGTGGATCTGACCGGTTTGGCTTTTGATTTGGCAGAAAAATATCGCATGGTGGCCTGCATCCTGATGGATGGTTACCTGGGACAAATGATGGAACCGGTTGAATTACCACCTTTTGCACCGCTTCGCACCGAAGCACCTTCCTGGGCAGTTGGGGCGAAACACCCTGAGGGTGAACGCGCGGTCCTGACTTCGATCAACATCGACCCACCCATGCAAGAAAAATTCAATGTAAAAATGATGTCTCGCTGGCAGCAGGTTGAGAAAGATGAGGTTCGTTATAAAGGTTATTACCTTGAAGACGCCGAATACGTGGTGGTCGGATTTGGAACTGCTGGCAGAATCGCTCTGACCGCCGTCCGGGCTGCCAGGGCGAAAGGAATCAAGGTCGGTCTTTTGCGCCCAATCACCGTTTCTCCTTTCCCGGTAGACATATTGGATCAAATGGTCCCCGGCAAAAAGGGATTCCTGGTAGTTGAAATGAACAATGGTCAAATGCTGGATGATGTTTCAGCAATTGTGGCCAAGCGTGTACCGCTTCATTTCTATGGTCGGATGGGCGGCATGGTGCCTTACCCGGATGAGATCTATGCTGCAATTGAAGAAATGATTCACTCTGACTATGATGTCAACCGGGATGCCCGTGGGGCTTGGTTGGCAAAGATGCGCGAATTCGTTGGAACAGGAGCCTAAGATGCTTGATACAGACGTGGAATTAATCTACGAACGCCCGCACGGTTTCACAGATGTCACCACCCACTATTGTCCGGGTTGTACCCACGGCGTGGCACATCGCTTGATCGCGGAAGTATTGGAAGAAATGGGCGAGTTGAACAACACCATTGGTGTAGCGCCAGTTGGCTGCTCTGTTTTTGCCTATAACTATTTCGATTTTGACTTTGTTGAAGCCGCCCACGGTCGCGCGCCAGCTATGGCGACGGGCATAAAACGAACACTGCCTGAAAAAATGGTTTTCACCTATCAAGGTGATGGCGACCTGGCTTCTATGGGAATGGGCGAGATTGTCGCTGCCGCTGCCCGTGGAGAGCAAATAACGGTCATTTTTATCAATAACACAAACTACGGGATGACTGGTGGTCAGATGGCACCAACAACGCTCCCTGGTCAGAAAACCAGCTCTTCTCCGCTTGGTCGCGATGTTGAAACCCAGGGCTATCCCATCCGGACTGCTGAGTTGATGTCAGCCCTTGATGGTGCTTCATTTGTAGTTCGGCGCAGCTTGCACAATGCGCGTAACATTCGCAGTGCCAAGAAAGCCATTCGCACTGCTTTTGAAGTGCAAAAACAAGGGTTGGGTTTCTCATTTATCGAGTTGCTCTCAACCTGCCCAACCAACTGGGGGCTGACTCCGGTGAAGGCGCGGGAATGGTTGAAGGAATATATGATCCCCCAATATCCCATCAGCGATTTTAAAGTTTCATCTGCTGTTGAAGAACTGGTAAAAGGAGGCTAAACAATGCAATCAGAAGTAATCATCTCTGGATTTGGTGGTCAGGGTACGCTGTATGCTGGCCAGGTTTATGCCTATGCGGGAATGGATGAAGGCAGACACGTCACCTGGTTACCTTCTTATGGTCCCGAAATGCGCGGCGGCACCGCCAACTGTACGGTTGTGATTTCTGATGAAGAAATCGGTTCGCCAAGTGCGCTGCACCCCCGTGCTGTCATTGCTCTTAACCTTCCCTCGTTGGATAAGTACGAACCACTGGTTGCTCCTGGCGGTTTCTTGATTGTCAATCAATCGATGGTTAACCGCGAACCAACCCGCACAGACATTCACTGGTTGACGATTCCGGCGAACGATATCGCCCGGGAACTCGGCAACGAGCGCGCTGCCAATATGGTCTTGTTAGGCGCTCTAGAAGGCAATATGAAAGCTTTGCCCGATGGTGCCCTGGAACGTGCCCTGGCAGCCCATACAGCTGAAAGGTTGAAGAAATTTATTGGCTTGAACATCGAAGCCCTGCAACGAGGCGCAGAATACAAGGTCGATTAGGCTGAGAATATTTGAAGTTAGACCCGAAGAAACCAATTCTTCGGGTCTTTTTGGTTTAAAGTTGACCTGATCAGGATCCTTGTTAAGAGAAAATGGGTTTCGCTGATGAAGGGTTCAGGGGCAAGTATAATTTTAATTATGGAGAAAGACTTCTCACCCCCAAAAAGCAGGAGCCTGATCATCAACGGGCTGATCGCGGCGCTTCTTGTTGCTGCGATACTCTTTTTCCTTATCAGCGGTTCATTGACTGGTCAGGGCTGGTTGGCAATTGTCTTTATTGGGGTTGGATTGCTCCTGCTCATCCCACTTACACTGGCAATTTACCGGATAATCACTATCTCCACTACGGTTTATAGTCTTACCCGGGAAGCGCTGGAAGTGAAATGGGGCTTGCGGCGCGAGTTGATCCCGATGGCTGAGATTGAGTGGGTACATCCAGTCAGTGATTTTGAAACACCACTTCCTTTAGGTTTTACCCTGATCAGAGGTTCATATTACGGCGAAACCAACATCAAAGGTCTCGGCAAAACCGTCTTTGCAGCCACTGCGCCCGATCAAATGGTGTTGGTCAAACTCAGCCAGGCTTACCTGGTCATTTCTCCGGATGATAAGCTGGCATTTACTGATACCTATAAGCAATTATCTCAATTGGGAAACCTGCAGCAGATTCAGCCCGAATCAGAAGACCTGCGGATGCTCTGGCAGCGGGTGATGAACGATCGTTACGCAAAGAGGTTGCTTCTTGGCGGAGCAATCAGCTTTTTGGTTTTGATTCTATCCACAGCAATTATTGTTGGGCTTCTCCAACAAGTTGTTTGGGTGAGCATGGAAGTCGTTCCGTCATCCAGGCTCTTCTTATTAGCTTTGATCGGTCTTTTTTTCAGCATTCTAAACACCTTGACCGGGCTTTTTCTGTACCTGCAGGAGCGAACAGGAAAGGTCGTGGTCTATTTAATTTGGACCTGGACCATTCTTATCAACGTGATCCTCAACCTCGCTATGATATTTATGAGCATTTAAGAGGAAAAACAGACTCGGGATTAGTAAGCAAAACAAGTCAATTTTATTACTCAAGGCGGGGCAAAGGATTTGGAGAATAATTGTGTTGGATAATGACTTGACGAACCTCAGCTATGCTATAATCGTTATTCTGATGGAGTGTCGAAACACGCCGTTATTATGCTATGGAAATTAAGCGCACTTTACCAACCGAACACAAGCGGTGGTTAGCGTTTGTTGCGGGGTTCCTTGCTTTGAGCCTGATTTTTACAGGCTGCAATTATGGCGGTCGCCCGTTTTCCGGTCAACCTGGGTTGGACGAAGCAGGTGCCATAATTCCGACCGCCAGCCCAACACTGACCTCCTCTCCAACCGCTACCTCAACCCCCTGGCCGACCTTTGCGCCGGCTTTGGAAACCTGGCCTACCCCGGCACCACCACCGGCGGACAGAATGGCGCTGCCAGAAGGCACCACAATTTGGCTTTTCCTTGGAGCTGAAGACGCTCTGCCGACTCGTGGGCGCACACAAGCGATCCACCTGGTTTTGGTCAATGAACGTTTATCCAAAGCCAGCGTCATATCCATACCCGGTTCAACTTACCTTTACCTCCCGGGGCATGGAATGGGCAGGATAAACACCGCCTGGCCGTTGGGCGGGATGAAGCTGGTGTATGACACGCTGGGTTACAATTTTGGTTTGCAGCCGGACCACTATGTGGTCGCCCATGAAACCGAGTTCATCTGGCTGGTCGATGACCTGGGGGGCCTGGAGGTAAGTGTGGTATATCCCATTCGAGATGACTGCGGCGGGTTACCTGCCGGTTTACACAGCATGGATGGGAAAAAGACCTTGTGCTACGTATCTTACCAAGCAGATGACGATGTCTTTCGCACAATCAGGCAGCAACAAGTGCTGCAACTGCTCTTTACAAAATTAGTTCAATGGGGCCGGCTGGCGAAACTGCCAATCATGTATGCCTCTTACGATCAAAACCTGGCAACTGACATCAGTTTGCTGGACCTGATCTTACGGATCCCGCTGGCTTTACGTTTGGGCGATCCAGAGAGGGTGAAGACGTTTGTTTTGGGTTGGGAAGCATTGGAAACCTGGCAATTACCTGATTCAACCCGTACAGAGGTGCTTTTGCCAAGAGAAGGGAAAATTAGTGAGATGGTTAGCCAGGCTGTTGACGCGATCCGCGAGCCCTCGCCGTTAAACGCGATTGTGCTCACATATGCGTTTCAACTGACCGAGGTGATTGGGCTGACAGGTACAGCTGAAGCACGTTTGACAGAACTCGCGAAGCCTACAAAGACACCGATACCTCCCGCGACTCTTGCGCCAACCGCTACCGTGAGAACACCGACAGTCACCAGGACGGCGACACAGACACCACTGCCCAGCCCGACCAGTGACGCGCTTTATCCGTTCCCAACGGTTATTTGGGACACGCCATACCCATAAAGGGCAGGCGTTAGAGAAAAAATGAAAAACAACAAGCAAAAAATCAATCGATTTATCAGGATCTTCGTGATCCTTGCTTTGTTGTTGAGTTTCTTTAATACAAACCCCGCAAAAACCTCGCCAACCCTCTTCTCAGAGAAGAAACGCACGATCAAAATTGAAGTAGATTACACCCTTTATGAATGGTGGCTGCTCTCCTGGAAGACTTCAGGGGTGGTTTGCCAGGTCTATACTGAACACGAGTCCTGGCCTGATAATAGCGAAGTGCTCTATTATTGCGGTGCAACTATCCAAAAACAGTGGATACAAACCAACGCCTGTATGTACACTGATGAAATTACCCAAATGGAGGAGTGTAAGGGCTTGTACCTGCATCTTGCCAATGTGACACCTCTTGTCAAAGAAGTGGAAGTCAACTTGCCGGCACCTGAGGTTTATATCTCGGTCGTTGGCTGTGATAAAGAACCGGGTCAAACAAATTGCAGTAGTTTGCCTTACTTGAGATTTCAAGGTTTTGAACCACTACCAAACGAAGAAATTATCCAAATTGTCGGGCGTTACAACGGAATGGGCTTTAGTTGTCCAGGAGGTAACTGTGACCTGCCCCTGACTCCTACGGGAACAGATGGGGTTACGGTGGAGTTTTGGGCAGAGTCGAGTTATGGTGATGCCAGTGAGATTTTTACCGCCCAGGTGAGAGTGATCCCCTGGGGTGACTTTGCCAATCCGGATAACCCTTCGGTTGACAAACCAACCTATTACGTTGATGTTCTTAGCTCTCAATGGTTGGGCGAGGGAAAGTCTACATGCTCGGATATCTGGCAATCTTTCATGCCTATTGACGGTCCGCCAGCCTGGCTGCGCACGCCACAGTTGGCAGAACAACTGGAAAGCGAGAACCAATACTTTCTGTTAGCGGGGATGTTGATAAAGCAAGGTTTGGTGGATGCCAGCAATTGCCCGGCTGGTGGATTGGAAGAAAATGATTCAGCAACTGTCTGTGGAATGGAAGCAGCCCAGCCAGTTGTGGATGACTGGCAAAATCAATTCAACGTTGAAATTATCCAAGTGGCAAACCAAACCGGGATCCCGGCACAATTGATGAAAAACATCTTCAGCAGGGAAAGCCAGTTTTGGCCTGGCATCTATGAAAAAGTAAGCGAAGCTGGACTGGGGCATCTCAGCGATCTGGGGGCTGACGCGGTATTGCTTTGGAATCCCAGTTTCTACAGCCAGTTTTGCCCTCTGATCCTGACTGAAGAAACCTGTCAGCGTGGTTTTGGCAACCTGGATCAAGATGAACAAGAGATGTTGCGAGGAGCGTTGGTTCAGAAGGTCAACGCGGCTTGCCCTGATTGCCCGGTGGGTATAGACCTGACCCAGGCAAGCTTCAGCATCAGCATCTTTGCGCGCAGTTTGTTGGCAAATTGCGAACAAGTCAGACAAATCGTGTTTAATAACACTGGCAAGCAGCCTGGTCAATTGATAAGTTACGAAGATTTGTGGAAGTTTTCACTGGTGAACTACACTAGTGGGTCTGGCTGCCTTGGCAATGCTATTCAAAGAACAATAAACAACGGGAATTCACTGACCTGGGCGAATGTGTCATATAATCTGGAACCAGTTTGTCGAACTAGTATTGAATATGTTGATGAAGTGTCCAGTATGCCCGTGGAAGAGGCGCCTGGTGTGGAAGATTTTTTGGTGAGCCCCACCCCTGAAGTCCTGATTGCGCCAACACCTACTCCGCCAAAGGTGATTTACCCGACCGCAACGCCTTCCACGCCATATCCGTAAAGAATTTTTAAGGCAAGAGTAACAATCATTACGCTCTTCAAGTGCAAAGCGCTCTGTTATTATTCAATTTTATAGGTGAAGCAGGAAAATAGTAAACCAACCAGTTCAGGAAAAAACTGATTGGTTTTTGTTGATCGATAGAATGATTTTGTCTATTCTTTACCAGAACGCAGTAGTTCGAGCTCTGTTTCCAACTCAAGTCGTTTCTCGATGCCAGCCTGCTGCAATTCGTTTTGAACATTATTGATGTAATCTGTGATGCGCGCTTTTAATTCTGCGCCGGAGTAGGGTGTCAGCATAGTAACTACAGCGCTGCCAACCAAACCGCCTAAAATTGCTCCGGTAAACCAACTGGAAAATTTGCTCATAGCTTCCTCGTTTCTTATTGACTTGCGTTTATTTTATGTACGTAATTTTATATTAAGATCAGCATTTATTGACCTACCTCTGTACAACAGCAAAAAACATCTAATTCATGACAGAGAGTGGTCCCGTATATGTTCATCTATCATTATAAACTTCTATAAACTTTGATTCCTTCAAGAGTTTTGTTGGTTCTCCTAGTGAAATCAGAAACAGTTCATGCAGAGCTCGTGTAACACCAACATATAAAAGCCTACCATCGTAATCTACAAAGTCATCGAAATTTTCCTTTGATACGTTAAACAAAATAGCCTTTTCGAATTCCAAACCTTTTGATAAGTTAATCGGTAAAATCGATATACCTTTTTGAAGATTAAAAGTCTGATCTCTTTTTAATATAAGCTGGCTGTTAATTCCTCTATTACTCAGATGTTGAAAAACATCGATAGCATCTCTTTCCCCTTTTGTTAGTATGCCTGTATTAACTTTACTCAATCCACCAATAGAGCTTAACTCATTTACTAAATAACGAAAAAGGTTTTCTTTCAATGAAACAATCTGAAGCTTAGGTTTTTTTCCTGGCCTTGGATAAGGTATTGCCGAAACCATTTTCTTTCCGTAAACTTTGTGCAACACCTCATTTGCCAATTCAGTTATCTCATAGGTAGTTCGATAGCTGATTTGTAGATTTTCATTGAGAACATTATTAAACACAGCATCAAGCTCATCCCAATTCTTGAGCCCACGATGAGCCACAATTCCTTGAGCAATATCTCCAAGAATTGTTAATGACTGTTTTTGGCTGATTTTATTAAAAACTACATAATGAATCGGGGAAAAGTCTTGACCTTCGTCAATCACGATATGAGAATACTTTGAAAAACTAGCGGGATTAATGAGAAGTTTAATATAGAGTATTCCAGCCAGGTCTTCCAGGTCAACAGTTTTTTTATCAAAGATGAAAGACCCTAAAATTTCAAGATCAGGCTTGCTGAATTTCTTGAACTGGTTATAGAATTTGCGCCTATTATTAATTACTTCAGAATATATTGTAATTGGATACAGAGTAAAAAAAAGCTTTACGGCTGCTTTCACATCTTCTATTGTGAGATCATTGATCTCTCCTATTTTATTGGATTTAACCGTAATATTTGTTGTTGTATTGATTTCTTGAGTTATTGATTTTACGAAGGCATTCAACTTCTCTTCAATCGAGAAACTAGATTTGAGTCTTCCCCATATATTTAATATCGTTTCTCTCGAAATATTTCTAACCACTGGATTTTTCCCTGGGGTAGTAATTGTTAAATCATCTTGGATAGGGCAAGGAAGAATTCCATTTTCAATAATTTCTTTTATTGCATTCCCAAATTGTAGACTTCCTTTTATCCGAGATCGCCTCCAAAGCGTCCTTTTATCGTCGATTGGAGTCGTTGGTGATAAGAATAGATCACTTGCCTTGTCCGTGATTTCTATTGTCCTAACTGTTCGTCCATCGCTATCCTGATAGCCCAACCCTAATCTCTGAAGAGCCCAATCCTCAAAGGTAGTTTCGTAAACACCTTGTGTTTCTAGGGATGGCAAAAGCTCTCTAATAAAACTTAAGAATAGTTTGTTTGGACCGAACACAAGCATTTTGTTTGACTCTAATACGGTTGTCCTTTCTTCAAAGGACAGATATGCAAGACGGTGATAACCAATGGAAGTCTTCCCACTTCCTGCTACACCGTTTACTATCAAAGCTCGGTCCGAAGGCAATCTGACAATCCGAAATTGTTCAGCTTGAAAGGTCCTGTAAATTGTATGAAATTTCGGATCTCCCCGCGACTCCAACTCCGAAGTTAAGAACCGATTAGGTTTTACATTATTAGAGATCGGTCTGTTCGTGGATGATTCTATTTTCTTTTCTGCTGGTTTTGCGATGATCTTACTTGACTTGATCTTATCTTTTATATGCTCCCTGTTGATACTTGACGAGATTGATGGAGCATCCTTTTGAGAAACTTGTTTCGCTGGTTTTCTTTGAATATCGCGATAATTGATAGCGGGTTTAATGATTTTGTCTTTATCAAATCTAGTTGGGTCTTTTGAAAAAAGGATGACTACATCCTGCAGCTTTGAGTTCAGAATTTTAATATTGAACTTTTGGAAAACGGGAATTCTTCTTGTTTCTTCAGAAAATTCTATTTCAAAATATCCTTCTGATTCAGCTACATAGAAAAGTTGTGACAAAGTGGATTTCCAATCAAGAATTCGGAAATGATCAAGCCATTCAGATCGAGATCCTATATAATATGTTTTCGGTTTTCCGTTTTCATAAATATCGATCCTCCCAAAATAAGGGGATTTCTTCATTTCTATTCGGTTTTTATTGTTAGCAAGAAGGTTTGGTAAACAACTTACAAACACTTCAAAATCACTTCCCCCGACTTGATTATAGAATTCACGAAGATCCGTTTTCCCTGGTTCGTAGGAATATTCTTTAATTAGTTTATCTAATGACTCCAACGTAAGTTGCAAATTTTCATTTTCTTGATCAAATATTGTGTGATTTGTTTCCACTCAGTGCTCCTAATTTTTTTCGAAACATAGATCTTTTGATATCTACGAACAATTATAGTTAGCAGTATTATCAATTACATCTAAAAACCTCAGTTAAATAGTTTGTAACTGATCGGTCATAACCTTTGAGAGGGCAACTTAGTTTGAAAGATACCTTATTGGAAACCCTGCAAAAGAGGTTACAAGCCATAAACATTGATTGCCAAGTGTTTCCTGCGTTGTCCATCTGCCAAGTGTTTAGCAGGGCTTGCCAATTTTCTGGATCCAGGTGCTGCTGCAAGTATTTATAATCTTTTCCGATGCTGAAGTTGAAGCCTTTTTCAAAACCGAGCTGACAGCTTAGCATGGTCATCAATTGCTTGCGCATATAGTCCAGGTGGGCGATGGCATACGGCAGCTCGTTGCGTGCCAGGCCTTTGGCAACATAAGTGCTCAACCACCAAAACTCGTTGCAGCAGTAGTCAAACATGCCAGGCGTCGGACGCTTGATCCAGTAATCCACGTCGCTGCTTTGGGGCGGTGCAGGCATGCGGCCATCTTTATCGAGCAAAATTCGGATAATGCTATCTTCCTTTAGATATTGCTCAAGCTCCTCCAGAGGCAGCAGGCTCAAGTCAATCCTATTGCCATCCTCGAATAGCATCAGATAGCTAAACCTGGGCTTACCATCGGGTGGAAAGAGTTCCATGCCTTCAGGCTTTTGCATGATTATGCGTTTGCCAAAGTAATCCAGCCAGGCATCATCCGACAGGAAAGAAGCCATCTCAGTGACGATATAGACGATGTCAAAATCCTGATAGATGTCCGGTTTAATGTTGGGGTTGGCACGCGAGCCGTTCATCGCCACAACCCGTACGCGTTGGTCCTGTTTGGCGAAGTTGAGAATCAGATCAAACATTTCCTGCTCTGTGCGCATCCTTCTCCTTCAATGGTTAATGTTTTTCATAAGAATTATTTGAGTATTTCAAGCAACCAGTTCGATCAGATTGCCCTCCGGGTCGCTGAAAACACTTTCGTAATAGCCATCGCCAGTCATGCGAGGTCCGTTAAGAAGAGGATGACCGCTCTCCTGGAGTTCCCGCGTAAGTTGGTCGACCTTTTCAATCGAGCCAAGTTTGAAGGAAATATGCGCGTAGCCGAGAGGATACTTACCAGATGCCCGGGGGCTCATCGCGGGGCGCTGCATGATTTCGAGCCTGGCTCCGCCTTCAAAACTGAGAAAGTAAGTCTGCAGTCCGGTGCGTGGATTATGATATTTTTTGTTAGGTGTGGCGTCGAAAAAGTGGATGTAAAAATCCCTCATTTTTTCCGGGTCTTCCACATAAAGGGCAATGTGTTCAAGAATCATGCTTACCTCGCTTTCAAACGGACGTAACGCAGCAACTCCTCGATATAATCGCGATTCGCCAGGTCGATTGAGGTTTGTTTGGCAGTCCGGGATTTAGCGCTTTTTCTTGCTGTGATGAATGTAAAAAACTTCATTAGCAAGCGATCGGAAAGTCCCATTTTTTCATAGTTGATCCCAGAGAGAAAATAGTAAAAGTGGGCAGGTCTGCTTTCCCCTTTGCGGAAGTTGGTCTTGAAAATCAACTCTTCGTAACCTTCTTTAGGAGGGGTTGCGCCGGTGGCAAAAACCACCCAGGTTTTTTCTGGTGACTTCTTAATCCAGTTCTTGATCTTACCTGAACCGGCAAGCATGCCAGCGTAAATTCCTGAGCCGTAGATCACCAGCCCATAACCGTTGAGATCCTCCAGTTTTACGCCCTTAATTGAGCGGCAATCGCACGCCAGATCTTCAGCGATCCACTCAGCGTAGCGCTTCGAGAAACCGGTTTTTGATTTGTACAAGACGAGCACTTTTTTCACAGATCACCTCGTCCTTTGAGTTTAACAGAAAACATCATTCTTGCAGGGATGGAATTGCCTTAGTTGCTCGGGAAAGCTGGGATGAACCCAAGGGTTCGTAGGGAGAGATTGGAAACACCGTAACCTTGATTTTTCAAGAGTAAGATGTGCTTCCAATCCGCCAAACATATATACAGGTTACTCACGGCGGATTGAGGACCGAAATACAATCTGAGATTCACAGATTACAAGGGCTTCAATCACGCCCTACAGGGCAATATGACTCAATTCCTAAAAATCCTTTTTCAAATCCATGCCTTCGTACAAATCCGCCACCTCATCGTAGCCGTTAAATAGCAGGGTCGAGCGGCGCTCGCTCTCACCGATGCGGATCTCGGTTGCCTGGCTCCATCGCGGATGGTCGACAGCAGGATTTACGTTGGCATAAAAGCCATACTCATTGGCTGCCAGGCTTTGCCAGAGGGTAGGTGGCTGCTCTGCGACCAGGCTGATGCGGGCAATAGATTTGATACTCTTGAAACCATATTTCCAGGGAACCACCAGGCGGATAGGGGCGCCGTTTTGCTTGGTAAGCGGTTCCTCATACATCCCGGTTGCCAGGATCGTCAAAGGGTGCATGGCTTCGTCCAGGCGTAAACCTTCAGAATAGGGCCAGGGGTAATAGTCCAACGAAACTTGCCCGGGCATCTCATCGGGACGGTAAACGGATTGAAACTGGATATAACGGGCTTCGGGTAGTGGTTCAATGTCCTTGAGAAGTTGATTGAGTTTAAAACCCTGCCAGGGTAAGACCATCGACCAGCCTTCCACGCAACGCATGCGGTAGATGTATTCATCAATTTTGTAGCGCGAAAGTAAGTCTTCAAAGGCAATTGTCTGCGGGTTGGCTACCAAGCCGTCTATTTGAATCTCCCACGGTTCAATCGTAAAGTTTTCAGCTCGCTCGTCAACGTTGCGCTTTGAGAGAGAAAATTCGTAAAAGTTGACGTAATCAAGCGCATCTTCTTTCGCAGTCAACGCATCCTGACCAAACAAGGTTGGCATACCTGTTTCTGCCGGATCACAGGCTGCCAAAAGGAGAGCGGCTGAGGTTATCCCCATCGCACGCAAAAATTCACGCCGGTTGAGGTAGAGTGCTTTAGGGGTAATGATGTCTTCAGGTGTAGGTTGGTTACTTTGCATTGTTTGCTCTCTTATGGATATTCGATGCATTTGGATGATCCATAGAAGGTAATTCTACCTAAAGCTAACAGGCTTGCTGACCTGACTATTTACAGGTTATTAGTCAGACTAGGAAACCCGGAAAACACCCGCACAGAACGAAATTACTTTAAAATCGACTCGAAAATTGGGTAATACTTACCCTTGTTCCAGCCCAGAGTGAGCTATCTTACGGCTTTGGTCAAGTGAAGGAATGCCTTTGGGTTTAGAGAATGTGAGGGCGGGTTCCCAACCCGCCTTATCTGACGAAAGAGACCCTCAGCCCTTCTGGCTGCTGACTCTCCCTCAATTTGGGATAGGGCTAAAAAGGCGTAAACGTGGTTTTCCGATCTTGATACCTCATCCACCACTTTGTGGTCCCCCTTCTCCAATGTATAGACCGGATAGATCGCTGACAGGTGTTCGGACACATGGTTGACAGATTGAATCTTTAACATTCGCTCTCTCGCAAGTCAAAACGAGCTATCTTGTTATTATAAAAGTAGACTTCAATCACAC
>Ga0209723_1001128_pt1 | contig 43935 bp, 39 predicted proteins | sample BiotimSIPDNA_2_FD_185750 | JGI IMG/M metagenome (GOLD analysis project Ga0209723, IMG submission 185750) | Anaerobic biogas reactor microbial communites from Washington, USA - Biogas_R2 time_0 SIP DNA (SPAdes) (version 2) | ecosystem: Engineered > Bioreactor > Anaerobic > Unclassified | place... | reverse complement strand
TGATCTTCACGCGCATTTGGTATAGCAAATTTTCTACCTGTTCGGGCAGCTCACCAAATCGGTCTGTAAACTCGATGGCTGTGGCAGTTAGCTCTGCCTCATCCCGAATATTAGCAATCCTGCGGTACAGGTTCAGGCGCAGGGCTTGGTCAGGGATGTAATCTGTGGGCAGGCCTGAGGATATAGGCAGCTCCACGTTTACCGGCAGGCTGGGGATTTCTGCAGCAGGGACGTTTGAGACTGGCTCAACCACCATGCCAGAAGCTTTGCGTAGTTCTTTAATTGCCTGGGCAAGCAGCTTGGTATAGAGGTTAAACCCTACCGAGGCAATGTAACCAGATTGGCGAGTCCCCAGCAGTTCGCCTGCCCCGCGCATTTCTAGGTCGCGCATGGCAATAGCATAGCCTGAGCCTAGCTGGGTATGCTCTGCTAACACCTCCAGCCGCTCCTGCCCGTCAATCGTGCTGGGTCTGCGGCTGTCCCTAAAGAGATAGGCATAAGCGCGCTGTGCGCCCCTGCCAACCCGTCCGCGCAGCTGGTAAAGCTGGGCCAACCCAAACGTATCAGCCCGGTCGATAATTAAGGTGTTCGCATTGGGGATATCCAAACCTGATTCAATAATCGAGGTGCATAGCAAAACGTCAACCTCACCCCTGGAAAATTCATGCATTACTTCAGCCAGTTGATCTTCTGGCATCTGCCCGTGGCCAATGCCAATCTTGGCTTCTGGTACCAGGTTGCTTAGGTGATGATAGATGGCCGGGATGGTCTGGACGCGGTTGTGCACGAAAAAGATCTGTCCGCCTCGGTCTAACTCGCGGATGATGGCTTCGCGCACCAGCTTGGGCTCGTATGGGCCAATGTGGGTGACAATCGGCAGCCTTTCTTCGGGCGGGGTGTTGATGTTCGAGATATCCCTTGCCCCAGTCAGCGCCATGTAAAGCGTGCGCGGGATGGGCGTTGCCGTCAGGGTTAGTACGTCTACAGATGCGCGCATCTTCTTCAGGTGTTCCTTATGCGTCACGCCAAAGCGCTGTTCCTCATCTATAATGACCAGCCCCAAGTCCTTAAATGCCACGTCAGACGAAATCAGGCGGTGGGTGCCAATGACGATATCCACTTGGTTTTTGGAAAGTTTCTTTATAATATCTGATTGTTCTTTTGGTTTGCGAAAACGCGAAAGCATTTCAACCTGCACGGGGTAAGCAGCCAGGCGCTCTTGGAAGGTATCGTAGTGCTGCTGGGCTAAGACGGTTGTAGGCACCAAAACAGCCACTTGCTTACCATCCATAACGGCTTTGAAAGCAGCCCGCAGGGCAACTTCGGTCTTGCCGTAGCCGACATCACCGCATAGTAAGCGGTCCATCGGGCGCTTGGATTCCATATCAGCTTTCACGTGTTGAATAGCGGTCAATTGATCCTGGGTCTCGATATAAGGGAAACTGGCTTCCAGCTCTTTCTGCCAGGCAGTATCAGGGCTAAAGGCGTAGCCATCTGCAAGCTGCCGTTTGGCATACAGCTCAAGCAGGTCAGTAGCCACTTCCTGGACAGCATGCCTGACTTTTTGCTTCGTCAGCTGCCACTCGCTGCCGCCCAGCCGGCTGAAGCTTGGTGCCCCACCCTCCCCGCCAATGTACTTGGTAATGCGGTCTGCCTGGTGTATAGGTACGTAGAGCAGGTCGTTATCCTTGTATTCAATACACAAGTATTCACGCTCAATATTATCTAAAACGGGTTTGATTAAACCTACGAACTTGCCGATTCCATGGTCAACATGTACAACCCAGTTGCCTGGCTCCAGGTCGCCATAAAAGGCTTCTGGTGATTCGGCAACGCGCTGAAATTTTCGCCGCGGTTGTGGGCGTCCCCAGCCAAAGACTTCACTGTCCGTCAGCAACTGATGCTGTGTTTGACCTGGTTTGTTTAAAATCCATCCACCAGAAAGTGAGCCCTCGATAAAAACCTGGTCCAAAAAGTCAAAATCCTCAAGCGGGTGGCTTTCTTTCCATAACTCGCGCAGCCTAGACGCCTGCCTCGAAACGACAGACCAGGACACACCCTTTCTATGAATGGCATGGAGATGGGCGGTGAAATCTTTTAAACGCCCTGCAAATCGTGGAGCTGGGTCAATCGCAGAGGCTAGGCCTGGGTTATCAGGTGCATTGGTATACCCCAACTCTAAAACCTGCCGGTCGTGAAAGCCGTCTTCAATTTCAGACCAGGTAATGTAAGGCACAGCAGCATCCGGGTTGAGGTTACCCTCCTGGATTAATTCAGTCCTGCGTGCGATAGATTCTTCTTCGATGTCATTGACCGCAACGGCAATAAATTCTTCGCCGTCCAGCATGATGATTGATTGCTCAGGCAAGTAATCAATCAGGGATGCCGGGAAAGAATAAACCTCGGCTAACTGGTGTTCTTCTAAGCCTTCAGCTAAAAAACCCTTCTTTTCTGCATCCAGCGTTAAAATTTCCCGTGCTGGGTAAATCACAACTTGTTCCAGCGGCTGAACGGTTAGCTGGGTGGCCGGATTGAAGCTGCGTAAAGTCTCGATTTCATCGCCAAAAAACTCAATCCGCACCGGCAAGTCACTGCCAGGTGACCAAATATCTAAAATGCCCCCGCGCCGTGAGATCTGTCCAGTCTGTACAACGATATTACTGGATTCATAGCCAATCCCAATCCACTGGCGCAGCAGTCCCTCAAACGCGATCGTCTGCCCTTTTGTAATCTTTTTAGTTTGCCTTAAAAAATCTCGCCGGGGAAGTGTCTTGGTCATGATGGCGCGAATAGGTGCAACTAGCACAGGCGCTGTTTGCTTGGTTTGCACGCCGGGCAGGTGAAAACGCGCTAACTCACTCAGCACCTGGATGCGCTCACGCCTGGTCGAAACAGACCAACTCAAGGGCTCATAAAAGAGGGGGTTAGGCTCTGGATAATAGAAAAGTTTTGAGTCTGGCAGCCAGAAACCAATTTCGTCGAATAGGCTGAGCGCTCGGTCTGCGCGGTTGGTTAGTAACAAAATAGGGTGATTTAGATCCTCGTGGATCGCAGCCAACAGCGCTAACCTGGCAGAGCGCGGTAATCCCAAGCCAAAACGACTTGCCTGAGCGAACTGGCCAGTTTCTAAGTCGGAGATAAGCTGCTCATACCCAGGTAAAGCCCTGAGATGAGCCAACAGAGATTGATTAATTTCTGATTTCTCCATTGAAAGTGTTCATAGCCTTATCCAGGCCTTCCAGGATGAATAATTTTATGGCTGCTGTCGCGGAATCTAATACTTCATCTCTTGTCGCAAGTTCGTCGTTTTTAAAATTTTGCAGGACGTAATCCGCAGGGTCCATACGGCCAGGTGGCCGCCCGATGCCGATGCGCATGCGCGGGAAATCTTGGCTGCCTAATTTTTCCACGATCGATTTCATCCCTTTTTGCCCAGAGGTGCCGCCCATAGGTCTGATGCGTAGGCTGCCAAAGGGGATGTCCAAGTCATCATGGACCACCATCAACTGGTTAAGCGGAACCTTGAAGTAGCGCGAGAGGGGGCCAACAGATTCCCCAGAGGCATTCATGTAAGTTTGCGGTTTGGCTAAAATGACCCTTCGCCCTTCAAACTTACCTGTGCCGGTGATCGCTTTGAACTTGACTCGCTGCAGTGGAATGGATAAAACCTGCGCAAGTTGGTCAATCACCATGAACCCGATGTTGTGCCGGTTTTGGCGGTATTCTGTGCCGGGATTGCCCAGTCCAATGACGAGGAAAGCAGTTTCTTCAGGTTTTGATAATAAATACATCGTAATCTTAAATCCTTAGTTTTTGGTGATCTACCAACCTTTAAGTTTAGCACATTCGGGGAATTGCGAAGGGAGACTTACGTGAAGAGCTGTGTGATTTCAAACCAGGATAAGCCAAAACAACCTAACCGCTTTAGGTGTTTTGACAAATTATCCTGCCTATTAATATTTGAAAAAATTAGATCTAAATTCCAGAGGCGAAGGCAATGATGCCCGAAGCAATGGCGGCAATGATGCCTACAACGCACAGACACATCACGACTAAAACAACAATTAAGATCCACCAGGGGAACTTGCTCTTTTTCTCCAGGGTGTCACTTTTTGGAAAAACATCTGAAAGTTTTGGCGTTTCAGCCTGTTCTAAGGGTTCAGCGCCCCAGCGGCTTGGGTCATCGTCACTGGCTGAGGGGATGTGTGCGCCCCAGCGATCCGTCTCAGGGGCTTCGGTTGGCTGTGGGGGTTGCGGTACTTCTTCTTTGCTCCATTCTTCTGCCGAGGCATTCATGAAGTCATCTTTTGGCTCAAGGTTATCGCTCATAATATCCTTTCGTTCGTGGTTAGAACTGGTTTTCATTATACATGATTAAGTAAATTGGTCTGAAAGCTTGTGAAATTTCGTGAATTTAGGCTACACTGGTATTCTTTCTCACAAATTAGCGAAATTAGATTTATAATGTAAACATTGAGTTAACAAAATCAAAATTAGAGAGGAAAAAAATGAAGAAAATAATTGATGAATTTAAAGATTTTATAATGAAAGGGAATATGCTTGACCTCGCTGTAGGTGTGGTTGTTGGTGGTGCCTTTGGGGGCATTGTAAACTCCCTGGTCAATGACATCATTATGCCGCCCATTGGCTTACTCTTGGGCAATGTTAATTTTTCTGACTTATTTGTCCAATTGAACAAGGGCAAGGTAAGCATTCCTGATGGCACCACCCTCGAAGCAGCCAAAGAGCTAGGCGCAGTGACCTGGAATTATGGTAATTTCATCTCTGTGATCATTAATTTCATAATTATTGCCCTAGCGATCTTCCTAGTTGTACGCATGATCAACAAGATCCGTGCGCATGCAGAAGAGCTTGCCTTGAAGAAAGCAGAAGAAACCCCTGCAGAGCCTACTGAAAAAGAATGCCCCTATTGTTTCACAAGCATTCCTTTGAAAGCCACCCGCTGCCCGAACTGCACCTCGAAGCTCGAAGAATAGAACCCAATTTGAGAATGTTAACCGTGCCAAGCGCACGGTTAATTTATTTAATGTTTAGTCATGTTAAAATTGCCCAATGCAAAACCATATTTATTTTGGTGATAACTTAGAAATCTTGGCTCAAATGCCTGATGCAAGCGTGGACCTGGTTTACATCGATCCACCCTTTAATACCGGCCGGAAACAAGCCAGGACGCAAATTAAAACCGAGCGTTCCAACGCGGGGGATCGGGTCGGTTTTGGCGATCAGCGCTACGAAACCACCAAGATTTCTGAAAGAGCTTACACGGATCGTTTTGATGATTATTTAGCCTTTCTCAAACCTCGGCTCCAAGAAGCTTACCGCCTCTTATCAGCACACGGCAGCCTATACTTCCATATCGATTACCGTGAAGTGCATTACTGCAAGATCTTGCTGGACCAGATTTTTGGAAGGGAGTGCTTTATTAACGAAATTATCTGGGCTTATGATTTTGGTGGTCGTCCAAAAGACCGCTGGCCTGCTAAGCACGATAACATCCTTTTTTATGTCAAGGATCCAGATGCTTATACCTTCAACCGCGAAGCCATCGAGCGCATCCCCTATATGGCGCCTGGTTTGGTCGGCAAGGAAAAAGCTGCACGAGGTAAGCTGCCAACAGATACCTGGTGGCATACCATCGTAGGCACCAACAGCAAGGAAAAGACCGGCTATCCCACCCAAAAACCTGTTGGCGTCCTGAAGAGGATCATCAGCGCCTCGTCAAACCCCGGAGACTTGGTGATGGATTTTTTTGCCGGCAGCGGCAGTGTGGGCGAGGTCTGTTTGGCTTTAGAGCGGCGCTTTGTTTTAATTGATAATAACCCTCAGGCCAACGAGGTGATGCGCAAACGCTTTGCGAACGAGGCTTCCATTCAATGGCACAATCTTGAGCAGTTGAATCTGTGAGAAAGTAATGAGACGAGAAACATACCCCATTCTTGAGTTTGACCCAACCCCGAAGGCGATTATTGAGCCAAGTGAGCATATTCTACAGAGTGATGTGCCAGAACATGCGGTGGTTTGTTTTTTTGCTGAAGTAATCCAAAAAATCGTCCAAGAGCATAATGCACAGGTCATATTTACCTCAATTTCTGAGATGGGCAAACATCCTGTTTACGAAATTAATTATGAAGGAAAGCGCTTGGCTTTTTTTCACCCTGGGGTCGGTGCGCCTTTAGCTGTCGGACTGATGGAAGAAGCAATTTCCTTGGGCATTCGTAAGTTTGTTGCCTGCGGCGGCTGTGGCGTGCTGGATAAAGCTGTTGGCGTCGGGCACATTTTAGTGCCTGCTGCAGCTGTTCGCGATGAGGGCACTTCCTATCACTACGCAGCCCCTGCACGGGAAATAGAGATGGACCCTGATGTATTGGCGGTGTTAGAATCCGTCATGCAGGCGCACCACTTACCCTTCTACCGGGTAAAAACCTGGACGACCGATGCCATTTACCGCGAGACGCCCCAAAAAGCGGCTGCGCGCCTTGCGGAAGGCTGCCTATCCGTGGAGATGGAAACGGCTGCGTTCTTAGCGCTGGCACAATTTCGAAACGTGCGTTTTGGCCAGTATCTTTACGGCGGCGATGCTGTTTTGGAAGATGCTTGGGATGGGCGTGAGTGGCATTCGCGGCAGGATATTCGCGAAAACCTATTTTGGCTGGCTGCTGAAGCATGTCTGCAGCTTTAGCATGCTGGTCTGGGGCAGGAAAACGAAGCACATCAAGGAGAACTAATGGAAAATCTTAAGCATGAAATAGCAGAAATGCTGGCAAATACTAACTCGGCGTACCTAACCTCAAACGAGGATATTTTACTGCCGCGCTACGACGGCTACGCCCTCACGAACATCACCTCCACAATCTGTCATTTATTTAACATACCAGGGTTTGGTGAGCAGCCCTTAGCAGATGCGCTTCTCTCGAAACTTTCCGGCACCTATAAAAACGTTGTGCTGCTTTTGGTAGATGCCCTGGGTTTTCAATTGCTAGAAAAGCTAATGGCATCTGGTTATGCGTCGTTCTGGCAAGACAGGGAAGCTGAAAGCGTCTATTTCCCCCTGACCAGCATTTCACCAAGCACTACCGCTTCAGCGCTGACCACCATTTGGACCGGGGTAAGCCCGATCACCCACGGCATTATTGGTTATGAAATGTGGCATAAGGAACTGGGCATGGTCATCAATAATATCCTGCATGCACCGATGAGCTTTTATGGCGAAGTCGGAACGCTCAAGCATGCCGGCTTTGACCCAATGCAGTTTCTCAATCGCCCGACTTTAGGCCAGCATCTTATTCAGCACGGCATCTCCGCCTCAGCTTTTATGCACTACTCCATTGGCTCATCAGGTCTCTCCTCGATGCACCTCAACAAAACCGCCCTGCATGGCTACGTCAACGAGTCAGATATGTGGGTGAGCATTCGCAACCTGCTCAATAATAACCCCAAAGGCCGCCATTTTGTTTATGCCTACTGGAGCATGGTCGATACCCTAACGCACCGCTTTGGCTTGAATGACGAGCGCATTGCGGTTGCTTTTTCAGATTTCAGCAGGATGATCGCCGAGGTTTTCGTTGGCAAACTGAACAGGAACAGCAAGAAAGATACCTTGTTAATCCTGACTGCCGATCATGGCTCCGTTTACACGCCACGCTATGATGATTTTGACCTGCGCAACCATCCCGACTTGATGGGCATGTTGCGCATCCAGCCAACCTGTGAACATCGACTGGCATTCCTATACACCAAGCAAGGCATGGAACCTTCTGTACGAGCGTATTTTGCCCAAAAATGGCCGGGAAAGTTCACCATCATAACTGGGCCAGAAGCGGTCGAAAGCGGCTTATTCGGCACAGGTCCAAAGATAAGTACAGCTTCTGACCGGGTGGGTGACCTGGTGGCTATTGCCCTGGGTGATGCATACCTATGGTGGTCGCCTAAGCCTAATGTCATGTTAGGACGCCATGGCGGGCTGCACCCATCCGAGATGCTGATCCCATTTTTTGCCCTGCCGCTCTAAATATCAAAACAGCCACAATTAAATAAATCCTCAACTTTCTTTTGTTTTACCCTTGACAAAGAACAAAATTTCTATATAATAATAAATAGAACAAAAATTCTATTTTGTAAAAAAGGTGGCTCATGGGCAATTTAAATTACTTATCATCATCAGTTTATACGTTCCCTTCCTATGCAAGGGCAAAAACGCTTCTTCCAAGAGGAAGAAAAAGCAACCAACAGGTCCTGTTGAATAAGCCTTTTACCGTTGGGACGTTAATGCAAAAGGCCGCCAATGAGTCCAAATATTCCCTGTTACTTGGGGCTGATGCTCGGTCACTGCCTGTATTCCTGCAGTTGAATAGCCGTAAAGTGGGCGGGGTTTTGGTCACTTGTGGGGCTGGCTGCGGCAAAACGCATCAACTGCAGGTCATGGCTGAGTCGCTGCTTCGCTCCAAAACTAAAAATCACGCCAGGGTGATTACCATCAGCACAAATGCACAGGAATGGGCTTCGTTTTATCTATCCATAACCGAACAAAATAACCAGAAAAATATTTTAAGCTGGTATGAACCTGCTGCACAAGAGATGATTGGAGACTTAACCAGCCTGGCTGAGCAGCGCCGAGGCGGGCAGCACGCGGGACCTGCAATTTACCTGATGCTGGACGATTTGTCCGCGCTTGATCAACTAGACTGGGAAAACCAGATCAACTTGCGTTGGCTTTTGGAATATGGACCGCAGTCGCATATCTACCCAATAGCCACGCTTGATTCTGCTGACCTGTCAAAGATTCCGTTTTGGGTAGAGCCACTCAGCACTTTCATCTGGGGCAGTGGTTTTGATGCTTTGTCGAATTTACCCTTTGATTACCAGGCTGTTGCGAAGCAAATTACTGGCTTAGAACCTGGTGAATTCATGACGCAATTACAGGGCGAATGGCGCTCTTATCGACTGCCCATGCTGGGAGATTGAGTATTGAGGTGATGCGATGGACTCAGGTATGCTGTGGTTTGATAACGATCAGTCTGCAGACTTGGTAACCAAAGTCCAACGTGCTGCAGCTTATTATCGGAAGAAATACAAGCATGACCCAAACTGCTGCTTTGTACATCCCAGCATGCTCAACGCCCAACCCCCAAAGCTGGAGAAAATCAGGCTGGAAGGGCGCCTTTCGATCTTGCCCTATCATTTTTGGCTGGGTGTAGATGAAACGGAGACAACAAAGCCTATTTAGTAGTTTGGGAGAATTGTGCTATTGGAGTTTTACTTGTTCCAGGGTCTTATTTGAAAGGAAAATCTAATTCCCTAAAACCGTATGTGTTGATTATCCTGGTTTTGCCCAGCAGGGTCTGGTGGGGTTGGTAGCGGTTGTATAAGTGAATGTGTCCATGCAGGTGAAGTTGGGGTTGGAAAATTTTATCCAACCATAAAAAGGCTTTGATACCCTGGTGCGCACGGTCCGTATCATCGTGAACTTTCCACGGGCTGGCATGCGTAACAAAGATATCCAGATAGCGTCCAAACCTGGCCTTGTTTAGGATAAAATTGGGCACTAATCCTAACACCATGCGCCACATCTCTCGCTGGCTGTATTGGTGCCGGCCTTCGTTATAGCGCAGTGAGCCTTCAATGCCTGCCAGCACTAGCTTATATTTCTTATCAAATATGGACTTTTTATGCAAGTTAATTGCCCCCCAGGGATTTAAGCGCGGCTCACTGGCACCAATTTCCTCACTGGTTGCATGATTGCCCAACACATAGTAAAGGGGAATGTTGAGCATGCTGATCACGTACTCAAGATAGTAGACTTTTAAATCACCGCAGCTGATAGCAACCGACACATCTGCAAAACGCTTGCGAATCCTGTTATTGTAGATAAATGGAGATTCAATATCACTGAGGGTTAGTAAGCGCATGAGGCTTTACCCGTCTCCAGTTGCGACTGCCATGCCAACCGCTTTGTCGCGGTCATGGCTGATGCTGACAGACCATTGCCTCAGCCCTTTTTGATCTGCCACAAGTTTGGCGTTGCCGTGCAGCTGCAAGCGCGGCTCACCTGAGGGCTGGTGAATAATCTCAATATCCTGCCAGGCCACGTACCCAATACCTGTTCCTAGCGCTTTTGAGACGGCTTCTTTGACAGCGAATAATCCGCTCAGGGTTTCGAAACTGTCACGGGCTTGCTTCAGTTCGTTCGCTGTATAAACCCTTTTCAAGAAACGTTCCCTTATAGCAGGGTTAATATCTTTAAGGCGTTGGATTTCAATGATATCGATGCCGCAGGCAATCATGTGAGGCTACTCCCTGCGCTGGCAACGACCAGGTGGTCCAAAGCCCAATATTTTTGGGCAGCGTTTAGTATGTCTTTTGCAGTTATGCTATCAACCAATTGCGGGAAGCGCTGCAGGTAATCTAAACCAAGCTGGTATCTTTCCAGGTTCAATAAAGAGATGGCAACGCCAAAGTTTGATTCAAGCGTTAGGGGCAAATGGCCGATAAGAAAAGATTTTGTATCTGCCAGTTCTTCAGCGCTGACAGGCTCTCGGATGAATTTGCCGATTTCTTCATAAATCAGCTGAAGCGCACGGTCTACGTTATCTGGGTTAACCCCAGCTGTAATTTCCCACGAACTGGGGCCAAGCCCTGCGCCATATTCACTTTGGGCGTAATAAGCCAAGCCTGCTTTCTCCCGCAGAGACTCTCCAATGCGCCCCATCATGCCAAATTGTCCAAGTATGTTATTGCCAACCAGGCATGCCCGGTAATCGGGCGATAAGCGGTTGGGGCCTAAGGTGCCGACGATAAGATCCGTCTGGCTCTTGCCGTTAATTGTGACATGCTCACGGATAATCCCCTGTGGCCTTGCATGGTCAGGCACCTGAATTTGCACAGCCTGGTTTGGGTTTTGCCATTTAGCAAGGGAACCCGCTACTAAGTCAATGGCATGACCTGGCTCAACAGCACCGACAATTGCGATCACCATTCCCCTGGGACCATAATATTTTTGCTGAAAGGCTGCTAAGTCCTGACGGCTGATGGCTTCGACCGTGTGGGCGTGCCCGTCTTCAGGGTTTTCGTACGGGTGTCCCTTATAGAGCAGCCTGTCAAAGGTCAGCGCAGCCATGTCTGCAGGATCTTCAGCACGAATGGAAAGCATGGTCAGAAATTGGGCTTTTAAACGCTTGTACTGCTTTTCAGGAAAGGTAGGCTCATTAAGCACTTCAAGCATCAAGTCAAGCAGGGTTGGCAAATCTTCTGCCAGGCTCATCCCGCTGAACCCGGTTGAGAGCGCACCGCCGCTGAAAGACATTGAAGCCCCCAGGGATTCGACCTGGTTATGCAGCTCTTTGAAAGCATGTTTATGCGTGCCGGTCATTAAGGCATCGGCGGTAAAAGCAGCCAGACCGAGCTTATCAGCAGGGTCTGAGATGCTGCCAGCCTGGAGGTAACCCTTTATAGTTACACTCTGGCTGTTAAAATTTGAGCGTGTTAGCAGGGTGATGCCGTTTGGAAACTCAGCCCTGGTTATATCGCCAGGTCCGGGCAGGCTTTGATAGGTTAGATTCTGGGTTGTCAACTCAGCGCCTCCACAGAAAAATCAGGCAGGTAAGTACCAACAACCCGTTTATTTGGGTCAAGGTATTTTTGGGCAATGCGTTGCACTTTTGCGGGGGTGATTTCAGACAGTGAGTCTACGTAATGAAGAAACCAATCGTAGTCAGCGAAGGCATTGGCATAACCCATCCAAAAAGCCTGGTTAGTGATGTTCTCACTGCCGTAAGCAAACAATGCTTTAGCCTGTTTGACAGCCCTGGCAATTTCATCCGCAGGCACCAGGTGATCTTGCAAAGCCTGGATTTGATGGTCATATGCCTGGATTACTTCTTCTGGTTTGTGCATTGGGTGGATGATGAAGTTAATGGTGTAGAGATAAGGGTCAATTGTTGCAGAGAGGTGCCCTCGCACCGCAACTGCCAGTTCTTCTTCCACTAAGGCTTGGTAGAGCCGGCTGGTTTTATTGCTGGTGCCGCCGTTGCCAAACATGTTCAGGCTGGCTGGCCCGCTTAGCAAGCTGTTCAATATAGTGAAACCAAAGAAGTCTTTTGAGCTGGCTGCAGGGGCATGGTAAGCTAACTCTAAGTAAGTTGTCTCACCTGGGCCGCGTACGACCACCTGCTGCTCGCCTGCCAAATCGGGTTCAGCTGCAAGTTGTAGGTGCTCAATGGGTTTGGCGGGAATATGCTCATAATAAGCGCTAATTTTCTCTAGCACTTCCTCTGCCCTAAAATCACCGCTGATGCAGATGCTGGCATTGGCTGGCTGATAGTATTGTTGGTAGTGCTGGAAAAGCTCGTCTCTGCTGATCCGGTAAAGGTCTTCTTTAAACCCGCCTATTTCATGGCGATAGGGATGAGTCTGGATAGCAGCCAGTTGAACTGCTTCGCCCAATAGAAACATCGGGTTGTTTTCTGCGCCCTCCCTTTCCGAGATGACTACGGTGCGCTCATGCTCGACCTCATCGGGATCGTATAGGCTATTTACCATGCGGTCTGCTTCTAGTTCAAGCGCAATATCCAAGTCTTTTGTAGGCAGGGTCTCAAAATAAGTCGTCCAATCCATGTGGGTGAAGGCATTCCACTGCCCGCCCAGCCGGGAGATCAGGCGATCCAACTTGCTGGAGGGGAATTTTGCCGTTCCCTTAAACTGCAAATGTTCGACCCAATGAGAAATGCCGGTATTACCAGCGTGTTCATTGCGCGAACCTACGCGGTACCAGACCCAGTGGCTGATAATTGGGGCGGTATGGATTTCTTTTAGATAGACTCTTAGTCCATTGTCTAATTCATATGTAATTAACTGGTCGGTCATTAAAATCGGCGGCAAACGCATCCTCAAATTTCAAATAATGTTTGAGGATTATAACAGATGCTCACCGGCAGGAAATAACCGGCAAAGTAAAGGGAAATTCACAAAGCTTGTAAAAAAGGGTAGGGGCTACTTACGATGATAACGAATCGACATTAACAGGCCAATCCCGATAATGATCATGCCCGCTTCTACGCCTCTTGCTTGGTAGGGGCCGAAAAAGACATTTGGCAAGGGGTGGCTGCCCAGGCCAAAAACATCAGCCAAAGCAGTAAAGATGCAGATGACATAGCCGGTACTGATAAAGCGGCTGCCAAAATCTGCCAATAAGGAAGTAGAACCAGCTGGCCAGAAGGTTTTTAAAGTCAGGTAGCTGCCAATAGACATGATCGCTAACCCGATCAGGAATACGGCAATTTGAACAAAGCCGATCACTCGGCTGCGGTCTAAGCCAAAAATGCCTGGACGCGCGCCCAACAAAAAGACTAGGTAACCAAAAATTGTAAACACCAGGCTAAAACGGATGCGCAGCCGGCTCAACAGTCCATTTGAGTCGTTTGAATGATTCGAAGCCAGTGCTTCTTGCCCGTTTATTGTTTCTAACTGATTATCTGTCATTTGTTTTTAGATGTCTCAACCAACTATCTTAGCTCATATTCTAACATATGCAGCCAATTGAGACCTAAGATCGCTTCGATATCCACGCTGGCATAACCCCGCGCTTCAAGCAGCGGTACCAGCTTCTGTAGATCGGCAATGCTGTCTAATTCGATAGGCGTGGAGGCAAGCCCAAAGCCGCCATCAAAGTCCGTACCGATGCCGACATGGGCTGCATCACCCGCCAATTGGCAGATATGATCAATCTGGTCTACAACTTTGCTGAGAGATAGGGCTTGCCGTCCGCCATTGTCCATCCATTCGCGGTCAAGAAACAGGTTAAAAGGGATGACGCCGATGATACCATCTCTTTGGACAAGTCTCTTTATAACCTCGTCGCTGAGGTGGCGGTTGCCCTGGTAACCATTGATGAGCGCGCTGGCATTGGCATGGCTGGCTATTATCCTGTGAGGGTATAGGTCAAGCGCAGGTAATACAGACTGCTCATCCATATGCGAGATATCCAGGATGTAACCAAAATCGGCCATACCGCGTAAAAGGTTTATGCCCTCATCGGTTAAGGGACCTGGTTCAGCTGTGCCGCCGCAGTAAAGGTTCGATCGCCAGGCTAAGCCGATTATCCTCACGCCAGCCTCCCACCAATAGTGTAGATCATCTCTCTTGCGGATCGCTTCTGCGCCTTCCATTAACTGCACGATGCCAACCGGTGCCGGGTTTTCCTGGCTCCTGGTTTGCCAAGTTTGCATATGTGAGGTAAGTTCTTGCGCGCTCCTGATCAGGCGGAATTTGTCTGGATGCTCATCGGTCAACCTGGCATATAAATCCGCTTGTTTGGCGTAGCGGCTAAAGGCCTCCTCTGGGTTGTTGTAACGCTCTGTATTCCATTCAGCCTTACTAGCCCGCGCAGGGCTAGCGAACAAAGTGCCAAAGACAATTGCGACACTGCCTGCCTGGTATTCAGGCCAACCCAGCATCGTTTCCCCGTTGACCGAGGGTGCCAGTGTGCCTTGCTCAAGAAGGCGGGTTTCATATGCTGAGCGCTCATATTGACGGCCAAACGTGGCGATGTTGTATGCTATATCTTCATGGGAGTCGACGATCGTGTACATATGCAGCCTTAAAAAAAGTGCACCGGATTTGATTCCGGTGCAGTCTATTTAGAAAAGTTAAATTACTCGCTTGCCTCTTCAGCGTTAGTATCAGGCAGTTCTTCAGTGGGTTCAGATACTTCAGGTAAGGTCTCTGGCTCTGGGGTTTCTACTTCCTTAACCTCAGCCACAAGGGTTTCTACTTCTTCAACTTCAGCCACAGGGGTTTCTACTGCTGCAGTTTCAGCGACAGGTACATCCAATTCTGAAGTCTCAGGCATGAAAGCACCCAGGTTTTCGCCTTCTTCTGGTGTGGTGAGGTCAATTTCAGCTGCCAGTGTTTTCCAGTCAAGGTCAGCATAGGCTGGTGAATCAACCCTGCGCATGCTTAAGCCAATGCGGTGATTCTCTTCATCAATCTTGATGATTCGCAGGGTTAAGATGTCGTTGGTGTGGATCATCTCTTTGGGGTGCTCAATGCGGCGTTCGCTGATCTCAGAAATGTGGATCAAACCTTCGATATCACCTTCGCCCTTAATCCTGGCAAAAGCACCGAAATTGGTCAGGCGGGTAATCTCAGCCTCAACCAGTTGGCCCACATTAAGGTGTGCAACCTGGTCAGACCAGGGATCCTTCAACAATTGGCGGATGGAGAGGCCAATGCGTCTGCGTTCTTTATCAATGCTGATGATCTTAACCTTGACTTCCTGCCCAACCTTCAACACCTCGTTGGGGTGGGTAATGTGATCCCAGGAAATCTCGGAGAGGTGCACCAGGCCGTCAGCGCCGCCAATGCTTACAAAAGCGCCAAATTCTGCTAGGCTGGTAACACGCCCGGTTTTGACATCGCCTTCGTTCAGGTCATCAATCACTTTATCCTTGATCATTTCGCGGGTTTCGGAGCTTGCAGCACGCTCAGAAAGGATCAATCGACGCCGTTCGCGGTCAACTTCAATGACGCAGACTTCAACTTCCTCGCCGATCATTTCTTTATAACGTTCTTCTGGCGTATCGCCTGTGATTGCCAAACGACGGCTCAGACTCACCTGCGAAGCAGGAATGAACCCGCGAATCGTACCTAATGGTACAATCAGACCGCCTTTGTTATAGCCAATGATCTTGGATTCAAAGCTGGAGTTTGTGCGCATCAATTCTTCTGCGTCAAACCAGCTTTGTTCTTCAACTGCTTTAACAAACGAAAGAATCAGGTTTCCGCTTGAATCTTCTGGTGTAACCACGAAGACGGGAATAACTTTCCCGACCTCAAATGTCTCCAAGACATCATGTGGAATGGCTTCATACTCCTTACCGGTAATCAAGCCTTCGGACTTTGTGCCAATGCTGACCAAAATCTGGCCTTCAGAGATACTGGCAATAATACCGTCGCGAATCTCACCTTGCTTCGGAAAATCAATATTTACGCCTTCCTGCTCAAGCAAGGCTTCCATTTTATTTTCAACTTGTTCTTCTTTCTTCTCTACTTGTTCCCCATTTTTACTATCGGCGTCATGATCTGTCATTAGAATACTGCTCCAACTTGAAATTTGGTTGTGATTATAGTGTACTATTCTTGCTTTTGCAAGCACGATTCAAAAAAACGATGGATTACATGGTACAAATCTCTATGATTATATCCCTTAATTCAACATTATTAACCAAAACGACCAGTGATGTATGCTTCAGTTCTTGAATCGTGTGGATTTGTAAAGATTGTGTTTGTTTTGTCATATTCTACTAAAACACCAGCTCGGTCCTCATCCATATTCATGAATGCGGTAAAATCTGAAACACGTGCTGCCTGCTGCATATTGTGTGTAACCACGATGATCGTGTAGTCTTCTACAAGATCACGCATTAATTCTTCGATTTTTAGGGTAGCAATTGGGTCGAGCGCAGAAGCAGGCTCATCCATGAGAATGATTTGTGGTTGGATTGCAATAGCCCGCGCAATACATAAACGCTGCTGCTGACCACCAGATAATGATAAGCCACTTTTATGTAATTTATCTTTGACCTCATCCCACAAAGCTGCTTTTGTTAGGCAAATCTCCACCCATTCATCCATGCTAAGTCGCTCTAAACCAGTTTTAAATCCGTTAATGCGTGCGCCCCAGGCTACATTTTCATAGATACTTTTAGGGAATGGGTTTGGCTTTTGAAAAACCATACCAATGTGCTTGCGCACCTCGACTGGATCTACGTCTGGTGCGTAGATATCTTGACCCATAAAAAGCACGCTGCCTTCAGTGTGTGTAGATGGAAGGAGTTCATTCATCCTGTTAAATGCCCGCAGCATGGTGGACTTACCACAACCCGAAGGTCCGATTATAGCCGTCACTTTATTTTTGAAAATTTCAATACTAATATCTTTGATTGCACGAAATTTATCGTAATAAATATTTAATTTATCAGCACGAATGGCATGATTGCTGTCTGGTTTAGAAATCATAAGTTATTTTTTAAAACGGTTCCTTAATAAAATAGCAATGCTGTTTAGAGATAAAAGAAGAGTTAATAAAACAAGTATAGCAGCTCCAGCAAGGTGTTGAAATTCAACTTGGGGTCGGCTGCTCCATTGATAAATTTGGATTGGCAAGGTAGTAAACTTTGAAAACAAACCTTTTGGATCAAAGGTGATGTAAGTAGCAGCGCCTACCACAACAAGTGGTGCAGTCTCACCAATTGCCCTGGATATTGCCAGAATTGTGCCGGTCAGAATGCCTGGAAGTGCATTAGGCAGAACATGGTGCCAAATGGTTTGCAGTTTAGTGGCCCCCAAACCATAACTGGCTTGCCTTAACGAATCGGGTACAGCCCGGATTGCTTCCTGGGTGTTGATGATGATAATTGGCAAGACCAATAAGGCCAAGGTAAGACCAGCAGAAAGAAGCGTTCGACCATTATCTGAAGAATTTGCAAACTCACCAAAAATTTGGCCGCTGGTTATTGAAGATAATGCACGAACAAAGATTGCCAAGCCTAACATACCGTAGATAATTGAAGGAACCCCTGCAAGGTTGTTAATGTTCGTCTGGATAATTCGGTTGAGTCGATTATCTGTAGCATATTCCTCCAGGTAAGTGGCTGCCCCCACGCCTAAGGGAAACGCAACCAGGATCGTCACCAATATTGACCAAATAGAACCCAAAAGTGCAGTGCGAACACCGGCTTCGGTTGGTTTTGAGGACTGGGCGTTTTGGATGAAGTCTTTCGAAAGCCAGGATTTGAATATAAGCATTGCGTCAGGGTAATCTTCGGCAAACTCCTGCTTGATTTCTTTAGAATCGACGAGAGAATCCCACAGTTTCCAGGTCTTAACGATTTTTGGCTGTAACACTTCTAGGTAGACCAGGTCATAAATATCATCCCTGCTCCGCTCTTGCATGGATTTATCCCGCTCGAGGGTTGAAAAACGCCCTGTTGTGATATTTTCCTGCAATATTTCGACCAGTTCCAGCTTGTCAAGGTCAGTTAACTTGCGGTTTTCCCCAATTATGGCAACAGGTTTTATCTTGGTTTCAATAATTGCATACCCAAAGGTCTGGTTAATAATGGTAAATAGCAGTACAGCCAAAAACAAGACACTCATCAGGGTCATGGCTCGGATAATATTCATCCATACCTCGCCAAGTTGTTTTCTGCCCTTGAGATTGTTTTCAAAGTAAGGAGAAAATTGGGGCGTTTTCATTCGTAGCGCTGCCTAAATTTTTTGACGATTTTTTGGCTGGCAATGTTCAACAGAAGCGTAAGGAAAAATAGGGTGATGGCAATTGCAAACAAGCTGTTGTAGTCGATTGAATCATATGAGAGATCGCCGCCAGAAATTCGGACAATATGCCCTGTCATGGTTTCAGCAGACTCGAAGGGGTTAAAGGTCAATTTGGCACCTGCACCAGCAGCCATTGCAACGATCATTGTTTCACCCACTGCACGGGATAAAGCCAAAATAACAGCCGAAGCCAAGCCAGAAATGGCAGCAGGTACAACAATTTTTAAGGCAGTCTCAATCTTAGTAGCGCCTAATCCATAAGATGCCTCTCGAAGATTGTAGGGTACCGCTGAAAGCGCATCTTCACACATTGAAGCAACCAGCGGCAAGATAAGAATGCCCATGACTAGGCCGGCTGAGGCGGTATTGTAGATGTTAACGACATCCGTTCCAAATATGCTGCGCAGAAGGGGTGTCATAAAAGTAAGGGCAAAGAAACCATACACAACGGTAGGTATACCTGCCAAAATCTCAAGCACAGGTTTAAGCAGGTTGCGTGTTCGCTTAGTGGCATATTCACTTAAATAGATTGCCACACCCAACCCAAGTGGTAGGGCAACAATCATAGCAAATAGGGTGGTAGTCAGCGTGGCGTTAAGTAGAGGTAAGATTCCAAAATCACCAGCTTGCGGCTGCCAGCGGGTGCCAAACAGAAACTCCATCATATTCACTTCTGGGTTACCAAAGAAAAGAAGCGCCTCTTTGCCAATTTCATAGATAATCCCAAATGTGATTAGGATGGAAAAAGCTGCACAAAAAAATAAGAAACTCCGAACCAGGGTTTCAAAAGGACGCGGCCGTTTTTTTAAGTCCATACGCTCTGTAATTAAATACATTAAGGGACTTGCAGCTTAAACAAGTCCCTTGTTGTTAGAAATTTCCTATTTTACAGCATCTGAAAATGCTTGCCGTGCAGCATTTAACGCTTCATCAGAAGCCGGGAAGTAACCCACAGTTTCGATTTCATCATTCACATAAGTCAGGAAAAAGTCAACAAAAGCTGCTACCTGTGGTTTTTCTTTCAGGATACCCGCATCTGAGTAGATAAATAACGGGCGTGCTAAGGCATAGCTGCTGTCTTCAGCTGTTTCAGCTGTAGGTGCCACACCATCAATTGATATGGCTTTGAGACTGTCCTTATTTTCAAGATAATATGCAAACCCAAAATAACCAATTGCATATTGCGATCCTTTTACGCCTAAAACTAGCACATTATCATCTTCAGAAAATTGGGTATTTTCTGCATTTAATATATCAAGTTTTCCGGCATCCATGTCATCTTTACCTTCCGCATTGGGGTTTAGGGGTGCCATCACACCTTCTACGAAGTAATCAAAGGTACCAGAGTCTGTACCTGGTGAAAAACGTAAGATGTTTTCATTTGGCCACTCTGCGCGCACGTCCGACCATTTCGTGGTTCTGGCTGAAAAAATCATACCTAATTCTTCTAAGGTAACATCAGTTAGGAAAGTGTTTTCAGTGCTGACCACAATAGCAATGGCGTCTGTGCCTACGCGGAACTCAATCGGTGTCCTGCCAATGGCTTGGCAAGATTCCACTTCAGAGTCTTTGATTGCCCGGGAAGCGTTAGCAATATCTGTTTCTCCAGCAACACAAAAACGTTCAAATCCCGCGCCTGATCCGACCGATGAAATGGTTATCTCACCTGTAAAACCTTCCGCAGAAAAACGATCGACCATAGCTTCGGCTAAGGGGTAAACCGTAGAACTACCCGCTAAGGTGATATTACCGCTGAGTGCTTCTAAACCTTGTTCCTCTGGTTGTGGTTCTGGATTTTGCACTTCAGTTTGAATATCTTGTTCTACTTCAGGGACAGTGGCTGTGCTACTGCAGGCACTTATTGCCAGCATGCCAATAGCCAGGGCGATTAATACACGATAATATTTCTTCTTCATCTTTTTCTCCATTAGTAATTATTGATTTATTTACTAATGCAAGGATATCAAACACTGATTAATAAGCTTTATTGATTTAGTTTTGATTTACTCAAGGAAGTGTTAAGGGGCTATTAAGGAAAGGAATGGTAAAGAAAAAGGTACTGCCCATTCCCTGGCGGCTTTCAGCCCAAATCTTTCCCCCGTGTGCTTCTACCATGTAGCGCGCTACAGACAAACCCAGCCCTGTGCCGACTCCGCTTCGAGACCGATCTGCTTTAAAAAACCGCTCAAAAACAAGGGGTAAATCTTCTTCTGAGATGCCAATTCCATCATCATGAACACTGAAAATTAACTCAGTATCTCCTACTTCAGCTTTCATTAGGATCTCACCACCTGGATGGCTGAATTTGATCGCATTATGAACCAAGTTCAGAAAAACCTGTTCGAGGCGAAGTTTATCTGCTTTGATTAAAGGTAAGACAGCTGGACAGTCAATCACCAAATTAATATTATCTTGTTCAGCCAGAAGATGTAGGCGTTCATGAATTTTTTCAAGCAGGTCAAGTGAATTCACAGCTCTTAATTCAAGGTTAATATGGCCTGCTTCAGCCCTTGAAAGCTCAAGCAATTCATTCACTAAATTATTCAAGGAATCAACTTCATTATCAATTTGCTGTAAGAAATGCTTTGCAGATGTAGAATCATCAAACGCACCATCTAGCAAAGTCTCACTTAATAGCTTAATAGCAGCTAAGGGTTGACGCAGCTCGTGGGATACATTGCTTATAAAATCCCGTCGAGTTAATTCTGATTTGCGCTCTTGGGTAATGTCATGAAAAATAAAAAGGAACAAACTTGGCATAGCATCACTGCCTGGTGAAGCTATGGCTTGCACGAATAGCTTTGTTTTTAAAATCTCGAATGAAACCTTCTGGGTTTTGTTGTTTTTTGAACAACTTTCAAGCAGTTCAACGATTTGGTGTTGTCTTGTCACTTCAATTAGGGTTAGACCCGTTGGCTCCGCTTGGCTGACCTTAAAAAGGTTTATTGCTGCCTTGTTAATCAGCTGAATAGTGCCTTGCCTATCCGTGATAATCACGCCATCACTCATCTCCTGCAAAATAGTTGATAGCTTGGCTCGTTCAGTCTCGAGGTCAGACAGTTTCTGGTTAATTGAAAGCGCCATGTGGTTAAAAGTTTGTGTAAGTTGAAAAATCTCATCTTTGCTGGAACCAGTTGAGATAGTGCTCTCATCTATGTCAATTAGGTCACGAGATGCTTTGGTAAGTTGACGTAAGGGTTTGGCGATTTGCAGAGCAATCAAGACTGCAAGGCTAGTAGCTAACATGGAAACTAGCACAACAACTCCAGACCAGACCCGTTGTAATTGGGCAATGCGTTGCTGTACCTCGGTTAGAGGAATGGACAAGCGGACATACCCCAACAGGTTTCCATCGTCTTCGCAAGTTGTGGCTGTGTATAGCATTTCGTAACCCAATGTGTGGCTAAAGCGAATGCTGTGTCCCTGATCTTCTATTATTGCAGCCTGAACTTCTGGACGGTCAAGATGGTTGACCATGCTTTTGGGGTCTTCGTGAGAATCAGCCAAAACAAGCCCATCTGGAGCAATTATTGTGGTACGTGCGCTTAACAGATTTGCCCAATATTGCACTTTATCTGCAATTAAATCTTGTGGGTTATTATTCTTAAGGTCGGCTTTAAGCGCATCACAAATTAACTGGTTGTTGGATTTAAGTTTATCTTGCAGATTGTTAATGTAGGTTTGCCTGACAAAATTGGCGCTGTAAAATCCAAGAAAAGTAACCACAGCCAGGATTAAAATTCCAAATGGAATAATGATGCGCCAACGGATAGATCTTTTCATTGCTTAACCTTCGAAACGATAACCAGCACCACGAACAGTAATAATCCGTTTTGGATTTTTGGGATCTTCCTCAATGAGCTCCCTCAGCCAATGGATATGTACATCAATGGTGTGAGCGTCTGAGTAATATTTCCACTCCCACACCTTTTCGAGTAAGGCAGCCCGCGAAAGGACTTTGCCCTGGTGTTTCATCAAGTAGACCAAAAGCTCGAATTCTTTAGGTTTAAGGATCAATTGGTTATCATCAAGCCTTGCTTCCATGCGGCCTAAATCAACGCTCAAGTTGCCTGAAGATAAGATTTCACTAGCTGGCGATATGGCTGCTTCCGGGTTTTGCTTCGAAAGTAAAAACCGTTCATGGCGTAAATGGGCTTTGACCCTTGCTAGCAATTCCCGCATGCTGAAAGGTTTGGTTATGTAATCATCCGCACCAATCTCCAAACCTAACACCCGGTCAATCTCTTCGCTGCGTGCAGTCAGCATCAAGATCGGGCAGGTCATCTCTTGGCGCAGGGCGCGGCACACCTGGAAGCCATCCATGCCTGGCAGCATAATATCCAAGATGATCAAATTTGGTTTCATCAACCGCGCTTTTTCAACGGCACTTTTGCCGTCTCCAACACTTTCTACTTCGTAATCTTGGCGGGTGAGGTTGTAGACGAGACCTTCCCTCAAAACAGGGTCATCTTCGACAATGAGGATCGTGGCCATGGCATTAATTATAGCATGCAGACATTGTAGGGCAATTTTGCAGATAAGTCAGAAACCTGCTGATAGCCTTTGCTTAAAGCAAAAATAAAATAATCCCCCACATTATTTTATTATTTAGGCTGAATTATGGATTTGATTTGCTTATTTCTTTATTTCCAAACCTTGTGTTTCCAGCTTTACCAAGCTGCCTGATGTGTTGGTCCTAAGTATGTATGTTTTACCTTCTACCTCAAAGATGACACGATAGCCGGGTGTAATTACCTCGATGCACATAACATCAGGCTCAGAGATGCCGAGGCAGCCGTTGGGCCAATCCCGGTATTCAAAGGAAACTAATTTGATGGCATCCAAATTAATCCCCAGCCGCTCTGCTAAAAAGGCCTGTGCGGCAGCAACAGCAGGATGTAAGTTTTGGCTTATATCGTTATCAGTTTCGACTGCTTTTTCGAAAAGCACAATATACTCAAACGCTTCGTCACTGTGATAGGTATATTCTTTGCCCTGGATCTCGATTTTTATAATATAGCCAGGTGTTAACGCTTGCAGACAAGTTTGCTCTGGCTTTTCGATGCCTAAGCATGAATTTTGCCAAACAGTTTCCTCGATGGATAAAATTTTAATCTCATTGAGATCTAAATTGCGCTGACTGGCAATCAACTCGCGCAAAGTAAGGCTCATATCTGGCACAATAGGTTCGTCTGGTTGAGCAGAATCGGGAACTCCAGGTAATTGTATACATCCACCCAGGAATAAAAGCGCAGCCAATGTGATAATAATTAACTTTCTCATCTAAAACTCCTTTCCTAATAGTTAAATGACGTAAGAAAGGATCTGTTTGTTCCCAATAAGGGCTAATCTTGAGCGGGAGGGCTGCCTTTTCCGTAATCTAAAACCTCGCGCACCTGGGTTTGTGGATCGGGCGGACCGATAATCCCCTGTGTTTCTAAGGACTCGATTAAGCGGGCTGCGCGGGTGTAGCCAATGCGCAATTTGCGCTGCAGCATGGAGATTGAGGCACGCCCTTCCTGGCGGATGATCGCCAATGCTTCTTTAGTGACCGGGTCTTCATCTGGGTCTTTCTGCATTTCCTTCCAGATGGTTTCTTGTTTAAGTGGCAGGTGTGGCTGGGCTGTAAACACAGCCTGGTCTGGCCTTTCCGGGGCAGTTTCTTCGACGCTTTGCAGACGCCAAAACGACGTCAGGCGATTAAGTTCAGCATCTGAAACAAAAGTACCCTGCAGGCGCACTGGCGCGGCTGCGTCAGGCGCTTGGAAGAGCATATCGCCGCGCCCTAAAAGCCGTTCTGCGCCTGGCTGGTCCAGGATCACCCGGCTGTCCACGCCTGAGGCAACTGCAAAGGCAATCCGCGCAGGGAAGTTTGCTTTGATCAATCCGGTCAGGATATCTGTGGACGGGCGCTGGGTGGCTAGGATGAGGTGTATACCTGTAGCGCGGGCAAGTTGTGCTAATCGGGTTAGGGATCTTTCGGTCTCATCCGGGGCCAACATCATTAGGTCAGCCAACTCATCGATCACTACCAGCAAATAAGGCAGTATCTTTTCACGCTTAGCGCTCTGCTTAGTGTTGTATTCCACGATATTACGCGTTCCAGTTTCTGAGAACATGTGGTATCTCAGGTCCATTTCACGCATCATCCACTGTAAGGCGCCAACCACCTTTTCAGCGTCCACGATGACAGGCGCTAGTAAGTGAGGAATACCGTTGTAACCGCTTAATTCCACCCGTTTTGGGTCAACCATGAGCACCCGCAGCTGATCAGGGGTCAGGTTCATCAGGTAGCAGGCTAAGATGGCATTAATGCAGACCGACTTACCCGAGTTAGTTGTGCCGGCGATTAACAAATGCGGCATTGAGGCCAGGTCGGCGGCAGCCGGGTTTCCGGATACATCCTTCCCCAGTGCAAACCGCAGAGGGGCTTCCATGTTGCTGAAAGTTGTGCTCTGGATGATTTCCAGCAGCGATACCATGGCAATCTGTTGATTAGGCACTTCAATTCCCACATAGCCTTTGCCAGGCACAGGTGCCTGGATGCGGATGCGTGAGGCTTTTAAGGCCATGGCGATATCATCTGCTAGGCGAACAATGTTGCTGACCCGTACGCGTGTTCGCCCGTTGCGGGATTCAATGAAATCTGGTTCGACGCCGAATAGGGTGATGGAAGGGCCGCGTTTGATTTCCACCACGTGGGCGGGTGTGCTGAAGGAGCGCAGTGTTTCTTCAATCACGCGTGCCCGCTGCTGGTCGTTCTCTTCATCTATGACAGCCTTGACAATGGGTGCCAGGATTTCTTCAGGGTTGGGTAATATCCAGGATCGTTTAGGCTTGGTCTCAACTTGCAATCCAGCTGGTTTAGCCAGGTTTGTCAAAGGCTCAGGCTGCTTGGGTTGTGCGACTTGGTTTTGTAAAACAGTCTTGTCAGGCTGGGCAGTTTTCCGGATCTGGTCCTGCTTACGGCCTGTTTTTAATTGATTTTGCTGTGATTTGACAAATGCCAGGAATTTTTTTTGCAGGGTGTTAAATTTCTTACTCGTCCATACTGAAAAATCAGACATGGAAAGGTCTAAGAGTAAGATCAGGCTGGTCAACAGCCAGGCGGATATGGCTATGATTGCGCCAGGTTTACCCAGCCAGTGAATCAGCAAATCCAGGATCCAGCGACCGACGGAGCCGCCCCCCAGGCTTTGTGCACCGGCAACAAAACGTGAGCGGGAAACCAGTTCAAACCACAACAGCAGGTTGATGAAGCCAAGGATCAAACCCAAGACTCTTTCAAAAGAGACCATGGGCAATTTTTCAATATTGCGCATCAACAACCACAAGCCAAAAACAATCAAAAGCACCGGCAGGACGTACCCGCCAAGCCCTATGGCCTTGGTGAGCGTCTCCGTCCACCAGCCTGTCAGCAATCCTGTGCGGGCGGTGAAAAAGCTGAGCAGCGTCAAGACGCCAAAAAGCATTAGCCCGATGCCAAAAATATCGAGTTTTCGTTCAGGAGAAATTTGGATTTGTGGTTTAGGTTGGCTCGTTTTTTTGGGGGAGGTACGTGTGCTTGCAGCGCGGGTTGTCTTGTGTGGCGCTGGTTTGCTGCTTTTCCTGGTGGTCGTCTTCTTTTGACTGGTTGTCTTACGGTTGGCTGGCCTTGCCATTGCTCCTCCAAATACCCAAAAATTTTACAATCGCATTATAGCATACAGAGACTCTGTGAACTGAAGTAGAAAATTTGCTTTTTGAGCTGTTTAATGCGATAATAATGTTAGAGTTTCAGCATCCAATAACAGATTCAAGTAAAATACTGCGCATTACTTAATACGTTCAATAGGATATTTCATATATAAATCATATTAATTTAGCTTGCAGGTTAATCCCCTATCTGTTATAATGCTCTCGTTACCCGAGAAAAAATAACAGGTAAACTTGCAAGAAAAGAATTGTTCATGGCTGAGAGGATCTTACCATGGCAATATCATCCCGAAATGATAAAGATTATAGGATAGAAAATTACATAGAAATTTAAGGGTGCTATTTATAGTTTAACTTTGTTGGACCAATTGTTTCAAATTGAGTCATAATGCAGAATAATCAAAAATAATCATAAAAGAAGAGAAAACCAATGGATATATTCGAATTAGAGCACAAATCTTTTAAGGAATTGCGAAAAATAGCGGAAGAACTTAATTTCCCTAAACCGGTTCGCTTGAAACGCGAGGGGTTAATTGTTAAAATCGCCCAGGCTTTAGGCGAAGAAGAAGGCTTGGAAATGCGCGGTGGCGTTTTGGAGATCATGAACGAAGGAATTGGTTTCTTGCGCAGTAATTATCGCATTGGCCCGGAAGATGTTTATGTCTCCCAGGCACAATTGCGCCGCTACGACCTGCGCTCTGGTGATCTGGTTATCGGCCATGCTCGCCCGCCGAGGGAGTCCGAACGGCATTACGGGTTATTAAAAGTTGAATCAGTCAATGGACTAACCCCGGATGAAGCACGCGCGCGCCCAAGATTTGAGAATCTCACCCCCATTTTTCCTGATACGCGCTTTATATTGGAAACAGATGCAAAAACGCTTTCAACCCGCATGATCGACATACTTGCACCAATTGGTAACGGTCAGCGTGCCATGATCGTATCCCCGCCAAAAGCAGGCAAGACGACCATCTTAAAAGATGTGACTAATGCAATTACGACCAACCATCCTGATGTTCGTGTCATCATGTCCCTGATTGGCGAAAGACCCGAGGAAGTGACTGATATGGACCGTTCTGTGGAAGCCGAAGTGGTTGCCAGTACTTTTGATGAGCCAGTTAATGCGCATGTGCGCATGGCTGAAATTGCCCTAGACCGTGCCAAACGCCTGGTTGAAAACGGGCATGACGTGGTGATCATGATGGACTCGCTGACCCGTTTAGCACGTGCTTATAACATGGTTGTAAACCCATCCGGCCGCACGCTTTCTGGCGGCATGGATCCTTCCGCACTTTACCCGCCCAAGCGCTTTTTTGGCGCTGCCCGAAACCTGGAAGATGGCGGCAGCCTGACCATTGTTGCCACAGCCATGGTGGATACGGGCTCACGCCTGGATGATGTCGTCTATGAAGAGTTTAAGGGCACTGGCAATATGGAGCTGCATCTTTCACGAAGATTGCAGGAAAGGCGTATTTTCCCTGCCATCGACATCGAACGCTCTTCCACCAGGCGCGAAGAGTTGTTGATTAAACCTGATATGCTGCAGAAGATTTGGTTGATGAGGCGCATGTACCTGCAAATGGTTGGTACTCCTCCACAAGGCGCCGGCATGGATACTGCAGTGGCGACAGAAGCCATACTGCAAAAAATGGAAAAAGCTAAAAATAATATAGATTTTCTCGATTCCCTGACAGATAATTTATAATAAGTAAATTAGGCTGAAGGAGTAATATTGGAAGAACAAATTACACAAGCTCCTGAAAATAAAAAGGAAGCTAAGTATACAAACTGGATAGCATGGGGGGGCACCTTCTTATTGGTTGGATTAATCATCTCAATCTTGTTCTGGCAGCCAATGATAGCCCAATCGATGGCAGACCAATTTAACCAGGTAAATGACGTTAACCCAGATGCTTCGATTGATATCTCGCGCGAAGCGCTGGAAAGTATGCCCGAATTTCAGGCTGCCGATTCAGATCTCTCGCTTTTACGTAAACCTCAAACACATACTGATATCCAGGCTGTCATGAGATCAGATGTCATTAATTACACGGTTGAAGAAGGTGATGCCATTTTCAGCATTGCCAAAAAATACAATATCACCCCAGAGACCCTGCTCTGGTCAAACTATGACGTGCTCAGCGATAACCCGCACCTATTGGAAATTGGCATGGTCTTGCGCATCCCGCCCACCAATGGCATTTGGTATGAGTGGCAGTCAGGCGATAGCCTGGAAAGGGTAGCAGCTAAGTACAAGGCAGATGTAAATGACATCCTGATGTGGTTTGGCAATGCCCTGGATTTATCTGACCCTAAAATTGATCCTGGCGCGCATGTTATGATCCCTGGTGGGCAAAGAGAATTCCAGCAGTGGGTAGTTCCAACCATCCCGCGTGGTCCTGCAGGTGTATCAACTAGCATCCTTGGCCCAGGTGCTTGCAACACCAGTGAATATGGTGCTTTGGGTACAGGTTACTTTGTTTGGCCGGCTGATAACCATTACTTATCCGGTAACGATTACTGGTCTGGTCACCTTGCCATTGATATTGCCGCGGGGACAGGTGCTGCCATTTACGCAGCTGATAGCGGTTTGGTGGTGTATGCTGGTTGGGTGACAGGTGGCTACGGTAACATGGTCATGATTGATCACGGCAATGGGTACCAAACCCTTTATGCCCATCTTAACTCGATCAACACAGCCTGTGGCTCAAGTGTCTACCAAGGCACGATTATTGGGCGAGCAGGAAGCACTGGTAACTCAACCGGGCCGCACCTTCATTTTGAAATTCGCTACATGGGCGGTTTTATCAACCCATGGCAGGTGCTACCCTGATATGTTACAATAAGCATCCGCTCCAGTGGCTCAAGTGGATAGAGCAAGGCACTCCTAACGCCTAGGCTGGGGGTTCGAGTCCCTCCTGGAGCATAAAAAAGAATTAAAAACGCCTGGAACTTGCCAGGCGTTTTATTTTTAAACTATGAAAAAATTAGAGATCGAATTGATCTTCGTCAAAGTCCTCATCCCCATCCGTTTCTACCTCTTCTTCTTGGGCATCTTGCCTGACCCATAAGACCAGCATGTCGCCTTCGTCCACCTGCACGGACTGGGCGGCCAAGATTGGGGTCTGCATTGTCAGGCCAATGCGATCTCGGTATTCCAGGTACATGGTCGATTTTTCTCGCCAGGTGCGGTGGCAGCGCTCAAGCAGCGCCTGCCCGTTGAAAGTGCGCAGCGTCGTTTTAGCCAAATCGTATAAAAAAGGCGTCTCTAATATACCGCCAGTCCAGGCCTGCATACCGGTTAAGGGATGCTCGTGGATTGGTTCAAAGGTTGGGGTTGGCCCCTCAATGATTGTAATTTTATCGTCCATAGTGTTCTTGCTCGAGATGATACCACACTTGCCTGGTGATTACTATGCTGAAATTTGGATTTTACAAATATTTAACTATTTAAGAAGATACACACTGGCGTTGCCAGTGTGTATGTAAATTATAAAATTTTATGGCTGGTTCAGGGTTTAGGGATAGGTATTATTCCAGAACCAGTTGTAGGCATAGTACCCGCTGGGGGATTCTACCCTGACAGAAATTCTCTGCTGGCCGTATAAGGCTGCTGGGATGTTATAGGTGGCTTCGAAATTGCCGCCAGCTCCAGAATTAAATACTTCCACTAACTCTCCACCAATGCCTTGCGTCCACATCAACCCCATGCGTACATTGAAGTCCAGGCCAGGAGGGAAATTATAGGCTTTGATGGTTACTGTGCTGTCCTTTACCACCGCCTGGATATTGAAGGTTGGGATACCAGTGTATCCTGAAGGTGGGGTCACAGTCCCGGAGGTCGTGTTATTCCAGAACCAGTTATAAGCAAAATAGCCATTGGTTGCCTCAAGGCGGATAGCAATGCGCTGTTCGCCAGCCAGGGCTGCAGGAATATCGAAAGTGGATTCAAAACTACCGCCTGTACCAGAGTTGATAGTTGCCACATGAATACCGCCGACTCCCTGAGTCCACATTTTCCCCATTAAGACCTTGAACTCAAGATCCTGCGGGAAGTTATTGGTCAGAATGGTGACACTGCTATCCGTGACCACAGATTTAATGCTGAAGGTCGGGATGCCTGTGTAACCGGGAATGATTGGCGTCGTCCCTGAGGGATTATTCCAGAACCAGTTATAGGCGTAATAGTAACCAGTTGAGGATTCCAGGCGAATAGCAATGCGCTGTTCACCGGCCAGCGCTGCAGGGATGTTGTAGGTTGCCTCAAAGCCGCCGCCAGCACCGGAGTTGAAGGTGGTGACTTCTATGCCGCCAATGCCTTGTGTCCACATTTTTCCCATCAAGACCTTGAAGTCCGTCGATGCCGGGAAATTATAGGCTTTGATCGTTACTGAGGTATCTTTTACAACCGAAAGAACACTGAAGGTTGGGATGCCCGTGTAGCCTGGAGGAGTTACTGGATCTGTACCGCCGCCGGTATTATTCCAGAACCAGTTGTAGGCGTAATAAACCGTGTCAATGCCTTCCAAGCGAATTGCGACACGGAGTCTATCCTTTAACGCGTCGGGAATGAGGAAGGTGCCGTAGAACGAACCACCAGCGCCGGTATCAATCGTGGCGACGTTGATACCACCAATACCGAGCGTACCAAATTCACCCATCAATACCTTGAACTGCTTTCCGGCAGGCATATTATAAGTATAGATGGTGACGTTAACGCCCTTTTCAACAGAGGTTATGCTGAAAGTAGGGTAAGTTGAAGCTTGCGCAACTTTTGGGCTGACTCCTAATGAAAATAACAGGAGCAGGGTCGACAACAAGATGAGGAACTTTTGCTTTTTCATTTTTCTCCTTTACGATTATCCTAAAATCTAAAATTCCTTTTATGTTTAAATCTATTTGTTACATTTTGCCCAATAAAGACGCCAAAAAAACGCCTTTTGTTCCAAAACTAAGGAGATTTCGGTTGTTAATAGTGCTGTTTTTTGGTAATCGGACTCTAATTATAGCACGTCCACAAAAAGAATCAAAATACACCCTGTGCAAAAGGGTGTATTTTTGAGGTTTTCTATGCTAATGCTTTGATTTTGTTTATTTTTTCTGAATTTTGATGGTCTTTGGACGTGCTTCTTCCGCTTTGGGGATGTGCAGTGTCAAAATACCATTTTCAAGAGAGGCTTCCACTTTGCTCGAATCCAAGGGTGTCGGCAAGCTCACCACACGATGGAAGCGTCCGCTGGGAATCTCTGCCAGCAGATAATCAGCCTGTGGATCGCGTTCTACTTTCATCAAACCAGATATGGTCACGACTTCATTCACAATTTGAATCTCTACATCGTCAGCTTCAACAGCAGGTAACAGGGCTTTCAGTTCATAGCTGTCTGCACCAGACTTGATGTCAATCGGGAATGAAATTTGGGCTTCGTAATCCGAATCCATTTCATTGAGCATATCGCTTGTTGCACGTCGGCGGAAGCCACGCAGATAAGGGTTAAAGTAAATTGTCATTTTAACTACCTCCAGTAATTTGAATAATTAGTCTTTTTTCTTACTGTTCTAAGGATACAAAGCTTTTATAAGAGAATTGCATACAAAAAGTAGAAATTTTATAAGAATCCTTCATGTATACGCCTGGCATTGCTTCATATTCAAATTTTGACTACAATTATCCTCCTGATGAAGAAACACAAGATATTTTGGTTAATAGGGATTGTCTTAGCGCTTGCAGGTGGGGCTATTGCCCTGTTTCTGCGCCAGTCTTATTACTCAAATCGCACACGGGCAGTCATTTCCTGGATCCGGGACCACGAAAATTTTGTAGGACCAACTGTCAGGGCAGGGGAGCGCTGCCAAGATGCAGTATTTCTCATGCCAACCGACGGGCTGGTTGGGTTTATTTGGGGAGATTCATTTCGTCCAGGTCACAAACACCAGGGCATTGATATCTTTGGCAGTACCACGCCAGGCGAAACAGAAGTATTTGCGGCTTACGATGGCTACCTAACCCGCTTACCAGAGTGGAAATCCTCGCTCATCATCCGCGTACCGGAAGACCCCTTACAACCAGGCCGGCAAATTTGGCTCTACTATACCCACCTGGCAGATGCAAATGGCAATTCGCTCATCGCGGAGACATTTCCACCGGGCAGCGTCGAATTACCTGTTGCTGCTGGCGATCTTTTGGGGACGCAGGGTAACTATTCGGGCACACCCAGCAGCCCTGTCGGGGTGCATCTGCATTTTTCGATTGTCCTGGATGATGGTAAGGGACGTTTCTTAAATGAACTGGAAATTGAGAATACTTTGGACCCGAGTCCCTATTTTAACTTAGCCTTGAACGCAAAATCAAACCCAGACCAAGTGCCAGCCTGCCAGGATAACTAAGCCCCGGCACAAATAACGCTTTACCATTTGATTCTCAATTTTCATAATCGTATATAATGTGATAAATGCTTAGAAAATCGCATCAAAAATAATGTTTACTGCAAGGTAGTCTCATGAAAGAAATCGCAAAGGATATTTTTATCGAAAATAGTTATGCCGGTGTTATTCTGGGCGTTGTTCGCACTGCCCACGGCCTAATCATGATTGATGCGCCTTTTCGATTAGATGATATCAAAGCCTGGAAAACAGCTTTAGATGGCATTGGCGGCGGCCCAGAAAGAGTCCTGGTAAACCTTGATACACACCTAGACCGCACTTTAGGTGTGAAGCACATGGATAGTATGGTGATCACGCACCAAAAAGCGGTCTCGATGATTAAAAGCCGCCCAAATGCAGCCAAAGCGCAGGAAATGGAAGCGCTTGCCATGTATGAGAGCTATGACGGCTTCAGCAATATCCGCTGGCTGCCGCCTGAAATCAATTTTCAGCAGAATTTGATGCTTGAGTGGGGCTCACATCATGTTTTGCTGGAGCATCATGCTGGTTCTAATGCTGCGGGTATCTGGGCCATCATACCAGATCAAAAGGTCATCTTTGTGGGTGATTCCGTCTTGGTTGCGCAACCGCCATTTTTAGCCTTTTCAGACCTGACAGCCTGGTTGGAAGATTTAAAATTGCTTACATCAGCAAAATATAAAAATTATCAAATCGTTTCGGGTCGAGATGGCGTAATAACAATTGAGGATGTGCGCGAGATGGCCAAACAACTGCGCTCAATTCAACGTTACGTCAATCAAGTTCACGAAAAAGGCGCTGACACTGAAACCTTGCTTACCATTGCGGGCAAACTGATGAAATTCTACGAGAATCAACCTCAAAACCAGGAAATTTACCTGAACCGCTTACGTTGGGGACTTACCTCGTATTGCGAGCTGCATAAAGAATAAAAAAGATAAGGATAAAACTTAGAAACATGAAATCTGACGATTGCGTAGCATTGGTCAATTTGACACGGGGAGAAATTATCGAATCTACTCACTATGGCGCATTTGCGTTAGTTGATAGGCACGGCAACCTGGTCGCCTCGCAGGGAAACCCGGATACCCTGACGTACCCACGCAGTTCTATGAAGCCGTTGCAAGTTATCCCCTTCATTGAGAATAGGGGCCATAAAAACTTCAAGCTAACGCTTGAAGAGACGGCCATTATGTGTGCCTCTCACCACGGCACTGATGCGCACGTGGCAGTCTTAAAAAGCATGCATCATAAGATCGGTATTGATGTGTCACATCTGAAATGCGGGGTGCACTGGCCAACCGATAAAGCCACCGCAGATGCCATGCGCGCCCGTGCTGAAGAGCCAGATTCCTACCGGCATAATTGCTCTGGAAAGCACACCGGCATGTTAGCTTATGCCAAAATGCAGCAGTTATCACTGGATGATTATTTAGAAAATGGGCACCCTATCCAAAAAGAAATCTACCGGGCTGTTGGTGAAATGTGTGACATGGATCCGGAAACCATGCCGATTGGCGTGGATGGCTGCAGCGCACCCGTGTTTGGCATCCCACTGCGGAATTTTGCTTTAGGCATCGCCCGCTTGTGCCAGCCGCAAGACCTGCCTGCAAACCGTGCTAAAGCCTGTAAGCACATTGCCAAAGCCATGCATAGTTTTCCGGTGATGGTTGCGGGTCCCAGTGCTTTTGACACGCTGCTGATGCAGACCATGCAAGGTAAAGTGATCAGCAAAGGCGGCGCAGAAGGCTACCAGGCTGTTGGCATCCTGCCAGGCGCTTTTGGGAAAGGGTCACCCGCCTTGGGCTTGGCCATCAAAGTTTCTGATGGTGACCTCACACGCCGTGCTATAAACTGCGTTACAACCGAAATATTAAATGCACTGGGTTTGTTCTCACCCGCCCAGTACCAGGCTTTACAACAATTTGGGCGCAAACCACTCCAAAATTGGCGGGGCATTGAGATCGGGGAGATTGATAAAAATTTTGACCTCCCAAAATTCACCTGGTAAGCCCCAAGTATCATGGTTTTGGAAGAACAAAAGCATTTATTGAAGCAGGTACACCAGGCTTTGCTGCAAGTCTATGGCAAAGGCGAATGGCGCGATCCCTTGCCGCCGGTTGATGAATTGGTCTGCACGATCCTTTCCCAAAACACGAATGATGTCAACCGTGACAAAGCCTTTACCGCGCTGATTAACCACTTCCCGGATTGGGAAGCCGTGCGCGATGCCGACACGCAAGAACTGGTGGAGATCATTCGCATCGCTGGCTTGGCCAATCAAAAGGGACCAAACATTAAAAACGCATTGCAGGTTATTACACAGGAACGGGGTGAGATAAGCCTGGAATTTTTGAGAGAATTGCCGGTAGAAGAAGCCCGCCAGTGGCTGACCCAACTTAAAGGTGTTGGTCCTAAAACCGCTGCCATTGTTTTGCTGTTTTCAATGGACATACCCGCCTTTCCTGTCGATACGCATGTTTATCGTGTAAGCGGGCGCATCGGTTTGCGGCCTCTTGCGCTGGACGTGGAAAAGACTCATGCTTACCTGGAAAACTTGGCTCCGCCAGAGACATACTACGCCCTACATCTGAATTTGATTAAGCTGGGCAGGGAAGTTTGCCAGGCACGCAAACCGCTTTGCTTTGAGTGCCCAATCAGACAGCTATGCCTCTACGAGCAAAAAACGTCAGCCTAAAATTCCCGCTTATTAATAAGGCTTAACTTAATTCCCCAATTAACGACCAGGGGCCTGTCCAAGTAATGCGCACGTCCCTTTCCTGACCTAATAGTGACTCATCCGACTCAATAAACACCAGCCGGTTCGTTGGCGTCCTGCCGCGCCAGCGCTGCTTGGCTTTTGCCTCAAACAGCACAGGTACAGATTGGTTTAGGTAAGCCTGGTTGATTTCTGCAACAATATTAGCCTGCAAGTCCTCCAGCAATCTGAAGCGACGCTTTTTTTCTTCAGCAGGCACGTCGTCTTGCAGGAATTTCGCTGAATAAGTGTTCGGCCTGGGGGAGTAGCGTGCCAGGTGCGCAACGTCCAACCTCAAGTCTTCTAACAATTTATAGGTATTCATAAAAGCCGCTTCAGATTCACCAGGAAAACCAACAATGATATCTGTGGCGATTGAAACACCAGGAATCGTCGCACGCAGTTTCTGAACCAACTTTCTGTAGTTCTCGGCGCTGTAGCCGCGCCGCATAGCGCTTAAAATCTCGTCGTCACCAGCCTGGATAGGTACCTCGATATGCGGCATCACCTTTGACAGGTCTGCTACGCTTTGAATCAAGGCGTCGCTCATCCAGTTAGGGTGTGAGGTCAGGAAGCGGATTCGCTTAAGTGCTTCGATTTGGCTGAGGGATTTTAAGAGATCTTCCAATAAGGGGCTACCGGGTATGTCCAACCCGTAGCGGTCAACAATTTGACCTAACAAGACGATCTCCCGCGCGCCTCGATCAACCAAGCCCTGGGCTTCCAAAAGGATCTGCTCAAAAGCTCGGCTGCGTTCGCGTCCGCGTTTATGTGGGATAACGCAATAACTGCAGGCATGCGAACAGCCAAGCACAATCGGCAAGTTCTCAGAAACCATAGCAGCCTGGTCAACAGGGGGCAGTGTAAAGTCATCATCCAGGATGGCATCCATCTTCTGCCGCCACTCATCCGATTCCGCCTTGTCAAGCCGGGTGTTAAGATACGCCAACAGTGGGTTTGGATCGGAAGGTGCGGAGAAAACATCGACCCATGGAAAACGCTTCTGCATGGCCGGGTTGCCTTGCACGCCGACCAGGCAGCCCATCAGGTTGATAACCAGGTCAGGATTTTTTTCTTTTAAAGGGCGCAGCGAACTGAGACGGCCTATGGCTTTGTCCTCTGCGCTTTGGCGCACTACGCAGGTGTTTAAAACAATAATATCCGCCCCTTCAGCAGTGGCGGAGGGCTCAAAACCTAATTTTTGCAGTGCAGATGAAAGACGGCGGGAATCTGCCACATTCATCTGGCAACCTTCTGTCCAGACATGGTATTTCATAGGCGCCTATTATAATGTAAAATATAGTCACAAGGTTGCATTTTTCTTTTTAGATTGCATTAATGATATAATTTAATTGCAATAAATTTCATGTTTTATTACGAAATGGAGTTGACATGGACTTTGAAGTTTCTGAATACAAGCGTTGTACGGTTTTACATCCAAATGGTCGCATTGACAGCTACACTGCTCCTGAATTTGAACAAGCTTTAAGTAAAATTGTCGAAAAAGATCAATTTAATATAATTATTAACATGACAGACGTAAATTTTGTCTCCAGTGCTGGTTGGTGGGCACTGATCAGGGTTCAGAAAGAAGTCCACAAAATGAGCCGGGGTGAGTTAGTCCTGGTGAAACTGGAAGAGCGCATTCGCGAATCAATGGACCTAGTTGGAATCACACCATTTTTCAAGGTTTTTGATGATATGACCGATGCGGTTGGTCACTTCTAAATTTTTTGTCTACTTTTAGGAGCAGCTCGCCTGCTCCTTTTTATCCCTGTTTAAATTATAAAAAAACCTGGCCATCCGACCAGGTTAAATTTTGCTCAAAGAAAAGAATTTCAGCACATCATTTGACGTTGTACTGGTAAATCGCACGCTGGCGGGTGATGGGGGTGGTACCAGAGACAACCAAGATGACCTTATCGGTCACATCATCAATGCTGAATTCAATTTCACCCTGGTTATCTTCAGAAAGTTCAATTGTTCTAACGCGTGTTTCTTGTCCAATTTCAATTAAGCTGACGCTGAAGGTCTGGGGCAGGATATTTTGCAAGCGCACAAAACCTTCGCCATCCCAACCGCCATCGTCTGTTTCAAAATCACTTGCGTAGCCTAGCGCGGCAATTTCAATATCATCAATGGCAAAGCCAGTGCCGTTGACCGCTGCATCTGTGACGTAGTCAAAGCGCAGGGTCACTTTTTGGCCTGCAAATTGCGATAAATCCACACTTTCCTCAATCCAGCCCTTGGTTTGGCCATTGTAGCCACAGCCATAGCTGTTCCCCGAAGGGTTGTAAGTGGTGCAAGAGCTGGTGTTTATGATTTGCCAGTTATCGCCATTACTGGATGCGGACAAGAAAACATAGTCATAGTCTGTTTCAAGATCATAAGATGTCTTAAAAGTCATCTCAATTGGTCCGGAAACGTTGCTGAAGTCAAAATCCCTGCTTAGGCGCATGTTAGATTCATCACCCATGTTGGACCAGAAGAAGTAGTCCCCGGAGTGATTTGTCCCCAAGTCCAGCAGCTTGACCTGCTGTGCACCGGTGAATGTTAGGGTGTGCGTACCGGGGCAGCTGAATTCAAGGTAATTAACCCCAAATTGATACACGTCTCTAATTTTTTCTTCTGGGCAAGTTTCAACGTAATCGGTTATATTGACTCGGCTGGGTGTGTAACTTTTATAATCATACTGTCCCTTCCCAACCTCGGAATCAAGCAAATAATTTGCGAGCGCCCAATCTGTGAAGATTTCTTCTGCACTAATTATTTGGCCCGTCTCTGGGTTGTTAATGCCCAGTTCCTGCATCACCAAGTCAATACTGGCCATGCCGTTTTCGGGGTGGGCAACCAAGGCTTTGGTGGCTTCATCGCCAAATCGATCCAGGAAGTAGGTCATGAACAGGAATGAGGCACCATAATGCGGTCCATTTTTGCCGGTCTCAGCGCCCCAATCATTTAATTGTAAATCGGGGTTCATGATGTAGAGGTAATCAAATCCCCCCGCGTCATACTCGTTGATTAACTCTGCCAGCATCGAAAAGCCCTCGTTGACCCAGGACTCCTCGTTGCGGTCTTTGTACCAGTGGATCATATGCTGAAATTCGTGCGCCATGGTGCCATAAATATAGCTATCACCCAGGTCCACGCTGTCAGCGTTCATCAAGAACATTTCATGGGCGTTTGAGTACATGTGCGCATCTGGGTGCAACTGGTCGGCTGAAGAGTAATATCCCGCCACCGAAGACCCCAACCCGCGCGCATAAAGTACATAAATTCTTGGGTCTTCATCAACCCCCGGCGACCACTCCATGCCGAAAAATGTTCTGTTGGTGGGTACAATTTCTTCGTCAAAGGTGCTGGCAAGTTTGTTTAAGTCTGATTTATCGTACTCAACACCCTCTTCAATCCAGAAATAGACATGTTCACCAAGGTATCTTAACACGGCTGTGATCTGGAAATTTTGATTGTTATCCGTGTTTGAAATCCAAAATTGCTTCCTGTCACCAACCTGGTAAGGCGCATTCTGATCAGGCAAAGTTGAAGGCACATCCGGTTTACCGCCCAGCCTTTCTGCCAGGTCGATGGGATCATTGATTGGCACCACCTCGCTCAGCAGGGTTTCCAAGGACTCTGACGCGCCATTAAGCGTTATCGGTGTGGTTATGTTTGCGCTGGGAGTTCTAGTCGGCACGGGTGTAGGCATGGAGGGGGGCGTTGCAGTGGGGTCATAAGTCCAGGCACTGATGGTATCGGTGTTTGTGTCGTTCTTGTAAAAATTATTCAGCAGGGCTACACCACCAGTAATTAAGACCAGGCAGAGGCAGATTAGGCAGATGAGGACCAGGATGATAACCGTGATGAAAATGCCGGCGGCAGGTGCTTTGGATTGCATGTTTTTTGTTCCCTTTATAAACTCTTTAAACTCGGACAATTTTACTCTAATTAATGAAATGTCTCGCTTATTATACTGGATGATACCGAGCGTGTGACAGGCTTGTACGAGCAAGGATCAAAGCCCAAATGCGGATTTGCTTATGATAAAATCTGGAAATGTCAAGCTTTCAAATGCACTCACACAGACTAGTTAAAGGCATGCGCATGTTGGTATTTTTTATACTGTGCTCTGTGCTGATTGCTGGCTCTGCAGTCTCAGGCGCAGATGTGGTTGAAAGTGTGCGTGCTTACACCCGTAATCAAGAATTTGATTATGCATCCTGGACCTTAGAAGCCCTCGGTTCGAAGTTGTCCTTTGCTACTTTGCAGCCAGAAAAACTCCTCGACCAGCAAAAAACGCTGGAGATTATTGTTTCTTATATTCAGCAGGTTCAAAAAGTGCAGCAGCTGAATGCAACGCTTGAGGTCATATACGCTGATCCAAATACCAAAGACCCGCAAAGCGCAACGGAGCCTCTGAAAGTTGAACTGACGCGGGAGCAAGCTCGTTTAGACGCCCTGGCACCAGTGGCAGAAGAGATCCTGCAGGCACAGTTAAGTCAAATTTTGGCAGAGCTGGGTTTTGGATTGGCAGGTCAAGTTTTCCCGCCAGTCTTATACCAGGTGACCCAATTACCGCTGTCACTGGTGGTTTCTCCGCGAACAGAAATTAAAAGGTTGGCTGATATCTCGCTGGAAGCAGGTTTGGATACGCTTGAAAAGGAAGCGCTGGAGCAGCAAGTTTTTGATGCGCTTGATTATTCTGCCCTGGTGGTACCAGTTGGTGGTATCGGTGCTTACCCGACCATGGTCATGCAGACTGCAGACCTGGTCTGGCTGACGGAAGTGATCGCACATGAGTGGACGCATAATTACCTAACCCTGCGCCCCTTAGGCATTAACTACAACACCTCGCCAGACCTGCGCACGATCAATGAGACCACTGCTTCCCTGGCGGGTAAAGAATTGAGCCGGATGTGGCTGGAGCGTTTTTACCCAACCCTGCTGCCAGAACCAGAGCAGGAAACCCCGGCTCCCAGTGTACCTGTTCCTGGGGATGAACAACTTGCTTTTGACTTCAGGGTAGAAATGCGCGATACGCGAATTACAGTTGATGAGATGTTGGCAAACGCAGAAGTTGAACAAGCAGAAGCCTATATGGAAGCACGCCGGCAGTTTTTCTGGGAGAATGGCTACTTGATCCGTAAACTTAACCAAGCCTATTTTGCTTTTTATGGCGCTTACAACGATGAACCTGGTGGTGGCGCTGCTGGCACTGACCCGATCGGGCCAGCTGTAACTGCTTTGAGGGCGCAAAAATCTTCCTTAAAATCCTTCCTGTGGGAAATCAGTTGGGTCACATCCTTTGAAGGTGTGCAGGGTTTGTTAACAGACTAAGTTCTTTTCCCAAAGTTCTTCCTGTTATTGAATTTAACTTAATGGATTGACCCCTATTTGCCAGGGTTTCTAATAATCGTCATCACCACCAAGCTCAGACCCTAAATCTGGCATGCTTTGTTCAATTTCCTCTGGCGACTGTCCCTTCTCCAAGCGATCAACCACCTCGTCAAATTCTGGGCCAACGTCCTCACCAACTTCCCGGCTCATTTTGCGCATCATCCTGCCTAACGCGCGCGGATCTTCTTCCAGCCCGTCCAGTTGCGATGGGTCATCATAGTTATCAAGAATGCTGTCATCTGAGCGGGCAATGCGCACGCGATTGATCAGGCGCGAAACCTGGTCACTTTTGCAGTGTGGACAATGCACAGGCAACTGGCCGTAATCTTGATACGACATGAAGACTTCAAAGCGCTTCCTGCAAGAACTGCATCTAAAATCATAAATTGGCATAATCTCGATCCCAATATGTGTTTTCATAAATTATAATCAAGGAAAATAAAATGATTGTTAGAATCTAAACTATGGATATTGTTGAAAACTTATTTATCACACCTGAATACGAACCCTTACTTATTGTTATTTCCGGCCCTTCAGGAATCGGCAAGGATGCCGTGGTGCAGGCTTTAAAAGAAAATGATTTAACCACGCACTTTGTAGTGACCATGACCTCACGGCTGCCGCGTAAAGATGAAGTGGATGGGGTCGATTACTTTTTTGTCAGCAAAGAGAAATTTGAAGAATTGGTAGAAGCGGGTGAGTTGTTGGAACATGCCCTAGTCTACTCTGATTACAAGGGCATCCCAAAAGAGCAGGTCAGGAAAGCTTTGGCCTCTGGCAAAGACGTCATCATGCGCTTAGATGTGCAGGGTGCCTCAACGGTTCGCCGGCTCTGCCCTGATGCAGTACTGATCTTCCTGACAGCTAATTCAAGAGAGGAATGGTTGAGCCGACTAAAAGAACGCCGCAGTGAGTCAGCTGAAGACCTGGCGCTGCGCATCCAAACCGCGGAGCGGGAATTTGCTTGTCTTTCAGATTTTGATTATATTGTGATCAATGGCGATGACCAACTGGATGCGACCGTCACGACCATCCAGGCGATAATCGAGGCAGAGCATCACCGCGTTGTGCCGCGCAAGGTGACCTTATGAGCTTTGATCAATCCACACCGCCCCAGCCCAACCCGGCCGGGCAGGTTGTAAATGTCGCGACCCCTACCGTCAAGCCAATCGTCACTTACGTGCTTTTAGGACTGACGGTTTTTGTGTTCATTTTACAGTCTGCGCTCAAATTAGTTACTGGTTATGATCTGCTCTTTATTTACGGGGGAAAGATTAATGAAGCTATATTGGCAGGTGAATTATGGCGCTTGTTAACGCCAGCCTTGCTGCACTCTTCAATCTTGCATATTGCATTCAATATGTACGCCTTGTTTATTCTTGGGCGGCGCTTGGAGAGCATCCACGGTCACTGGCGCTTTTTAATGCTTTACCTGCTCTCCGGTTTCGGCGGTAATGTGCTTTCTTTTGTGCTCTCTTCTTACCCGTCCTTAGGCTCATCAACGGCCATCTTTGGCCTGCTGGCAGCCGAAGGGGTTTTCATCTTTCAGAATCGCCGCCTTTTTGGCCAGCGCTCGCAGGCTATGCTCAGCAATGTCTTGGTCATCCTGTTCATCAACCTGTTAATTGGCTTTTCGCCGGGCACCAATATTGATAACTTTGGTCACTTAGGCGGTTTATTAGCCGGGTTCATGTTTGCCTCACTGGGCGGGCCAAAATGGGTCGTTGAAGGGGTCGCACCCTTTGTTTCGATTAATGACTCCCGCAAGAAAAACGAGGTCATTTTTGCCTTCCTGGTGGTGCTGGCAGGCTTTATCGTGATGGCCGCAATCCCGTTTTTCGCCTAAGTTTCTTATAAACGCTTATTCTTCAATAATTTCAAACAACGCACCAGCGCTGCTGCCTTCAACCTCAGGGAAGAACATCAGCCAAGCCTGTGCGGGTAAGACCTGGAACTGCCCGGCCTGGACTGGGTAGAACAGGTAATTTAGCGTATAGGTTCCCGCCGGCAGGAAATCAGCATGCCACTCGACGCGCTCGTTATAGATTCGCGCCGGGTCAAAAAACCACCAGTGCCAATCGTCGTATTCAGTTGATGTAGAAGGTGTTCCCTTTTGGCTGGTCATCAAATTTGGATTGAGAATTTCAGCCCCAGCCGGGATGTAGTCGACAACCTGCAGGTTATACATGTCATGCGGAACCGTCAGTGTGAGGGTTGCCCGTACCAGCGCTGGCACCAATTGCCTTTCAATTTTTACAGCATGGATATTGGTGCAGTTTTCTTGGCAGCCAGAAGCTAACTCGTACTCACGCTCGATGGCTATGCCCTTATTGACGGCTTGGGCTTGCTCAGCAGGTTGGTAGACCAGCAGGTCACCACGGTAATATAAACGCCCGGGGCCTTCATCGCGGGTGATTGCCAGGATGTTTGATCCTGCAGGGTTGAGATCACTGATAGGTACGCTGGTTTGAATGGGCTTATTGGCTGTTTGACCGCTGGCAGCCCCCTGCGCAATGGGTCTGTTATTCAGCATACTGGAAAAATTAAAGTTTGCCTGTAAATCACCAGTTCCCTGGACGGTTTCGTTGATGGCAATTAAGACCCAGGCATGGTCAAAAGTAGAACCCCAGCGTTGATTAACCTGGGGCAGGCTCATCAGGTATCGCAGCCCATCGTTCAGCAGGGGTGAGGCAGGTTTGATGTCTGCCAGGGCGGTCATGACCACTGCCGTGGTAAAAGCGGGCGTGCCGGGCATAGACCACCAATAAGCCTCAGATTCCCAGAATGCTCCGGTGGCAGAGCGTATGGCACTGCTTTCCAGATCTGAGATGAGCGTCTTTACCCGCTCATCACGGATATCTTTTTCATATAGGCTCAGCGCCAGGAAGGCTTTTGCCCAGGGGGTTAATTGGCTGCGCACCTGGTAAAGATCAGCCAGGATGTCAGCAGTTACAGCCTTATTCTTGCGATTGGCATAGGTTAAAAATGCCTGCAATTGCCAGGCCTGGCTGTCCGATTTGCTGTCAGGCGATTTTTGATTAGTCTGCAAAAATTCCTGGCCAGCTGTCACAATAAATTCATTAACTGGGAAACCAGCTTCAAGTGCGCGCTGCAGGCTCAAGAGCGCGTAGCCGGTTGCGATTAGGGAGGACTCTTCAGAGCGGTCTGCTGGCGTGAACCACTGCCAGCCCCCGTCATAGCTCTGGTTGGCTTGCAAGCGGTTAGCCGCAAGTTCTATTTGCGCTTTAAGTTCAGCTGCCAGTTCAGGTTCTAATATCCCCATGCTGTTAAAGCTGGCGTAAGCGACCAGGTTGGATAAGAGGGCAGCCGTCAGGGTG
>Ga0209723_1001127_pt1 | contig 43950 bp, 40 predicted proteins | sample BiotimSIPDNA_2_FD_185750 | JGI IMG/M metagenome (GOLD analysis project Ga0209723, IMG submission 185750) | Anaerobic biogas reactor microbial communites from Washington, USA - Biogas_R2 time_0 SIP DNA (SPAdes) (version 2) | ecosystem: Engineered > Bioreactor > Anaerobic > Unclassified | place... | reverse complement strand
AAAAAAAGTCCTGGAAATTATCCCGGATTATCCGGCCAACAAACTCTCAGATCTCCTTCCCCAAAATCTAAACTTAGTATAACGCACTGAAATTACCTCAAAAGTGTACTTGCTAGGACGGATACCTTACAGTATCATGGAAGAATGATTTGAATCACTCACCGTCTAATGATTAAAGCATTTTCTCCAATATATAATATTCAGTCTGATAATAGTTCTGTTAACTGACAAAGACATGGATCTTTAAGAAGTATTCATCAAGGTTACATTAAAAAAGGAAAAGGCTGAAGATACTCTTTAGGTAACATAACTTTTATCCTGAAATTTTACCTATAATTGAGAACAAAACAATAGTGTAATATGAAAGTAAAAATTATTGCTGTTTTATTAATTGCCTCCTGCATTGATACGTCCGGACAGGTTTGTGATTCTTTAAAGAAGGAACCAAAGTTATTGCCATACTGGACATTCTGGGTTCCGGGTGCTTCATATTTTCATCAGGGTAAGATTCTTAAGGGGTCCATCTTTGCAACTCTTGAGACAGGAGGTGTTTATTTAGGAATTAAGCATAATAATACATTGAAAAACAATAGTACTTCTCCTTATTATAATTATCCACTGTTTCTTGGTTTACAGACATTTCAGACTGAAAAGCTTACTATGTTTAAAAATCAACTTGAAGTTATAAAATATCATAATCCTGATTTTAAATACGATGATTTATCTGAGAAGGATTTATATCTGGCTCCCTTTAAAATAAAAAACATTGCAACTCCTATAACCGGAGGTATGGTTCTGTTGGCAGCTGTTTTTCTGGGGATCGAAAAATACAATGAAACAAGCAGGTTCAGTGATATTGATAAGATGTATTTTATAAACAAATACATTAACAGGGATCAGGGTTTAGCTGTTTTTGGAACTACATCACTGGCAATGAGCTGGAGTGCAGGTATTGGAGAAGAATATATTTGCCGCAACTTGATGATGCCTCTTCTGGATTATAAATATGGACAAAGAAAAGGTTTGATAATCTCAAGTGCAATATTTGGGGGAGCTCATTTCACAAATGTCTTATTTGCCGATAAACCTGATTATAAATCTGCACTCCTTCAGGTAGGAGAAGCTGCAATTGCAGGTTATTTTCTTGGACGGGATGTTCAGAAAAGAGGTTACGATATTGGGCCTGCCGTTGCTGCCCATATGTGGTATGATTTCACCCTGATGTTAGGGTCCTTTTTGATAAATCCGGAAAATAATTTCCTCGGGATAAACCTAAAGTTTAAAATGTGATCATATAAACCGATTTATAATAATGGAAAAAGGCCTTCTCTCTATAACAGGGAAGGCTTTTTGCTAACAGAGTTTTTGATTTATTTCAATTTCTTCAAAAAATAAATCAGGAATTTTAAACAAAAGCATATTTGAATTGTTATTATTTATGAATGATTCATAATTAGATTTTATTCAAATGGATAAGAGTTTAAAAATAAGAGATTTACTTTCAGAGAAAAATTTAAAAGTTACTCCTCAGCGAATGCGTGTTCTGGAAGCAATCCATATTCTGAACAATCATCCGACTGCAGAAAACATAATTGATTTTATCAGAAAGAAAGATCCGAATATAGGTTTCGGGACTGTTTATAAAGTACTTGAAACATTAGTAGAAAAAGGTTTGATCAAGAAAGTAAAGACTGAGAATGATATAATGAGATATGAAGTGGTGACAGAGAATCATCACCATCTCTATTGTATTCAGTGTGATTATATAGAAGATTATTATAATGAAAAACTGGATAGGCTTCTGACAGGTTTTTTTAAAGAGAATGAGATAGATAACTTTATAATTGAAGATATACAACTTCAGATCAGTGGAAATTTTATTAAACATAAGAATACTAACCATTAAAAAAACAAATTATGCTTGGATTAAAAGACAATTACACTAATGAAATTATAGATAAGCTGAATGCTTATCTCAGTAATGTTCAGGTAACATATATGAATGTTAGGGGTTACCATTGGAATATTACTGGGAAACAGTTTTTTGCCTTACATGAGAAATTTGAAGAGGCTTACGACAAACTGAATGAAATGGCTGATGAAATAGCTGAACGGATTTTAATGCTTGGAGGCAAACCTCTGCATTCTTTTTCGGATTATTTAAAAATAACTTCTGTAAAAGAACGTCTCAATGTCAGTACAGCTGATGATACTGTGAAATCATTTCTTGAAGATATTGCTATACTTCTTGAGAATGAACGTGATATCCTTTCACTGGCTTCAGAAAATGATGATGAAGGAACTGTAGGATTGATGTCTGAGTACATTGGTGAGCAGGAAAAAACTATTTGGATGTTTAATGCACTTTTAAAATAAACGATTATGGCATGTGTAAATGGGGTAAAACCTCTAAAAAAGAAGAAAAAAGAAGAAGTATTAACTGAGAACAAAAACCCGGAGGAAAAATCTATGAGTACAACAATGGTAAGGCAGGAAATGCCGGAATTTGAAATGGAAGCTTATGATGCAAAAACTGGTCATTATAAAACTGTTTCAAGCAAAGATTATAAGGATAAATGGACTGTTGTTTGCTTTTATCCGGCAGATTTCACTTTTGTTTGTCCGACTGAAATTGCAGCTATGAATGCACATTATGATGAATTTCAGAAATTAGGAGTAGAAATACTGGCTGTTTCTGTTGATTCCAAATTTTCACACAAGAGATTTGCAGAAACGGAGCCTATTCTGAAAGGTCTGAAATTAACCATGGGAGCTGATACAACTCTCGAAGTAAGTCGTGCATTCGGAGTATTGGTTGAAGAAGAAGGTGTTGCACTCAGGGGTCGTTTCCTTTTCAATCCTGATGGTGTATGTGTTGCTCAGGAGGTTCAGGCTGATTCGGTTGGCAGGAATGTCAATGAATTTCTCAGACAGATAACAGCCTGGCAGCATGCCAGTAAGACAGGGGAAGTATGTCCTGCCGGATGGAGACCAGGGAAAAAGACCTTACCGGTCAACACAGATGTTGAAAAGATGACGGGGAGGGTTGGCGATTATATAACTTTAGAAGAAATATTAAGTTAGAGAATCAAAGGATCACAAATTCTGTTTAACAACAGACAGAGAACTTCAGAGGCGATGTAGTTAAATGAACTACATCGCTTTTGTTTTATTTATAATCCGACTCGCTGAATGTCATACTATGACTAAGTAAAATAGTACAGATATTAATATGTATCTAACATTCAATTATATATTACTTGTGTCACAATCCAGAACTTACGCTTTAAAACTTACAGATAGGTATTTAAGCGTAATCCATAAAATAAGTTTTATATGGGTTAAACAAAAAGCAATAAGAAGATAGTTTTGTAATAATCCAAAGTGATTTAATAATTACTCATTATGTTAATACCCTTTTTAGTTCCATTTATCATTGCAATGTTTCTTGCAATAAATATGGGAGGTAGTGGTACCGCACCTTCATTCTCCGCAGCCTATGGAGCAAATATCTTAAAAGAGAATCTCATCCCCGGTTTATTTGGCATTGCTGTTTTGACAGGGGCCCTTGTTGGAGGGAAAGAAACTGCAAATACCATTGGCAAAGGTCTGCTTAATCCTGAAATGATGTCATTTACCATTGTTTCCATAATTTTACTGTCTGTTTCATTATCTCTTTTGACTGCTAATTTATTTGGTATTCCCCAATCAACCAGTCAGGCTACAGTACTAGCTGTAGTAGCTCCTGCGGTTTATTTTGATTCTCTTAACACTGCCAAACTATTATATGAGATTTTACCTACATGGTTTATTATGCCTGTTGCGTCATTCATCATTTCTTATCTGATTGGCAAATATCTTTACAAACCCATTCGCAAACGTGGTTACACAATGTCAAAAAAGATAAATGACAGTTATGTTCTTAAGGGACTGATTATCGTTATGTCACTATATGTAGCCTTTTCAATTGGAACAAATAATGTCGCGAATGCTGTGGGCCCCATTGCCAGTCTTTCTTTCAACATCCTGGATCTTCCTCAAAATAATTATGTACATGTTTTAATTCTTGCCACTTTGATTGTTGCTCCTTGTTTTGGAATAGGAAGTTCTATTTTTGGACAGAAACTATTAAAAAACACCGGAAAAGAAATAGTCTTATTTGGCAAGATAGAAGCAGTTATAATTGCCTTCATCTCCGCCACCCTTTTGCTTACAGCTTCTTTGATAAAAGGTATTCCTACCTCATTGGTTCAATTAAATGTTACAGCAATAATTGGTATTGGTGTGGCAAAACTGGGATTTAAAAATATTTTTAGAAAAACAGAGGTGAACAAGTTTTTCATTATGTGGGTAATCGCTCCTGCCATTGCATTTTTCCTGTCACTGCTTTTAACTTATCTGGCGGACAGATTTAATTTATTGAATATTTAGTAACTGATCCCTCTGGATATCATATTATCACGATCTGATAAAATATTTTAAATTCCACAGGTATCAGGTTTAAATGAAATTCTTTTGATTTTTTTATGAGATTTTTTATTTAACAGCTTAGACAGATTATCCCTGTTTTGATTACCGGCATTGCATCATAAATCTTAAAAAAAGCATTACAGTTTTCTTTTAATAAATTAGGATTTCACAAAAAAAATCCTATATTTATTATTTAATGAGAAGAGATAAAAACCATGATACAATATTCAACAATTTCCGCATTACATTGTTATACAGGTATAGTATGCTTCTCTTATCCCTGATTTTAGAAGAAAGTAAGCATAGTGTTATTTACAATAATTAAAAACACATATAAACACCAGGATTATAATAATTATAGCAAAATGATAACTGGAGAAAGCTGAAAATCCATAAAGAGTAGGCAAAATTTAATTTAACCAGAAATGAAGACAACTATCAGACTAATTCTGCCCATTATGTTATTATTAGTGATGGCTTGTGGTCAGACAAAAAAAAGAAACAACTGCTAAGGATGTCAAAGAAGAAATGCAGGATGTTACTGATGCTGCAAAGGATTATGCTTCAGTAAAGATTGAAGACCTCAATGCTGAGATCGATCAGTTGAAGGAGGATGTAAGTGACCAGATAGATGCTGTAGAGGATAAATATAATGATCTGAGCGGTGATTTAAAGGAAAAGTATGAACAGCAAAAGGCTCAAATTGAGGAACAAAAGGCAGAGCTTGACAACAAAATAGAAGATTACAATAAGGCTGCTGAAGATAAAAAAGCTGAACTTAAAAAGGAAGTCGACCAGATCAGGGATGCTCTCAACAAAAGCATTGAGACTTTCGAAAATGAGTTAGCTGAATAGTATCTGGAAAAACAAATTAAAAAGAATCAGATAAGATATGAGTAATTACCACGAACCTAATGATCAATTGAGTGAAAAGGCCAAATCTCTTACAAGGGCTCTGAATAGTCTGAAAGAAGAGGTTGAAGCTGTCGACTGGTACAATCAACGTGCCGATGTAGAACAGGATGAGTCTTTGAAAGGCATTTTGATTCATAATATGACCGAAGAAATTGAACATGCCTGCATGACTATTGAATGGTTGCGAAGAAATATGGATGGATGGGATAAACATCTTGAAGAATTTCTCTTCAAAGAAGGCGAAATTTCACATTAAACTATAATCTATGAAAAACACTGGTCTGGCACTGGGTGGTGGTGCCGTATTAGGCGCTGCCCACGTGGGGACAGTCCGGGCTATTGAGGAATTGAATATCAGAATCCATTACATTGCCGGGACAAGCATAGGGGCATTTGTTGCTGCTTTTTATGCTTTTGGTAAAAACTGGAAAGAGCTGGAAAAAATTGCATCAGTAATGAACTGGCTAGATATTACAGGCATATCTCTGTCGCGTTATGGTTTATTGTCAAACGAAAAACTCGGGGATATGGTAATTGAACAAATAGGCGATAAAAATATTGAAGATTCAGAAATTCCCCTGGCAATGGTTGCAACCGACATCACCACCGGAGAAAAAGTGATTCTTAAAAAAGGCTCTGTTGCTCAGGCAGTAAGGGCCAGTACTTGTATCCCCGGTATTTTCATGCCAGTAGAAATAGATGGTCAAATGCTTGTTGATGGTGGTGTTGTGGAAAATGTACCCGTGAATACTGTTAAAGAAATGGGTGCAGAGTATGTAATAGGTGTGGATTTAAATGCTAAATACAGCTATGAAAAACCGGATAATATACTTGATGTGATTTTAAACAGTTTTAATTTTCTGATGCTTCAGTCGGATAAACTACAGACAGATAATGCTGATCTGCTTATAAAGCCTGATCTGTCATCCTTTAACAGATCAGATACTGATCAGGTGGATGAATTAATGAAAAAGGGATATGAAGATTCAATAAATGTGTTAAAGAAGATTACCTGAATCATATTTCTTAATATTTTCATGCCATTTATTATATAATGAAAAGACTACTGTTTTTCTGGAATGAGCTGAAAGCTACTTTCTGGTTTATTCCTATAATAATAATTTTCATGTCTGTCATTTTGGCAATAAGCCTTGTGTACATTGACGGAATAATAAGTTTTCCACAAACGGGTCCAGGACGTTTTTTTCTGGTCAACAGTGCAGATTCTGCCCGCAGTATACTATCTACTATATCGGGTGCCATGATTGGTGTTGCCGGAACTGTTTTTTCAGTTACCCTTGTGGCGTTAACGCTTGCTTCTTCACAATTAGGACCAAGACTGATAAAAAACTTCATGTACATAAGGCTTAATCAGATAGTGTTAGGTTCTTATATTTCCACTTATCTGTATTGCCTTATTATTCTGAACACCATCAAGGAAAACCACACACAGACCTTTATCCCCTCTCTGTCTATTCTGGTGGCCATTATTGCAGCTATTGTAAATATTGTTCTTCTAATTGTTTTCATACATAAAATTGCTGTCAGCATTCAGACAGACAAAGTCATTTCAGATATTTCGGCTTTTATTTCGAGGCAGGTAACATTTTTATTTCCTGAAAAAATGGGCAATGAGCCGTATACTGAAATGGATTTTCCTGTTGACAGCATTAAATCAGAATATCCCAAAGTTATTTCTGTAAAATGTCCTAAGAGCGGTTATCTCCAATATGTTAACAGTGAAGCCTTACTCACCTTAATAACCAATCACAATTCGATGTTCGATCTTAATTACAGGCCAGGGGATTACCTGGTTGAAAAGATGGAAATAGGGAAATTGTACACCCATGAAGATACAGGAGAAGACCTTGCCGTAAAGACACACTCTCTCTTTGTTATCGGAAGCATAAAAACATCTCAGCAGGATCTTGAATTTTCTATTCATCAAATGGTTGAAATAGCGGTACGGGCACTTTCACCGGGAGTTAATGATCCTTATTCAGCCATTGCCTGTATTGATAATTTAACGGCTGCGATATGTTATCTTGCACAAGTCAAGTTTCCTTCAAAATACAGAGTCGATGACAGAAACCAACTAAGAGTTATTGCAGATACCATAGACTTTGAAGGCGTTCTGGATGCAGCATTCAATCAGATAAGACAATTCTCGGCTGGCAGTACATCCGTAATAATCAGATTAATGGAAGTATTGATAATTATTTATGGATTTGCTACTAAAGAGAGTCACAAGAAGGCTATAATCAAGCATGCGGAGATGACTCTGAACGTAGGCAGGGAATCCATTAAAGAAAAAAATGATCTCAATGACCTGACTGAAAGAGCGAAGAAAATAATAAATGATTTACGTTGAACATTTTTTCAATATCGCACCAGATTAAATCCCTTATTTTACTTATTGTTTGCCAAACGAGATTCTTTATGAGAACCCCATATCCTATCATCCGGTAAGTATTAAAATAAATATACAATGGAAAAAATAAATGATATACACCCTATCGATAATATTGAACTGGTTTTTCTTAAGATGGAAGACTATAAAGACATTAAAGATGCAATGCAGGAAGCCTATCCCAATATGCCGGAGGCATACTGGAAAGAGCATCACATCAAAGCACTTATCGATAAATTTCCGGAGGGACAGGTAGGAATAAAAGTTGACAATAAACTTGCGGGTTGTGCTTTATCTATTATTATCGATTATTTAAAATTTGACGATAAGCATACCTATCGTGAGATAACCGGAGCCTACAGTTTCAATACACATACAGCTACCGGAGATATATTATACGGTATAGATATATTCATAAGGCCAGGGTTCAGAGGGTTAAGACTTGGACGGCGCTTATATGACTATAGAAAGGAACTTTGCGAAAAACTGAATCTTAAGGGTATAATTTTCGGAGGCCGGATACCTAATTACCATCAATTTTCGGCTGATATAACACCACGCGAATATATTGATAAAGTAAGAAACAAAGAGATTCACGACCCGGTTCTGAATTTTCAGATGTCAAATGATTTTCATCCGGTACGTATAATAAAAGGCTATCTTGAAGGAGATAAGGAGTCAGAAGAATACGCAGTTCTTCTTGAATGGGACAATGTTTACTATGAAAAGAAAAGCCAGACAGCTGCCATAAAGAAGAAAACTGTAAGGTTGGGTTTGATTCAATGGCAAATGAGATTATATAAGAATTTTGATGAATTGATGCAGCAGGCAGAATTTTTTATCGATGCTGTATCAGGCTACAGATCTGACTTTGCTTTATTCCCGGAGTTTTTTAATGCTCCTTTAATGGCAGAATATAATCATCTTTCTGAAGCAGAGGCAATAAGAAAACTTGCAGAATATACAAGACCGATAACTGAAAGGTTTGCCGAATTGGCTATTTCCTACAACATCAACATTATTACCGGTAGTATGCCTGAGATGGCAGACAACAACCTGTTTAATGTGGGGTACTTATGTAAAAGAGATGGAGGAATTGAAAAATATGAAAAGTTGCATGTTACACCAGATGAGTCAAAGATATGGGGGTTACAGGGGGGAAGCATTATAAAGACCTACGATACTGATTGTGGAAAGATTGGTGTTTTGATCTGTTACGATATTGAATTTCCTGAAGTAAGCCGTATTTTAGCTGAGGAGGGAATTGATATTCTTTTTGTCCCGTTTCTAACTGATACCCAGAACGGATATGCCAGGGTAAAAAACTGTGCCCGGGCCAGAGCTATAGAGAATGAATGCTATGTAGCCATTGCCGGCAGTGTCGGGAACCTTCCAAAAGTACATAATATGGATATTCAGTATGCCCAGTCAGTAGTCTTTACTCCCTGTGATTTTTCTTTCCCTACAAATGGGATCAAAGCCGAAGCTACTGCAAACACTGAAATGATATTAATAGCAGATGTCGACCTGGATATCCTACGTGAATTAAGTCAGTTTGGCAGTGTACGCAATTTAAAAGACAGAAGGACTGATCTGTATTCTGTTAAGCGTGGCAAATAACATTTTACCGTAACATGATAAATGAAAAAATTGTTTCACTATTGCCTGGCATTCTGGTCTTTGACTTCTACTTTTGCTAAATGATCTTACATCATAAAACAATTCTGTACTTTTGCATACATCCACATTATATATGTATATTGCAAACAAGTCCTGAGACAAGCTGATACATGGAAATACTGATAATAAGCATCTTAATACTCCTGAACGGTTTTTTCGCATTATCGGAGATTGCATTGGTTTCAAGCAAAAGGTCCCGGCTTGAACAAATGAAAAAAGATTTCCCGAAAGGTTCTGAAACAACCTTAAAGCTTCTGAACCATTCCGAAAACTTCCTTTCGGCAATTCAGGTAGGCATAACATTAATAGGCATAGTAACAGGGGCTTATGGCGGAGTCAGCATTGCTGATGATTTTGCTCCACTATTGGAAAGGATTGAAATATTCAGAAACTCAGCCTATGAAATTGCATTAACGGTCACTGTAATAATAATAACCTATTTTTCTATTGTTCTTGGTGAACTTGTACCAAAAACAATCGCTTTGAGCAATCCTGAAAAAATTGCTATCCGTATATCAAGACCAATATATTATTTCAGTTTATTTTTCTATCCAGTTGTCAGATTTCTATCATTTTCAACAGCTTTAATAAACAGTTTTCTTAGAGTAAAAAAACGTTCAGATACACATACTGAAGCTGAATTGAGACAATTGCTAAGAAGAGCTTCATCTGCCGGTGTTATAGAAAAAGAACAGAACCTGATACACGAAAAAGTATTTTACTTCTATGACAAGAAGGCCAGGAATATAATGACTCACAGGAGGGAAATTAAGTGGATTGATCTGGAGTATCCTTTTAATGAAATAAAAGAAACCATAATAAGATCTAAACATAGCCGTCTTATATGCTGTAAAGGCAGTATAGATAATTTCATTGGGATACTTTACGTTAAAGATTTCCTCGCTGCCCTGGCTACATCGTCAGAAAAAGTAAATATCCATGATCTCATTTTACAGGTACCAATAATTCCCGATAGCGCCAATGCTTATAAAGTACTGGAATTGTTTAACGAGAAGCATAATTATTTCACAATTGTCGTCGATGAATATGGAAGTATTGAGGGTATCATAACCCTTCATGACATACTGGAAAACCTTATCGGTGAGATTCCCGAAGAAGGAGAATCAACAGAACCCGACATTGTAAAGCGCGACGATCATTCCTATCTGATAAATGGAGATGCCCCGGCAGAAATACTGGACGGAGTGTTAGATAACTATATGACCGATTTTGAACATATAGGCTACTCAACCGTCGCAGGTTTTGTATTGGATAAAATAGATAAGATACCTCAGGTTGGTGACAAATTCACATTTAAAACCTTCATAATAGAAATTGTTGACATTGACGGCACCAGGATTGATAAAATTTTATTAAGTAAAATACAATAATTACATGATAAGAAAATATCAGACAATACTACCTCAAAAATGTAAACCCTGATATTAAACTGAACTGGACACCTGATTTCATAAATGTTTCTGATTGTGGTACATTTGCATATACATACGGAAAATATATTTACTCTTTTATTGACTCTTCAGGCAATAACAATGAAAGCACCGGTATATTCCATACTGTATGGAAAAAGCAAAACAATGAGTGGAAATATTTATGGGACTAATAGCAGAGACAATGGAAGTACTTATATTTGCATTTAAGATAAGATAAAAAATGAGCGTATCAGCCAGAAAAATAAAACTAAGGCATGTAATTTACATTTTGCTGAGTTTGTTATTAATAATAATCATTGCACAGAATTTTGAAAATGTGGAATTACGTTTCTTGTCTTTCAGCTTTCAATTACCACTGGTAGTAATAATAATTACAGTTTTTTTAACAGGCTGCTTTACATCTAAGGTTTTCTCTTTTAAATCAAATAGTAAATCATCAAAAAAGGATAAATAATAGACCACTTACATTAAAAAGTCCTGATAATATGAAATAGTCATTCTATTACCATTCAAACACGAATAAAAATTTCTGGTATTCATATGGATCCGGGTTCACTTAATTCCTTGTAATTAATAATGCTAATAAAAAGTAAAATAAAATTTCTATGAAAATTCAACTCAATTCCGACAACAATATTCAGATAAGCGAGAAACTTGAAGCTTTTGTTACAGAAAAATTAAATCATGCCCTAAAACGTTTTGAAGATAGAATAACACGGATCGAAGTTTATCTCTCCGACCAGAATGCACGGAAAGAAAGTCCGGACGATGTACAATGTAAAATAGAAGCAAGAATAAAAGATCTTCAACCTGTTATAGTGACAGGAAAGAACAACAGCAAAGAAAAAGCTCTGAATGATGCTATCAACAAAATGAAAGCCGCGTTGGATAAAATAACCGGGAGACAAAGGTCAAAATAGAAGAACATTAAGGTTTACAGACCTTTAACTTCCTACAAAATAATAAATATCATGCAAAAGATCAGGATGTACCATGTGGATGCATTTACAGAAAAACTCTTTTCAGGAAATCCCGCAGCTGTCTGTATTCTTGATTCATGGCTGGACGATAACTTGATGCAATCAATTGCTATTGAGAATAATCTGCCAGAAACAGCTTTTATAGTACCTGACGGACGGGATTTTGCAATCAGATGGTTCAGTCCTGCCGTAGAAATAGACTTATGCGGACATGCCACACTTGCTTCAGCTTATGTGATATTCAACGAACTTGATCATCATGATACTCTTATCCGTTTCCATTCACCAAAGAGTGGCCTGCTTATGGCAAAACAAACAGATGACCTTATCTCTCTGGATTTTCCTTCGGATACACTGACAATATCCTCAGAGGAAGAGATAAATTTTCTGGAAAATTGTTTAGGCATAAGACCATTGGAATTACATAAGGGGAAAAGTGATTATCTGGCACTGGTTGATAACGAAAGTATCCTGCAGGAGATAAAGCCTGATTTCAAAAAAATAGCTCTGTTGGATGCCAGAGGAGTGATTGTTACTGCCAGGGGTGAAAAAGCAGATTTTGTATCCCGTTTTTTTGCGCCCAGGGTAGGGATTGACGAAGATCCGGTTACAGGCTCTGCACATACCTCATTACTCCCATTCTGGTCAGAAAGACTTAATAAAAGCCTTCTGACAGCTTATCAACTGTCAAAAAGAGGCGGTCAGCTGGTATGTGAATATAAAGGTGACAGATGTTCCATTGGAGGCCGAGCCAGACTTTACTTAAGCGGAGAAATAAACTGCGATTAATAATAAACATACCCTTTATCTGAACCAGCAAATACATAACAACATTACTATAAGTCATTTGCATGATTCTGAATACAGTATTCTTGAGGAAATGCTTTATAATGCAATTTTCATTCCTCCCGGTACTGCGAAATTGCCATTCGGTATTATCCGCAATCCTGAAATCTATGTGTATATCAAAAACTTTGGAAAGGCCGGAGATTATTGTCTCGTTGCTGACATTAATGATAGAATAATCGGAGCAATATGGACAAGGGAATTTTATGATGCAGAAAAAGGCTTTGGTTTTGTTAATACTGAGACACCGGAATTGAGTATGTCGGTTTTGGAAAGGTACCGGAATAAAGGTGTTGGGACAAAACTTTTGTTGTCTATGATCCGGTTACTTACAGAACTTGATTACAAACAGGTTTCTCTAAGTGTTGACAGAATGAACTACGCTTATGATTTTTACAGGAAATTAGGATTCGAAGATTATAAATGTGTTGAAGGATCTGTTACCATGCTCAGGAAACTTAATGGGAAAACATCTTCTTAACCATCAACATATAGAGTATTCGTTTTATATATCACATTTTTTACCTATATAGAAGACATATCCATAATATTCCTTGTACTTATCGTATAAACGGGCTTCATTCTTTTCATTTTCAATAAAATCCTCAACAGTTTTGTTTCCCCTGTATTTCTCAAGGAATTTTCGTCTGGCCTCTGTTTGCGGCTCATAGAAGTTTTCAATCCAACATTCTTCCGGTAAAATAAAAGATGCTACAGGAATATATCCTGTTTCCTGTAAAAGTTTTATCTTGTTTGGAATAGTGTCTATTTGAGGATAAGCATCCTGCCAGAAATCCTCTATTTCTTCTGGTCGCTTTGTGGTAAACCATGAGACTTCCGAAACCGCAATAAAGCCTCCCGGTTTAAGAAATCGCCTCCATTCTTTCAGTCCCTTTTCAAAACCAATATTGTATATTGCTCCTTCAGACCATATAAGGTCAAGCTCCTCATTGTCAAAAGGCAGTTCAAACATTGATCCCACAATTCCTTTCACCCTGCCCCGGAGACTCCGGCGATTTACATTATTGTTAAAAATATCAATGAAAGCCGGGAATAAATCGACACCTGTAAGATGACCGTCTGTATTGTCAGCCAGAACCATTGTCTGCCCTCCTGTACCACAACCAATATCAGCTATATGAGAATCCCGGGTTAGATTGTTTACAAAACCAAGTGCTTTCACAGTAACCTCAGGACTACCCGGCCCCTGTCGCTCCATATTTGAAAAATACTCACAAATAAGACTGACATCAAAATCGTGAATCGATTTTCTGTCTGCTTCCATAATCTTAAGAATTATGATATTATTGATATGATGTAAAGATATCTTTTTTATTATTTTCCTTTTATTGATCAGGAGTATAAAACAAAAAGGAGAAAATCGATGTTAAATAAATGATATGGAGCATGATCATCATCATATTCATTTTAAGAAGACAGGCAAATTATTCCTTATTGGAATTATAATAAATATCATTTACATCATTATTGAAGTTGTTTTTGGCTTATTGTCCAACTCAATGGCCCTTATTTCTGATGCAGGACATAATTTCAGTGATGTAATAACCTTGTTCTTTTCCTGGGGAGCTATCAGGTTATCACAGCGAAAGCCTACCTCAAGGTTCACTTATGGATTCAGACGGTCGACTATTCTGGCTGCTATCCTGAATACATTATTATTGTTTGCAGCCGTTACTATTCTCGCATTTGAAACAATTAAACGCATCGGTAATCCAGTGGAGATTAATTCTTTAAACGTAATTCTTATCGCTTTCACAGGAATAATAATTAATGGCTTTACTGCCTGGCTTTTTGTCAAGGGTCAAAAACATGACCTCAACATACGAAGTGCTTTCATTCATTTTATTGCCGACACTCTTGTGTCTCTTGGTGTGGTTTTTTCTGGTATAATAATGTTTTTTACCGGCATAGTCTGGATAGACTCTCTTGCCTCAATATTAATAATCCTGATAATTATTTATGGATCGTACAGATTATTAATTGATTCCGTAAGTCTGGCCATGGATGCTGTACCGGAATACATTGACATAAAAGCTGTAAGGAAATATCTTGAAAACATACCTGAAGTGAGCGGTATTCATGATCTTCATATCTGGGCATTGGGCACAAGCACTGCAGCAATGACTGTTCACCTTGAGACAAACCGTGAAACGGATGTAAATTTCATTACCACAATACAAAACGACTTAAGAGAAAAATATAAAATCGCTCATTCAACAATACAGGTTGAAACCGGAGGAAGACCTGAAAACTGCAATGATTGTATCCAGGGAGATACCATTTTCTAATACCATAATGTAATGAGATATAAACTATTATAATTTTTTTCTGCTGATAAAAACATAAAGATAATTTTAAAAATTTGAATATCTTCACTTTAACCTTACAGGCAATATTTATAATATCGAAATAGTTTTTATTTTGATTAATTTTGTCCTGTTTTGTATAATGTGATTTTATAAAACGAGTATGCCAGGGAAATAGAACATGATTGCTTTCAACCCTGGATATTTTTTGTAATGAATAATGAATAACTAAAAACCACTTACTTAAGTGAACAATTTATTTGAACAACTAAGAGAGAAAAATATTGAATTACCTGAAGACATTTTGCATTTACTCAACAATTGTAAATCTTTTACTGTCTTCAATACTATTGAAGAACTTGCTGTTGCAGCTGTAGGAGGAGATAATCCTGTTTACGAAGTAAAGTACGACATTCCGGGACACGGAGAAATAACGGAAGCCATTGTTCACAGGGTAAGCAATGGTATTTCTGCCAATTACGTTGATCCCTATATGCGAAGAAGGGATCCTGACACTATGGCTATTGCGGATGACCTTCCTACAGACAAGGAGCGTTTCAAAGACAGGTTTGGTTATGATTTTGGTTCTTTGAAAAAAGAAACTCTTGACTGGCTCAGCACCCGGGATCTCGGAGTGTTTTTCTATTTCGCAGGCAGAGAATCAATCGGATGCAGTGGAATAGCTATCACTCCGGCCAATGCCGGTTTTTTTGCCATGGGTCTGGCTATGCTTCAGCGCTTAACTCCTGTGCAGGAACTAACAGAAGGTTCTGCTATTGATTCTGTTATTTATGTGGCTCCCACTTTCCGTCACACTCATTTTAAGGGTAAACAAATAGTAGTGCATAACAGAACAGAGAACTTACACGAGATCTTCTCATACAATCTATATCCTGGCCCCAGTGCCAAGAAAGGTTTATATGGAGCATTGCTCACCAAAGGAGAAAAAGAAGGATGGGTCACAGCCCATTGTTCCACTGTACAGGTAATAAGTCCTTACGATAACATCACTACTTTCATGCATGAAGGTGCCAGTGGAGGGGGGAAGAGTGAGATGCTTCAGAACATAGTAAGGGAAGCTACCGGAGAAGTTATGATTGGAGAAAACATACTTACCGGAGAAAAACGTCTTATCAATCTTCCTTTGTTTTGTTCTTTTAATCCTGTCACAGACGATATGGCCCTATGTCATCCATCACTTCAGAAAGATAATGGTAAACTGACCTTGCTGGATGCTGAGAATTCCTGGTTTATCCGGGTTGATGGTATAAGGGACTACGGAGATGATCCTTTTCTGGAAAAACTGACTATCAAACCAAAACAACCATTATTATTTATAAATATCCAGATTAATCCTGACAGTACTGCATTGATATGGGATCATACCGAAGATGCACCCGGCGTAAGATGTCCTAACCCAAGAGTAGTTGTCCCAAGAGAAATAGTACCTAATGTAGTTTCCAGACCGGTAACTGTCGATATACGAAGCTTCGGTGTCCGGACACCTCCCTGCACAAGACAAAATCCCAGTTATGGTATAATAGGTCTTTTTCACATCCTTCCTCCTGCCCTGGCCTGGTTGTGGAGACTCGTTTCTCCGCGCGGACATGCTAATCCGAGTATTGTAGGAGATGACACAATGGGAAGTGAAGGAGTTGGTTCATACTGGCCTTTTGCAACCGGTAAAATGGTCATCCACGCAAACTTACTGCTCGACCAGATCATAAATACTCCCCGTATCCGCTATACTCTTGTCCCTAATCAACATATTGGCGCATGGAAAGTGGGATTCAAACCACAACTGCTGATGAGGGAATATCTGACACGAAGAGGAAATGCCAAATTAAGGAATGATCAATACCAGTATGCCAGATGTCCTCTATTGGGTTTCGAACTTGATTACCTTACCATAGAAGGGATGAAAATACCTTCCAGATTTCTTAAAGTATACAAACAGGTGGATGTGGGCATTGAAGGTTACGATGCCGGAGCTGAAATACTTTATGACTTCTTTAAGAAACAATTGCCAGCATTTTTGAAGCCAGGTTTATCTTCCACAGGGAAAAAAATCATTGAAGCCTGTCTCTCCGGAGCTACTGTTGAAGATTATATTTCAATAATCCCCATGAATTATAAGTACTCATTCTTTTCTGTTAATGAAAATGAAGAAAACAATGAAAATAACTATTATTGAAAATAACCTTCCATGAAATTTACAGCCCTTTAATACCTCATCTTTTTTACATAAAAAGAGATTGAGTACATAAAATATATGCCTAACAAAAAAACCTTATGCATGATATGGAATCATTTAATAATAAAACCCATGCCACGTAATTTGCACCTGAAAATTTGCACCTGAAGGATATTTTTACTATTTTGATTTCATATTATAACTTCTTAATAAATAATTTCTGCCTGAACTATTGGCTCTGAAAGGGGTTATAATAATATACATGTAATATTTTGCATCCATGTGCGGATTATGAATTACTAGTGTTGAAGCTACATGGAGGTATTATTTCAGGAGAAAAAAATAATATAATAATTGACCAATGATTACCAATATGACGGAAAAAAATAACGTTTTCTATGTTCCCCGGAAGTATAATAAAATAGAATTATGGAAAGATGTATCGGAAGATGAGTGGAATGATCCTATCTGGCAGAGAAAAAATTCTATAAGGAATGTTGAACAGCTCAAAAAGGTAATTAAATTAAATGATTACCAGGCAGAAGAGATCGACCGGACCATACAAACGATGAAAAGTCAGGGAAAAGAACCGCTTAGGATAACTCCCTATTATGCATCCCTGATGAATGAGGATCCTTTTCATCCTGCAATGATGCCAGGAGAGAACTCAAAGAACCGGCTTGACCCTGTTTTCTGGCAGAGCGTACCGACCCCGGCAAATTTGCTATTTCCTGATACTGGTGCGGAAGGAGCTATGAGTGAAAGTACAAGAAGTTTCGGAGCTGCTTATCAGCGTTATCCGAACAGACTTGCTCTTTTTGTTGCTGAAAACACAAGTTGTGCATCATATTGTGTTCATTGCCAAAGAACCAAGTCTCTTGACACCACTGTTGAAGTTAACATGAATGAGATTAATAAAGGTTTGTTTTATATAGCTTATAATAAAAACATCAATGAAGTGCTTGTAACCGGAGGAGACGCTCTGATGATTAGCAACAAAAGACTCCGGTATATTCTTGAAGAATTAAGTAAGATACCACATCTGAGAGTTATTCGAATGGCTACAAGAGTGCCTGTTGTATTGCCTATGGCAATAACAGATGAAGTCCTCGATTTAATAAATGATGCTGCTAATAAATATAATGAAGGGCCGGAGAAATATGTCTATTTCATGACACATATCAATCATTATCATGAAGTAACAGAGGATCTTGCAAAAGCTGTCAGGAGAATACGAAACCATGGCTTCACAATTCGTAATCAGACTGTCCTCCTAAACCATGTAAATGATAATTACAAAACCCTGGCTGAAACATTCAGAAGGATGTTCTGGATCGGAGTCCATCCTTATTATCTGTTACAGTGTCATAAGGAAAAAGGAATAGTACATTTTATTGTACCTGTGCAGATTGGCAAAATATACATGAAACATCTCCAGGGCTGGATATCAGGAATAACGATGGCCAGATATGCTTCCAATATAGAAGGTGGAGGTGGAAAAGTACTTCTTATGCCATCAGGACACGACACACTGAATGAAATGACTTCTGTCGATGAAAAGATATCGGAAAGCTATGCACTTATAAGCACCTGGGACGGAAGAAACATATCCAGATATGAATCATTAGGCAGATCCAGCAGGAAAGAATATGATGAAGCAGTGGATTTGATGGATAAATTCATAGGAAGGAAGGGTGTCTTCCTGCCAAAAGTAATTATAGTAGATGATGAAGGTAATCATATAGAAACGACGAACAGATCAGAACTGCCCAAATTTGAGAAATTCAAAAAAGCACAATTACTTAACTACGATGTTTTTGAAGATGATATGCCTTTGACAAACCCTGCTGACATTGCCGATGAACTGGAGAAAGAATTTGCCAGGAAACAGAAACCATTGTTATTTTATAAATAACCAGGTTACCGGCACATACCTTAAAGATCAATCAGGATTAAAGAAGAAGACAGAAGCATATTTGTTTATTGTGTTTTAAATCTGTCAGCTATTAATCAAAGGATAGGGCAAAGAAAGTGATTTATAAACTTTTTCCAGGTCATTATTATTCTCTGAGATTAAAAATAAATTATCTCCGGCCATCAGACTGGTTGTACCACATGGAACAATATATTGTCCATTTCTTTCTATGAGAGTAATCAATGAAGTATCAGGTATTCCCAGTTCATACAATGGCTTGTTAATAACATCACATCCTTCAGGAATGGTTATTTGTGTCAGCAATGATCTCATGGTTTCTGACAGCTGGATATCAGTTTTTGTACGCTGTTTTGCTTTTTCAGGAAGAGTCAGATGAAGTAATCTGGCAACAACAGGGACTGTTGTTCCCTGGATGATTAATGATGTTATTGAGATAAAGAACACTATATTAAAAATCATATTTGCCTGTTCTACTCCGGCCAACAAAGGGTATGTTGCAAAAACAATAGGCACAGCACCTCTCAGACCAACCCATGATATGAACAGGCGGCTACGGTTCTGGATTTTGAAGAATAATAAAGAAACAAATACACTCAACGGACGGGCTACTATTATCAGAAAAAGAGAAATTATAATACCTATTGTTATCACAGGGACTATCTGAGTCGGAAAGACGAGTAATCCCAATGTTAGAAAAAGGACTATCTGCATGAGCCAGGCAAAACCATCAAAGGTCTTGATGAACTTTTTCCTGTGGAGTATTTCCTGGTTTCCCAGATAGATGGCTGCCAGATAAACTGCCAGGAAACCATTCCCTCCCAGAGCATTGGCAAACGAAAAAGTAAATATCATTATTGCCACTATAAGAACAGTATACAGACCTTCATAATCAAGATTTATCTTATTTATAACTTCTTTACTGATTCTCCCTGACAAAAAGCCGAACAGACCACCCAGCACAAGTTGCTGAATAAATACTAATAATACTGATGATACCTTAGTATCAGGGAGGGTAACAAGACTGGTAAAAACAATTGTCAGCACATAAGCCATAGGGTCATTACTGCCGCTCTCAAGTTCAAGGATACTGCGAAGATTGCCTTTCAATGCCAGTTTTTTGGAACGAAGTATTGAAAAAACAGAAGCTGAATCTGTTGACGACACAATTGATCCTAATAGCAATCCTTCATAAATAGTAAAATCAGTGACAGCCCAGACAAATATCCCCAAAATACCGGCTGTAAGGAGAACCCCTAGAGTGGAAAGGGTTAAACCCTTCCACAGTACAGGTTTGACTGAATCCCAACCTGTTTCCAGTCCTCCCGAAAAAAGTATCACATTTAAAGCTACTATCCCTATGAATTGTGCAGCTTTGGGATTATCAAAATTGATACGTCCTATGCCTTCTGATCCGGCGAGCATCCCGATTCCAAGAAAAAGAATAAGTACAGGTATTCCAAAGCGGTACGAAGTCTTACCAGCAATCAGTGATAAAAAGAGTAATACTGATCCTATAAGTAATATATTCTCAGTGGTAATTTGCATCTGTCTACTATATACTTAACTGAAAAAATCTGCCGTCTTTAATATTTCTATGAATATTTTTCCATAGAAAACAAGCATTAAAATGGAGATAAATCCAAAGGCAAAATCATAATAAAGGCAATATAAAAAAAAACATTGTACAGCCATCATTATGATGAGTAAACTTTTTTAATCAGGCTTTTCAATAAGTCTTCATATTCTCATCAGGTTTTTCTACATTTTTATATACAATTATATTCATTTATACTACTTTTGAAATGATTCATATATTCTTAACACTTTAAAGCACAAAATGAAATTTAACAGACGTAATTTCCTTGGAAAGTCATTATTTACTGCAGCGGGGATGGCAACTGCCTCTATGATACCTTACGACATCTTTGGCCGCGGACTTCATCATAGTTCGCCTCTAAAGGAAGTCACTCTCATATCCGGAAAACATCCTGTCCCAAAGGAATCAATTCGATTCTCTGTCATAGGTCTGAACCATGATCATATTTACGGTATGACTAACGCGCTTATCACCGGAGGCGGAAAACTGGTATCAGTCTATTCCAGGGAGCCTGAATTACTTCCGAGATTTACAAAACTCTTCCCTGAAGTAAAAGTAGCAGAAAGTGAGGAGGAAATACTGGAAGACCCTTCCATTCAGCTAGTAGCCAGTGCTGCCATACCTGTTGACAGAGCACCTCTGGGAGTACGGGTAATGAAATCAGGAAAGGATTATATGGCCGACAAACCCGGCATTCTAACCCTTGAGCAGTTTAAAGAGGTAAAAGAGGTACAGAAAGATACTAATAGAATATATTCCATCATGTATAGTGAGCGTCTGGGTAATCCTGCATCTGTAAAAGCAGGTGATCTGGTGAGAGAAGGAGCTATAGGGAAGGTAGTACAGACTATCGGATTAGGACCGCACAGGATGAGACCTGCCACACGTCCGGATTGGTTCTTCGAACCTGGAAAGGCCGGTGGGATTCTCTGTGACATTGGCTCGCATCAGTGTGATCAGTTCCTCTTCTATACAGGGTCAGAGAAAGCTGAAGTAAATTTCTCCCAGATAGCCAACTTCAACACAGCAGATTATCCCGATTATCAGGATTTCGGTGATATGAGCGTCAGAAGCCCTCACGCAACCGGATATATCAGGATAGACTGGTTCACTCCTGATGGTCTTAACACCTGGGGTGATGGCAGAATGTTTATCCTTGGCAAAGATGGATTTATTGAATTGAGGAAATATACTGATGTTGCCGGTCGTGAAGGAGGTAATCATCTGTTCCTTGTTACCCAAAAAGAAACCCTTTATATGAATTGTTCCGATGTATATATGCCTTATGGAGAACAACTTGTCAGTGATGTTGTGAATCGTACAGAAACTGCTATGACTCAGGAGCATTGTTTTCTTGCAACAGAGTTAGCCCTGTTAGCCCAGGAAAGAGCAGTAAAAATTGGCAGTTAAAACTGTTAAACCTTATTCTGACTGGTACCGGGGTGACAGTACAATTAAGATTCTGAACCTCCCTCCTTCCCTTTTCACAGTTAATCTCGTTTGTCTGAAAAAAGAAGAGATAATTATTTCATCATATAATAATTGATTTTAACGGCATGATAGCCTCCCGCCTGAGGCAGGATAACTTGTCCCGTAAAACGGTAACTTGTCCCGATTTATCGGGAGAACCCAAATGCAGGTGATTATTATAATATTGTGTTTTTGTATTAAAATACATATCGGTTTCTTTAATTCAGACTATACAGAAACATTAAGGATCCTATAAAAGAAAGAGGGTCCTTTTACTATATTTGACACCGGAAAACAGTATATTATACTTTATCAATTGAGAAGATAAATTGTATACTTCCGGAAACACATACAGGGAGTAACTTATATTATACTGTGATTAGAAGTAAATCTAAAATAACCTGTAATCTGTTATGAGTATATACCTTGATTATAATGCCACCACACCTGTTGACAAAGAGGTTGTGGGTGCAATGCGACCTTATTTGGAAGATTATTTTGGTAATCCTTCAAGTATTCACAGTTACGGAACAGAAACAAAAAAAGCTGTCGAGAATGCCCGCAGGCAGGTTGCCGGACTTATTAATTGCAAGCCGGAAGAAATAATATTTACCAGTGGAGGTACAGAATCAAATAATCATGCTATTAAAGGCTACGCATTTGCCAATGAGAAAAAAGGCCGTCATATCATCACCTCAGCAATTGAACACCCGGCTGTAATTGAAGTGTGCAGGTACCTGGAAAGTAAGGGTTTTTATGTTACATATCTTCCTGTTGACCAATATGGGCTGGTTAAGCCTGATGAAATTGAAGCTGCAATTACTTCGCAGACTATACTCATCACCATTATGCATGCCAACAATGAGATAGGGACTATACAGCTAATAAGGGAAATTGCACATATTGCTCACAGGCATGGTATTGTATTACACAGTGATGCAGCACAGTCAGTTGGCAAATACCCTGTTGATGTAAATGATCTTGGCACCGACATGTTATCTATAGCCGGGCACAAACTGTATGGACCAAAAGGTATCGGAGTTCTTTATATCAGGGAAGGTCTTATTCTGGAGAAACTCATTCATGGAGCTGACCATGAGTACAACCGGCGGGCGGGAACAGAAAATGTACCTGAGATAGTGGGACTGGGTTTAGCCTGTGAAATAGCAGGTCGTGATAGCAGTGAAACCATTTCAAAAATACAAAGACTCAGAGATCTTTTATATGAGCATTTGATTAAATCGATACCGGATATCAGGCTAAATGGACACCCGGAACTAAGACTACCCAATACATTGAATATCAGCTTCAGACAACTGGATGCCAATACTATTCTCAATCATCTGGAAATGAAAGGAGTAGCTGCTTCAGCAGGAGCTGCATGCCATACAGATACAATTGAAGTATCTCCTGTTCTCACTGCAATCGGACTTGACACTGACACAGCAATGGGAACGATACGATTTTCTCTGGGAAAATATAATACTGAAGAAGAGATCATAAAAGCAGCGGGTATCATTACTGAAACAGTTAATATTCTCAGGAAAAGTGAAGAAGCTGATAATACGAAGACAGATCTTTCAGTAAAAGATATCAGACTAACCCATTATGCTCATGGTCTGGGATGTGCATGTAAATTAAGGCCTCAGACTCTGGAAACAATATTACAGGATTTGCCTGTTTCTACTGATCCTAATATACTCATTGATTCCCGTAATTCAGATGATTCGGCTGTTTACAGGATTAATGACTCGACAGCAGTAGTACAGACACTTGATTTCTTTGCCCCTATTGTTGACGACCCCTATTTTTTTGGAGCAATTGCTGCTGCGAATGCTCTGAGTGATATATATGCAATGGGGGCCAGCCCCGTTTTTGCCCTTAATATTGTAGGCTTTCCAACAGCTAAACTACCATTGGAGGTATTAAAAGCAATATTAAAGGGAGCATCTGATAAGGCTGCTGAAGCAGGAATTACTATTCTGGGAGGACATTCCATTGATGATCCCGAGCCCAAATACGGTATGGTGGTGACAGGCATTGTAGATCCGCGCAAAATATGGGCTAATTCAGGTGCAAAGGAAAATGATTCAATAATAACCACAAAAGCTCTCGGAACAGGTATCTTAACCACTGCAATGAAACGCGGAGTTTTAAATGAGACGGCAAAGAAACAGCTTATTGATTCCATGACAGAACTTAATAAAAAAGCTGCTGAGATTCTTAAAGGATATACAGTAAATGCCTGTACTGATGTTACAGGTTTCGGACTGACAGGACATCTGAGTGAAATAACCCTTGCCAGTGGAATCAATGTTGAATTGTTTGCTGATAAAGTTCCACTTTTAGATCAGACAGCGGCTCTTGTTGCTGCAAATATTGTCCCGGGAGGAACAAAGAATAATCTAGCACACTACTCGAGATATGTCAGATGGGATAATAAAATATCTGACATAAGAAAAATAATTCTTTGCGATGCCCAGACTTCAGGTGGGCTACTTTTTACAGTTCCTGAAAATGAGAAAGATGCCATTATCACTGATTTGAATGAGGCGGGAATAACTCAGGCAACACATATAGGTTATTGTCTGGGGAAAGGCAAAGGAGATATCCTTGTAAGGAATTCATAAAATCATCAAAACAGGATAAAGAAACTCTCCTGATAATATTTTCAAAGAAATACGAAAATTTAAAGGCCTGCTACAGGGTAATCCCCGGAGCAGGCCTTATCTCTTATATAGTTCCCTCTATTGAGGGCATATTTCCACGGCCTATACTGCTGACTATATCGACTTTAACTTTGCTCCCGTCAAAATTAATTTTTATTCTTTCGGTGTGCATTGCATCGATGTATCGCAATACCAGTTCCAATGTATTATCATCAATCCATGAATATGCACCTGCAATTTTAAAAGGAGGCAATCCTCCCAGGCTATTTTGTGCTATTGCAAAAATAGACGGTGCATGTCTTCTTGTCTCTCCCTTGTACCATTTGCCTGAGGCAAAAGAAATATCGTAAGAAGCAGTGTCTGTTTTCAGTGTAGCCAAGCAAAGGTCATCGTCAAATTGAAGCGTTATGCTTTGCATTCCTGAAGGATTCTCAGCCAGGGTAATTGTCTTGCCGCTTATCTGAGAAGCCAAAGCATCATTCTTTTTAGCCGGAGGAACAGGAAGGGCCAGAGAAGCCAGTCTGTTCTTCAATGTATTATATGTTTCAATATCCTCAGGTAGTTTTTCATCCTTAATTCCGGGTACGAGGTATTTCCATGCCATATCCAGCTCTGCCCACATCTCCTGTGATTCAGCAGTAAAAACAATTACAGCATCTTTTTCAGGGATAACAAGAACAAATTGTCCAAAGGCTCCGTTAGCCATGTAGGAATTGTTACGGGCTCTCCAGAACTGATAACAGTAGCCCTGTACTGAATCGTCAGATGCTTCTCTTTCTTCATCACTAAGTTCAGGATTTTGATATATCTTCAGAGATGTAGCTTCTTCAACCCATGTTTCCGGCAGTACCTGTTTGCCATTCCATTGGCCTTTGTCTATATATAATTGTCCGAATTTAGCAAGATCTTCTGTCTTTAGACGTAAACCCCATCCACCGGTATTAATACCGTCAGAACAGGTTTCCCAGTCAGCTCCTTCAATGCCCAACGGTTCAAACAATCTGGGAGTAAGATAATCTATCACCTTTTCTCCCGTCACTTTCTGCACAATGGCAGAAAGCATATATGAAGCCATTGAGTTATACATATATGTAGTACCAGGTTTATGGGCCATCGGTATTGCCAGAAAAGCTTTTGCCCAGTCGTCAGTAGTATAAGAAACCGGAGCTGAACGATCCCATCCCTGACCAACTGACATGGAAAGCATATGCCGTATAGAAAGTTCTTCAAGATAAGAGCTGATGGTATCAGGAAGAGATTCCGGGAAAAAAGAAATGACTTTATCATCGAGACTCAGTCGGTTTTCATTCTCTGCCAAACCAATTGCTGTTGCTGTAAAACTTTTACTCGTTGAGTAAAGTGTGTGTTTCAGGTCAGGACCAAGAGGGTCCCACCAGCCTTCTGCAATTACTTTCCCGTGACGCAGAAACATAAAACTATGGAATTCATGAACACTTACTGCTGCTGAATCAAGGAAAGTAATAATTGCTTCTGATGATACTCCTTCTGCTTCAGGAGTGCTTCTGGGAAGAGATTTACTTACAGGTTGTTTGTCCTTACAGGACACCATAACCAGACAAATAAGGGTAATAGTACAAAACAGGCTTTTAAAAGTTCTTTTCATAAAGTGTGGTTATTAAGTTATCAGAGGTTTTATTTTGTTACGTAAAATTAGGTTTTATTTGATTACATGAACTACCGGGAAGGATTTTTCTGATTATTTTCGCAAAAAGAGGGAAATATATATTCTTATATTTATTTCTCTCCGAGTGACTAATACGGCATTAATTCTGGAATAATCCTAATGATACACATACATTGACACAAGATATGATAATGGATATAAACAACTTAGGCTTCGCGAAAGAATTATCTGACCAAATGAAAAAAACTTCTTCCGGGCCATTCATTGTAGGAAGAATCACACAGGAACACAGGGAGAGGTATATTGTCAGCACAGGTGATCAGAGTTATGAAGCCGAAATAACAGGTAATCTCAGGTTTACGGCCCGTTCACGGTCTGATTTCCCGGCAGTGGGAGATTGGGTTAACATTAGTATTTATGATAAAGATCAGGCGATAATACATGAAATCTTACCGAGAAGATCAGTGCTGGAAAGAAGGGCGGCAGGGAACAGTGCAGACACTCAGATAATTGCCACAAATATTGATGTTGCTTTTATTATTCAGGCTCTGAATAACAATTTCAATATGAACCGTTTCGAAAGGTACATGTCCTTATGTTATTCTTCTCATATTGAACCAGTGCTGGTCCTTAGTAAGATTGACCTGGTAAGTGACCAGGAGATAGTTGATGCTGTCTCTATTCTCAAAAAAAGGGCCGGTAAGGTAAGGCATATTTTACTCAGCAATACAACGATGGAAGGGTTATCCCAACTAATGGCTACTATTGAGAAAGGCATGACATATTGTGTTGTAGGATCATCTGGCGTTGGCAAATCAACCCTCATTAATAATTTACTCAGAAAAAACACACTTAAAACAGGAGAAATAAGTACTCATACAAACAAAGGAAGACACATCACTGAGCACCGTGAATTATTTGTTCTTGAAAACGGAGGTATTATTATTGACACCCCCGGGATGAAAGAAGTAGGTATGACTGACAATCCTAAGGGTATCACTACTGCTTTTCAGGAAATTATTAAAATAGGAAGGGAGTGTAAATTCCATAATTGCAATCACATAAACGATGAGGGTTGCGCTGTTCTTGAGGCTCTTGATAAAGGTAATATAGACCGCGATTCGTATAACAATTTTATTAAGACACAGAAAGAACAGGCCAGATTCAGAACTACTATTGCCGAAAAAAGAAAAAAAGAAAAGGGATTTGGTAAGATGTTAAAAAATTACCACAAGGATATAAACCGCTTGAACAAAGGCATGCATGAATAAAGAATAGATTTGATAAATGTCATATATTTCCTGTATTACAATTATTTATCTTTGTTATAATTGGGCATATTTTTGTTAAAAATGGCCTTGAACAGACAGAAGCCTGACACAGAAAATACAGTAAGACTTACTTAATTCCCGATGTTATGAACAATGCCATTTTCAATTTCCGGAAACCAAAGAATGAGGCTGTCCTGTCATATCTTCCCGGTAGTGAAGAGAGAAAACAACTTGAAGAAGAGTTAAGGATACAAAGCAGAGAGCTTAAAGAGATACCTCTAATTATAGGGGGCAGGGAAATATTCACAGGTAAGAAAGGGAAAATAGTAAAGCCCACTGATCATAGCCATGTGTTGGCAGAATATCACATGGCTACTGAAAAAGAGGTAAAACTAGCCATAGATGCGGCACTGGAAGCTAAAGAAGAATGGCTGACTCTGGCATGGATGGAGAGGGCCGGCATAATGGCAAAGGCCGGAGAACTGATTTCAAAAAAATACAGAGCCAGACTAAATGCTGCAGCAATGCTCGGACAAGGGAAAAATGTCCTTCAGGCAGAAATTGATTCAGCTTGTGAAACAATTGATTATCTAAGATTTAATAACTATTTTGCTTCTCTTGTTTACAGGGAACAACCTATATCCGGACCGGACACTATCAACAGAATAGAATACCGCCCTCTTGAAGGTTTCATTTATACTATCACTCCTTTCAATTTCATTTCAATAGCACTTAACCTGAATGCCAGTGTTGTTTTAATGGGCAATACCACTGTATGGAAACCTGCATCGACAGCAGTATTATCCAATTATTACCTCCTGAAAATAATTGAAGAAGCGGGACTACCTCCCGGTGTAATAAATTTCATTCCGGGTTCCGGTCCTCTGATAAGCGAAATAGTTTTAAAACATAAAGAACTCGCCGGGATACATTTCACTGGCTCCAATCCTACTCTTAATACCCTTTGGAAACAGGTTTCCGACAACCTTCCAGTCTACAGATCATACCCGAAAATAGTTGGAGAAACAGGCGGGAAAGATTTTATCTTCGCTCACAGTTCCGCTGATCCTCCTACCCTTGCAACAGCTATTATACGTGGAGCATTTGAATATCAGGGTCAGAAATGTTCTGCCGCCTCGCGAGCCTATATACCAGAATCAATCTGGAAAGAAACTTCAGATTATCTGTTACAAATGTGCCCGGAGATAAAGACAGGTGATGTGACAGATTTTGAAAACTTTATGAATGCCGTAATAGATGAAAAAGCTTTTGATAAAATAATGTCATACATAAACAAAGCAAAAAAGTCCACAGATGTAAAAATTATATGCGGCGGGAATGGTGACAAGACAGAAGGATACTTCATTGAGCCCACTTTAATTGTAACTCAGGATCCCCATTTTATTACTATGGAGGAAGAGATTTTCGGACCAGTGATGACAATTTTTGTCTATAAGGATGACCGGTATGAAGAGACACTGAAGTTATGCGACGAGACATCTCCCTATGGCCTTACAGGTTCAATATTCAGCAGGGACAAATATGCGATGATAACAGCCTGCAGAATGCTGCGCTTTGCTGCAGGCAATTTCTATATAAACGACAAGCCCACGGGAGCACTGGTAGGTCAACAACCTTTTGGCGGATCAAGGGCATCGGGCACCAATGACAAAGCCGGAAGCTATCTTAACCTTATCCGCTGGGTAAGTCCCAGAACCATCAAAGAGACTCTCATCCCCGATACTTATTTCAAATACCCCTATATGAAAAACACATGATCAAAAACAAAAAATAACAATACCTGCTTAATAACTGAAGATACTCCGGATATACGGGAACATACTATATGAACTTTATATTATAATTATTTGCACCCGGAAGATTCCTAAACATGTATGATATTCTCGCTTAACCTTAACCGTAACAGGACAGCTGAATCTGTAACTCGTCCTGTTGCTGTCAATCCCGAATCATTTAAAAGAAAATACTTGTTTTAACATTTTACTGTCAGGACGCAATAATATGGAACAATTTTTGTATATAAATAGATCTACTCAATACAAACTATGACAGATCCAACATAATTATATTCATGAACAGAAAAACACACGTTAAATGTGGGTCTCTCCTGTAAATCAGAAAAAAATTCGTAACCTTGACAATCAAAACTACTTACAAATGAAAAAAATCCATATTCTTTTTGCAGCATTATTACTAATGTTCCCCTCCTGTTTACCTGACACCAGTTATCCATTTACTTATGAGACAATAATTACAGATACACCTGTAAATCTTTCCAAAATAAACACTGAATTTGATGATTACAATACAGACATTGGCTTTGTAAGCTCCAGGAATTATTTATATTTTTCCACAAACAGGAACAGTTCAGGAGACAATTTCGATTTTATTTGCGAGGCCATCGATATCTCTTATCATTTTGAGGACGATATATTTAATTTTTCCTTCCCTGCCGGCATAGAATATTCCATATTGCAAACACGTCTCTTTGAAGCTATAAACACATCCTCTGATGAACTTGGACCTTTAACCTATTCGGGAGTTTCGGAATATGATTATTTTATATATGCAAATGATGAGGAAGAGGATTTCGACCTTAAATTCATATATACTCTCAAAGCAGAATGGATGATGCCATCATCAGAGGGAGAGATAAATGGTCCTTTCAGCATCTCTTTTGCAAATTCTGATTACGACGATCTTTATCCTGCAATTCATGGTGAAAATTCAAGGTTCTTCTTTTGCAGCGATCGTGACAATGGCCAGTTTGACATTTACAGTACAGAGATCCCGACTGATGTATATCTGCATGATTTCTTCATCAATACAACAGATGCTGAAATAACAAAAGAGATTAATCTGTCAAGTGATTTTAATGAAAAATGCCCTTCAATCTCGGGTAATCTGCTCGTATTTGCATCTGACCGGCCCGGCGGTTTTGGGGGCTATGATCTCTACTACTCCATCTTCGACGGCACCAACTGGAGTAACCCTGTAAATCTTGGTAACAAGATCAATTCACCTCAGGATGAATACAGACCTATCACTGCTTACTTCTACGATACAGACTTTATGATATTCTCTTCAAACAGAACCGGAGGGAAAGGAGGTTTTGATCTATATGCTGTGAGAACAGAAGATGTTTTTTTTGAACAATAATAGCTGCCAGAGTTATGAAGCCAACAAATAATATTAACAGAATTAATAATCTCGCCCTGGGAACTGCAATTGGCATGGCTATCGGAACAGTTGCCGGCATAGCAATAGGTGCTGCTGCTGACAATCTGCCTATATGGCTTGCCATTGGCATTGGATGTGGCATGCCTATAGGTGCAAGTATTGGATTATTGTTAGATAACAGAAAGAAGAAGAACAATTAGCCCCGGTTTACATATCACAAACCTACTCTATCAACCATAGTCCATTTTTATCTGTATTAATCTCTGATTATAGTTGTGCTTTTTTACTCAATTATTATTAAATTAGCATCATTGAACCTGATATAAATAATATTGACATTCCAATAATTCCAGATTATCAAAATACACACTGAGGGAAAAAATGCCATATTACAGTATAGTATTACCATAAAATAATTATTAAAATGGGAACAGGAAAAACATCAAAAAAGATAACCAGGGTTGAAGATGATGGAACACTTTCTGAATCTTCAGGTAAAAAAACGACGGAATTTATTGCAAGTGACGAGAGTAAGGCAAAAGCCCGTAATTTCAGGATTATAGCCATCCTTTCATGGGTTGTGGCAATTGCTTTTGAAATATTTGCTATTGTTAAGCTGCGTAATGCCCCCGTAAACACAACCCTTTTGATAGTCCTTATAATAGCCGCTCTTATTTTTGCCGTCATTGGCTCATTGGTATGGAAAAAAGCAAACCGATTCGATCCTGCTTCTGAAAAAGATAAAGTCAGATTCTTCATTCAGAACCAATTGGGTGTTATCATAAGTATCATTGCCTTTCTTCCTCTGGTGATCCTTATTTTCACAAACAAAGATCTCAGTGGAAAACAGAAAGGCCTTGTAGGCACAATAGCTGTGATAGCTTTACTTATCGCAGGTGTAGCAGGAGTCGATTTCAATCCTCCTTCACAGGAACAATACCTGGAACAGACCCAGCAGGTGGAAGAGCTTATGGATGGTGTTAACCATGTTTACTGGACTAAATCGGGAACAGTCTATCATCTCTATCCCGACTGTTCATATATAAATACTGACAGAACAGATGAAATATTTGAGGGAACAGTAGCCCAGGCAAGAGAACTTAAGAATATAACTCAACTATGCAGCCGTTGTGAACAAAGAGCAAGAGAGGAAAAAGAACTGCTGGAATAGGCGCTGAACCAGTAATCCAGATTATCAGGATTAGGATCCACCAAAAGATGGTTCATACTGAAACGGCTTCAGTAATAATGTGTATTGTTTTCCACATTCCTCTAAACAAAACAAGGGATATTGCTCCCAATATCCCTATTATCAATCAGATATCAGCTGATCAGAAAAATGCAAAAACAAATCAACACTCTTCTGTTTGATCTTGATGACACAATAATCCTGGAATCAAAGACAGCCAGGAAATCAATAATCAAAAATATCACCCTGGCAGGTCTGGGAATAGATACTACTGATTTCTTCAGGACAATTCATCAGCAGGCAAGAGAATTATGGTATAAAATGTCAACAATAGACTACTGTCTGAAAATAGGGATTAGTTCTCTGGAAGCATTATGGGCCGATTTTACAGGTGATGATCCTGAACTGGCACAATTGAGGGATCTTTCTCCTGATTATCGTTATCAGACATGGTACAGAACACTTCTGAGATATAATATTGATGATCAGGTTATTGCCCTAAAACTGAGCACGGAATACAAGGAAATAAGAAACTCCGAACATGTTCTTTATCCGGATACCATAAGTGTCCTGACAAAATTAAAAGCCGCTTACAAACTAGGCCTGATAACGAACGGGACTCCTGATCTGCAATGGAAAAAGATCCATGGAGGTAATCTGGAACATTTCTTTGAATACATAGCTATTTCAGGAGAACATGGATTCGCAAAACCTGACACAAGATTGTTTGAAATTATTCTTAATAAAATATCATCCGATCCTTCAGGATCTTTAATGATTGGCAATAACATGCGTACTGATATAAAAGGAGCGCAACAGGCAGGTTTAAAAACGATCTGGATACACCGCGACGGAGAAGGAGTTATAGACATTGACACCACGCCGGAGTTCACTATAACAAGCCTGACGGAGATAAATAAAATTCTGAAAAAAGTAAATTAATACCTTTATTTGCCTCTACTTTTCATTCTGCAATATATGGATCAACTGAAATGCATATGCTATAAGTAAATGAATCCTGGAAAAGAATATCTGAAACAGACTTATTCATATCTGGCCTTGAGGAAGGCTGTCGGCTGGATTGGCATTACACTTCCTTTCATTTTAAGATCGGGAATTGCATTATTCTGTAAGGAAGAAGATATCCCAAAAACTATTAGTCTCTATTACCACAGTTGCATGAGAGACGTTTTTGTGGGTGCTATGTGTGCCATTGCACTGTTTCTCTTTTTCTACAAGGGTTACGAGAAAAAGGACAATATTGCAGCTAATCTGGCTGCTATCTGTGCATTGGGCATAGCTTTTTTCCCCACTTGTGAATCAAAACCCTATGATCAGTCTGCAATAATACACTTAATAAGTGCTGCTTTATTTTTCCTTGTATTATCTTTCTTTTCGATATCCCTCTTCACACAAAGAGGTCCGGATCCGACAAACAGGAAACTGATCAGAAACAGGATTTATAAAATTTGTGGAATTATCATGATTGCCTGTATGCTAATAATAATGATCTTCCTTCTCTATGGGGAAGAAAGGTTTCCTGATTCAATGTTCATTTATTACGCAGAAACAATAGCTCTGACAGCATTTGGTATCTCCTGGTTAACTAAGGGAGGCCAGATATGTTCCGACCTGAAGCCTGTATCAGACTCATTTGATAAAACTTAAATCATTCTGAAAAAATCCATTTTAATTTCTATCGGAATGTAACACCCCAAAAGTGGCTTTATTCAATACACCTTTTCTATCATTCAAAACAAGTTGTTTCTAAAAAGCAGTGATTTTTTTTAATAAAATCAAAGCAGATAAAAGAATTTGTAAAATAAATACTCTAATGTATATTTACTTTTTATTAATTTTTTAAAAAACTATTGATGGAAGACAAAAACCTGGTTTACCGCGGAAAGTCGAAAGATGTTTTTAATATACCGGATGGACCCTATGCAGGCAAATACCGGTTTGTATTTACAGATAAAGCTACTGGTTATATTGAAAACGGAAAACCCGTTTTTGATCCCGGCTACGACACTGTAGTGGGAGAAATACCGGGTAAGGGAGCTATTGCCTGCAGGTTTGCCACTTACTTCTTCCAGCTCCTGAAGAAAAAAGGGATCCCTTCCCATTATATTGATACTGTCAGTGACAACGAGATGATAGTAGAGCCGGCACTTCCTCTGAACATGCCTGTGGAAACGGCCGGGATAAACGGATCTGCTCCTCTTCAGAACCTTGAATTTACATGGCGAAACAATGCAACAGGAAGTTTCTGGAGAAGATACCCTTTCGTAAGACCATGCAGAAATCTTCATACTTTAGTCGAGGCATGGACAAAAGGCGACAGCGATATCCTGATTACTTTCGAAGCTCTGGAAGAAACAGGTGCTATGAGTAAGGAAGAAATAAAACAGAGTGTGGAACTGGTAAAGGATATTGCAGATATTGTATCAAAAGAGTTCGCAACAAAGAATCTCCATGTAATAGACGGCAAATTTGAACTGGGAAGACTCAAATACGGTGATGGCAAGATTGTAATTATCGATGAAATATCACCAGATGTACTTCGCGTTTGTAAGGGTTATACGCCTGACAAAAACGGGAATTGTGATGTTTACACTCAGTGTGCTATCACAAATTTAGCAAACGGAAAGAGAACAATAAAAAATAAAAATCAGGTAAAAGCTGCCGGTTTTATTGATATCTTTCTTTAATCTTATAAAATGAACTGACCGGATCAGTACCGGGCTGATTTACCCGGCAATTTATATAATGATTAAACGATTATTAACACATTATCCGGTAGCAATATTGCTGGGATTAGTAGCTGTATTTCTGCTATTCAATAAATTGTTTATCTGGGGTCTTGCTGCAGTTGGAATAGCTTTTGCAATAGTAGGTATCCAGAAACTGATCGATCTGAACGTAAAAGTCCTTACATTTCAGGATAATGTCAAAAATCTGTCAGACCAGAACATTGCTTTGCAAAAACAAAACATTTCACTCTCCGATGAGATAAACTATTTACGCGACCGGCATTTCCAGATAACCCAGATCAAAAGCATTCTCGACATGAATCTGTTCGAAATATTTACAAAATTCACCAGAACAATCAGCAAGGAAGAAGAATTAAAGGAAAGAAAAATTAAATACTTCGGAAGTCTTAATGTTTCTATTACAGCCAAGTACGGCATCGACTGCAAGGAACTCAGATTCAAATACATAGAAAACGAGGAAACCCTTTTGGTAGCTAATATTACACCAAAATTCCTGTCTTTCGGCACCCGCAACCTGGAATGGGATTTTTTTGAGATACTTGAATACCGGAAACAGAATCCTTTGGCAGAGAAAAGGTGGATGACGAGTGATGATCTTCACGAATATGCCAATAAAATAAAAGAAAATATAAGGGTCAATACTGAAAAATCACTAGAGAAAGGACCTGAAGAATTCTCCTGGATATACGCTCCCATCAGGCAAAATGCTGAAAACACAATAAGGATACTTTTCGGAGGCTTTTTCCAAAAAATAAAGATCGTCGAAAACTTTGACAAGAGCTTTTATTGTATAGATAATCTGTCATCAGAAAACTATATCACCAGAAATAGTCTGAAACAAAATTCTGACAAAAAAGCTGTCAGGTGACAAAATCATCCTTATTACCATATTCTTTTCCCTGTTTTAAAATAATTCGAACATTCGGATAACTGTTATCTGGTTTATAGCTGATAAAATAATTATATTTGTTTATTAACCAATAAAATATTCAATATATGGCTTTTACATTAGATATTGGCTCAAAAGCTCCTTTTTTCAAATTACCTGCAACCGATAATAAAATCTATTCATTGGATGATTTCAATAACGACAAGTTCCTTGTTGTTTTCTTTACATGTAATCATTGTCCTTATGTAACCGGTTCAGATGAAATTACAAGAGCCACTGCTGAAAAATTCCTCCCCAAAGGAGTAAGATTCGTTGCTATCAATTCAAACAGTGAGCAAACCTATGAAGAAGACAGCTTCCCCAATATGGTAAAAAGGATGGAACGTTACAGATTCCCATGGCTCTATCTGTACGATCGTGATCAGAGTATAGCAAAAAAATACGGGGCATTGCGCACACCTCATTTCTATGTTTTTGATCAGGAGAGACGGCTGGTATACACAGGAAGAGGAGTAGATAATCCCAGAAATGCTTCTCAGGCTTCTGTGAATGATCTCGACAGGGCACTTACCGAACTCACCTCAGGGATGCCTGTTTCAGTTGCAGTCACCAATCCCATCGGCTGTAATGTAAAATGGGAAGGGAAAGATGCTCACTGGATGCCCCCTGATGCCTGTGATCTTGTATAATGTTATAAATTATGGTAAAAAACTCATCGCCTTATGAAAAAATGTAACCAGGAAAAAATCAGGACTGTTGAAAAAAACGGACAGACAGACCGCAGGTCCTTTTTAAAGATTGCTTCGTCAGCCGCTGCAGGTTTATTCATTGCTTCCCGTTCACCTGCTGCTTCATCGGTCACCGGATCATCAGGAATAATACAGACACGTTATCCTGATCCTTCTATCGTAATTCTTGATAAACGCTTTGAGAAATATATACTGTGGAATGCAGCTGTGGAACGCTTATGGACAGGAGCCAGATGGGCAGAAGGGCCCGTATGGTTCGCTGACGGCAAATACCTGCTTTTCAGCGACATACCCAATAATAGAATACTGAGATGGACAGAAGAAACGAGTGAAGTAAGTATGTTCCGTTATCCTTCCAACAACGCAAACGGCAATACAAGAGACCGTGAAGGAAGGTTAATAACATGCGAGCATGACTCACAAAGGATTACACGGACAGAATACGATGGTAGAATAACTGTACTGATGAATGAATACAAGGGGAAAAGCCTTAATGCTCCCAACGACATAGTTGTACATTCCAACGGCAGTATATGGTTCACCGATCCGGGATACGGTATAATGTCGGATTATGAAGGACATGTGGATGATTTTGAGCTAGCTGCAAATGTCTACCGCTTCGATCCTGATACAGGAGATGCTACTATCGTAGCAGATGATTTTATGCGCCCAAACGGCCTGTGCTTTTCTCCCGACGAGAAGCTGCTTTATATCATTGACAGCGGACAACCGGCCGGTGAACCACAACCGATAAGGGTATACGATGTTATTGACGGCAAAAGACTGACCAATGGGAGATTATTCTGTACCACCGGAAAAAAGGCCTCAGATGGTATGCGTTGTGATACAGACGGTAATTTATGGGCTTCGGCAGCAGGTCTGGGTGAAGGAAAAGACGGGGTACAGGTATTCGCTCCCGACGGAAAAATCATAGGAAGAATATGCCTTCCGGAAGGATGTGCAAACCTTTGTTTCGGAGGAACAAAACGTAACCGTTTGTTTATGACAGCCAGTCAGTCTCTCTACTCTCTGTATGTCAACGCAAAAGGTGCAATGATACCTTAAGAAAACAGGTCTGCTTGTAATATTTACCAGAAATCAGTGAATGAGATGGATAAAAAAGACAATGAGAAAATTGAAAGAATAATAAAAACAAAATAAGCTGAGAGATTGATCTTCTATGCTCATTATTAACGATACAGAATCATTGTTATCAAAAATCTCTTCAGAGATAACCGATTCCAATCTTGGGTATTTCTCCAAACCCTTCAGATGTAAACATCAAGGCCGGGAACTAATAATAAAGAAATACCTGCCTGTGAAAGATCTGGCACTGATCAATGCCATAATAACAAATCACAACGAATATATTAGAGAGCTTAAAGCAACAGGGATAAAAGTCCCTGATACTTTAATAGAAGTCCAAAAAGATAAGACAGGTTATCAGATAATAATTATTCAGGAAGCATTCAGAAAAGATGAACTATTCAGGGACAAAGTTGAAAAAGCCGGAGACACAGATATTATTTCTCTTTGCAGTCTTATCCTTGACGAGACTATCCGTTTCATATCAAACAGGAAAGATCCTGCCGGAATAGGTTTTCATCCCACTTTACGGAATTATGCTCTGCACGAAGGTGAACTATGGTACTTCGACACCTTCCCTCCTATGCTGATGAGACAGAATGAACTCAATAAGGTCATCATCAGGATGTCTCCATTTGGCAGAATAATAAAACCGCTGATTCCGTTAAAATTTATTAACCTTGTTTCAAACGAGTATTACAACTTCGAAAAAATGTTCACCGGTATAGTGGGCAGTTTATGCAGACTCAGACCAGAATTATCATCTTCTGTTTTGTCTTTCAGTAAAGAATACATAACAAATAGCAGATGCTCCTTTCAGGAAAAGAATAATATATTAAAAAAACTTGAGTCTCCACCCCATCTCCCGGGTATCTGGACATTTTTCCGGAGACTGTCCGGTAACGAAGGAAGACCGAATATTTGAAGTGGTGAGTGGTGAGTGGTGAGTTGGGAGGGGTTTAATGCGAGTAATTTTCATACGAAAATATGGTATTTTTTATGGTGAAGATATTGTTTATTTTTGCGATATTTGAGAATAAGCAGGCCGGTTAGACCCGCATTTGGAATTCTTTTTACTATAAACCTGATCAAATGAAAAAGTTAAAATTTTATACAAAATCAGTCCTGATAATTGCAATTTTATTTGCATTTGTATCATGTGCGGTAAACCCTGTCACAGGAAAAAAACAACTCATGCTCATGTCTGAGAATCAGGAAGTCCAACTGGGGATGTCGTATGATCCTCAGGTTGTGGCTACTTTCGGAGAATATAAAAATGACCAGTTATTAACCTTTCTTCAGACCCATCTTAATGCGATGGGGCTGATTTCCCATCGTCCGAACCTTGAATACCACATTAAAATACTTGATTCTCCTGTTGTTAATGCATTTGCTGTCCCCGGTGGTTACATATATCTCACAAGAGGTATTCTTGCACAATTGAATAATGAAGCAGAACTCATGGGTGTTATAGGTCACGAAATGGGGCATATAACAGCCCGTCATTCAGCCAGTCAGCAAAGCAAACAACAGATTGGACAGCTATTACTTATAGGAGGAATGATAGCATCAGAACAATTTGCACAGTATGCAGAGATGGCAATGCAGGGCATGCAATTACTTTTTCTGAAATTCAGTCGCGATAATGAACGTGAAGCTGATGCTCTTGGAGTGGAATATTCCTCAAAGATTAATTATGATGCCAGTAAAATGGCAGATTTTTTTCAGGTTCTGGAAAAGATGAACATGGAAGAGAATGTTGGAGGGGTTCCAACCTTCCTCTCTACGCATCCTGATCCGGGAGACCGTTATAATTCTGTAAAACGGTCAGCTGCTGAATGGCAGACAAATTTAAGTGATAATGCTGTATGGAAAGTAAACTCTGATAATTATCTGAAGCTTATCGACGGGATAGTGTATGGAGAAGATCCACGTCAGGGTTATACAGAAGGAACCACCTTCTATCATCCTGAGCTGAGATTCCGGTTTACCTATCCTACAGGATGGAAATATGAGAATCTGCCGACACAGGTTAATATGGGACCTCCCGACGGGAAAGCTATCCTTATCTTCACTTTTGCCTCCCAGAACACTCTGCAGGCTGCTGTCGATAATACAATACAAGAGCTGGGGTTAACATTGCAGGAAAGGATGAACACAACCGTTAATGGCCTGCCGGCAATAGCAACAGTCTCTATGCAGGTTGTTCAGGACCAGTCAACAGGAGCTCAGGCAGCCAATATGGTCCTTTCGTATTTTATTCAACATAACAACTATTGTTATGTCTTTCACGGAGTAAGCTCTGAAGCTGATTTCAAGACCTATTTCCCCTACCTCGAATCATCTATGAAAACATTCTCAAATCTTACCGATGCTTCAAAAATAAATGTAAGACCTGATAAGGTATTCATCAAACAAGTTGCAAGGACCGGCACTCTTGCAGATGCATTTAATTATTACGGAGTAAGGGCAGACAAAAGAAATGAACTGGCCTTACTTAACAATATGGAACTGACAGACAGAGTAGCAGCCGGGAAATTAATAAAGATAATAGGTAAATGATTAGTATTCATAAAAATGACAAAGGCACTTTAATAGCTGAACTGACAGATAATAATTACTTTATAAGTGGCCCTGATGAAACGCTTGATCTGCTTGCATATGCTGGAGTCAATGATTGCAGGGGCATTATAATTCATGAATCAAATCTTGACCCTGCTTTCTTTGATCTAAAAACAAAAATTGCGGGAGAGATACTTCAGAAATTTTCTAATTATAAGATGAAACTTGCGATTGTAGGTGATTTTTCAAAATACACAAGTAACAGCCTTCGGGATTTCATCAGGGAAAGTAACAGGGGTAATAATATTTATTTCACTGAAAACATCGCCACCGCCCTGAAAAAACTGGTATGAGATAAGCTACACAGACTTTTAATGCAGATTTTTTCATCGTCAGGAAAATGATATGGCTTAGTTTTTTCTCACAACCATATCATTGTCAACCAGTCTGGTATTATAAGTCTGAATAATGGCTTTGAGTTTCTCTTCCAGCTCTTTTGCCAGCTCTGTTTCATCACTCAGCAGATTATTCTGAAGAAGCCGGTCCTTTTTGTAATTATAAAGCCCTATCACCTCATTATCAACCATTTCAAGTATGTGGTCCTTCATATAAATATGGTAGGTACTGCCATTGGTGTTAAAAGCAAATGATTCTTCTGAATCATTCAGCAAGTCGTTACCAAAAGCAATATATTCTTCATCATAATTAAGATAATTAAGAACCGTAGGCATAATATCAATCTGTTGTGCTATCCTGTTTTTAACTCCTTTTAGATCACTTCCTGGTTTATAAAATATTACAGGTATACAAAAAGACCCGAAATTGTTCTGGAACTCTTCATGAAAGGATTCATTAGTATGATCAGCTGTTATGACAAACAGGGTATTATCAAACCACGGGGTTTCTGATATATCATTAAAAAAATTCCTCAACGCATGATCGGAATAACCTACCACTTCAACAATGGGCACCGGACCTTTTTTAAATGTATCTTTGTATTTATCAGGTACAATGAACGGATGATGAGATGATAATGAAAAAATGGCTGCCAGGAAAGGTTGGGGAACAGTATCAAGATAGTTACCGAAATATTTAAAGAAAGGCTCATCCCATATTCCCCACATACCATCCACATCTTCTTTCGTACGCGGATAGTGTTCATATCCTATATAATCATCAAATCCCGACATTCTCGCAAAAGAGTCAAAGCCCATTGATCCTGACGGTCCCCCGTGAAAAAATATTGAATAATAACCTTTTTTCTTAAGGAGTGAAGCCAGTCCGTTTATCTGATTATTGGCATAATGGGAAATAACATAAGGAGTTTCCAGAGAAGGTATTGAAGCAAGTACCGAAGGCATTGCGTCTATCGATTTTTTCCCGTTAGCTATTGACACATCAAAAGTAAGACTTTCACTAATCAAAGAATCGAGGAAAGGAGTGTATCCTTCATAAGATCCTCCTTCCAGATCCCTGTTAAAAGCACCAATATATTCTCTTGAGAAACTCTCCATGATAATTACTACCACATTCAGAGGACAGAAATTTCCAACTGTATCTGGGACATAATGTGGGTTATAAAGTTTTTTTAACTGTGATTCATCATAAAACTGATATTTTTCCAGTACTTTTTTGCCGGATGTTCTCATAAGGCTAAATGGAGTATTCAGGACAATTGCCACATTTCGCGGCGATTCCACATACCGTGCAGCATTGCTTATTGTGATAGGACGAATTGATTCATTAAGGCCACCACGTGCACCTCCGATAACAAAAGCAGCAAATAAAGGGATTGCAAGTATATTCACAGAATGATAAACAAGTCTGTTTGACGGTTCGGGTTTTTGTGGTTTCACCTTATTATAGAGAAAAACCATCAGAAACAGAATAAAAACACCAAAAAGGGTCACAGGCCAGTAATCAATAAGAAATTTAAAGAATAGTTTTACAAGATTGGATTCATTCTCAAATGTCTTAAAGACATCAAAAGCAGCTCTTTTCAGAACGAATCTGTAATATACAAAATCGCAACTGTTTATGGCAAATGCCAGTCCGTTTGTAATAAAAAACAAGTATTTTGACACCTTCTGATATGTATGATTATATCTGAAATCAAAAGGTATTATCTGCATCACAATGAATACCATATTGACATAAACTGTAGCAGATATATCGAATACCAGACCTCCCTTCATAATTGAAAGAAACTCCCCTGCAGAAATTCCGGGAAACATCATATGATTAAAGAGGTAAAAAGCCAGCCTGCTAAGAGAAAAGAGGAAAAGGATCAAAATGATCCTGTATACCAGAACGACAAGTATATTTCTGGAAAAAAACCAGTTCTTCATCATTAAACTAACTATAATTAACAGACAGAACAGTATCTGAGTCTGTGAACATCACTTATAAAAAACCCTGTTATTATCATTTTTATTATCCGAAACAAAATATCCGCCTTTTAATACATCAATACTCTCCCCTATCTGCCAATGCCCTCTGAATAATCTTAATTAGTTCCTGTGTTTATATTAAGGCTAATACTTATCATCAGAGAAATCAATGTATGAAACAACAGAATTGAATGATTACAGATTTTTCTAACAGTGAGAACAAAATTAAGGAAAAGTTTCTTCTTTAGAAGTAATATTAATAATAAAAAATAAGAGGCTGACCTTATCATCTTTATTTGACATGGTCAACCTCTTCATATAACATTACAAACTGTCTTCTCCCGGCTTATTCTAAGTTCTCGTCCCTGACATTTTCAAACATTTCCTGAAAATCATCGCTATTGAACTCATTCATGAATTGAGTTGCTTTTTTCTTGGCCCCCAGACCTATAATAAAGAATAAGACCAGTAAAGCACCCAGTACAAATATAAGAATTCTGGTTGTATCAGGTTTAGCCTTAAGAGCTTCAATCAGACCATGATAAAGGAGGTATAAGGCATAGAGATTCACTGCCAGACCAACTATTGATCCGGCTGTCAGGTTAAGACCTGAGATAAATCCCAGCAATGCTGATATTGGCATTATTACCATTACAGCTGCTGTAACTCTTGCACATGCTTCGAAATCAGTATTTCCCTTCGTAATAGCAGAAATGACAAGCAGAATTACGGCACCGATGAACAGACCTATAATAGCTGCAATAATATACCATACAAACATCATTATTCCGGCTGCACCGCCGAAAAGCCCGCCGGTCACTCCTCCTATTTTGAAAATACTCCAGAGAAGGGCAATGATACCTGCAATAACGCCATAAATTACAGCTTTGATCAAAGGTTCGGCAATCCCCCCGGTTGTTTTCATACTTGAGAAATAAGCCTTAGGATTAGTAAGGACATCTTTTGATTCCTTAATAAAAGCATTGATGTCAAATGTTGTGTTACTCATAATAGAAAAGGATTAAAGGTTTATAGTTAATCTTCGGTAAATTAATATGACAACTAATTTAGGAAAAAAAAACCTTACAGACAGACAAAATTTTCCGGTAAATTAAAGCAATAGTAACTAATCAGTGCCTAGAGTTTTGAGTGCCTAGAGTGCCTAAAGTTAGTAATAAAAGAATAAATCAATCCCTTTTATAGGCAGCGATGACACTTAAAGCTCCAACCACGTTTTGATTATTTTTTA
>Ga0209723_1001124_pt1 | contig 44015 bp, 39 predicted proteins | sample BiotimSIPDNA_2_FD_185750 | JGI IMG/M metagenome (GOLD analysis project Ga0209723, IMG submission 185750) | Anaerobic biogas reactor microbial communites from Washington, USA - Biogas_R2 time_0 SIP DNA (SPAdes) (version 2) | ecosystem: Engineered > Bioreactor > Anaerobic > Unclassified | place... | reverse complement strand
TTTGCCAGTGTGTCGATTTTCGAGAAAACACCCATTTCGGAAGCGTTTTCACAAGAGTTCGACAAAACACAAAAGAGCGATTATGATAACCAATTGTTATTATTCAACTTATAACCGGACAGTAGTGCTGTCACATCTATATGTTTTAATTCCTGTTTTGGATAATCATAAACATTACTACATCGGTCGCGATGAAGTCGAAAAGCTCCTACAAAGGGGACAGGGATGGCTTGCACATCATCCGGAAAAAGAGCTTATCGCTAAGCGTTATCTGAAATTCCGATCCAGTCTTGCCAGAGAAGCCTTGGCTCGTTTGGTTGAGGAAGAAATATCTGAGATAGATGAAGAAAATGCATCGACCGAAGAGGAAGCTGAACGGAAAATCAGCCTCAACGAAGAGCGGTTGAAGACCGTGATTTCTGTCTTGAAAGAAACAGATGTCAAAAAAGTAATCGATCTCGGTTGCGGTGAAGGTCAACTTCTCAAGCTGCTCTTAAAAGAGAAACAATTTGAGCAGATTCTGGGAATGGATGTTTCGATTCGGTCACTGGAAATAGCCCGTCAAAAACTCCATTTAGATAATCTTCCAGCGACACAGCGTAAACGTATCGAACTGATACACGGTTCATTGATGTATCGTGACAAGCGTTTTGAGGGCTTTGATGCGGCGACTGTCATAGAGGTAATCGAACACATGGATCCGCCCCGGCTCGTTGCCTTTGAGCGGGTTGTTTTTGAATTCGCGAAGCCGAAAACGGTAATCATCACCACTCCCAACAAGGAATATAATGTGGTCTGGGAGACCCTTGAGGCGGATAAACTAAGGCATGGAGACCATCGTTTTGAGTGGACACGTGAAGAATTTCAGAATTGGTGCGAAACAATAACACAGAAATATGACTATCAGGTACGTTTCATGTCAATTGGTCCTGAACAGGAACGGGTAGGCTGCCCAACGCAAATGGGAGTGTTTACCGCTTTAGAATAGAATATGGAAATCAGAATACCCAAATTAGCTTTGGTTGTGATGATTGGCGCTTCAGGCTCCGGAAAATCATCTTTTGCCCGACAGCATTTTCTTTCAACTGAAGTGCTTTCATCGGATTATTGCAGGGCATTGGTCTCGGATAATGAAAATAACCAAAAGGCGACAAATGATGCATTTGATGTGTTACATTATATTGCCGCCAAACGATTGGCGGCCGGAAAACTCACTGTAATCGACGCAACAAATGTTCAACCGGAAGCCCGAAAACCGTTGGTTCGACTGGCTCGTGATTATCACTGCCTGCCGGTAGCGATTGTTTTTGACCTTCCTGAAGCCGTCTGTCAGAATAGAAATAAGGAACGACCAGACCGGGATTTCGGTCCCCACGTGATACGTCAGCATCGAATGCAGTTGAGACGTTCCCTGAGGGGCTTAAGACGGGAAGGTTTTAGACACGTCTTTGTCTTTAATTCCGTAGAAGATGTAGATTCAGTTTCACAAGTCGTCAGGGAGCCTCTCTGGAATGACAAATCCGACGAACATGGTCCCTTCGATATTATTGGAGATGTTCATGGGTGCTATGACGAGTTGGTCGAACTTCTTGAAAAGCTCGGCTATGAACAAGTCAATCTTGAAAATCCCGACAATGCGATGGATGGACACTATTATCGCCATCCTGAAGGGAGAAAAGCAGTCTTTGTTGGGGATATTGTAGATCGTGGTCCCAGGATTTTGAGCTCATTCAAATTGGTCTACAACATGGTAAAAACCGATAATGCCTTGTGCGTTCCCGGCAATCATGACATTAAATTCATGCGAAAACTGCAAGGAAAAGATGTCCAGCTCAAACATGGTCTGGCAGAAACGATTGCAGAAATGGAAGCCCTTCCCGATGAGCAAAGGAGTGTTTTTCAGAAAGAAGCAATAATATTTCTTGATAACCTTGTCAGTCATTATCTCCTTGATGGCGGTAAATTAGTGGTCGCTCATGCCGGTTTAAAGGAGGAAATGCAGGGCAGAGGCTCAGGTAAAGTCAGGGAATTCTGCCTCTATGGAGAAACGACCGGGGAGACGGATGAATTCGGATTACCGGAACGTATTAATTGGGCAGCGGAATACAGAGGAGTTCGACAGGTGGTCTACGGACATACGCCTGTTCCTGAACCTGAATGGCTGAACAATACCATTAATGTTGATACGGGCTGTGTCTTTGGAGGGAAATTAACAGCCCTTCGATACCCGGAAAGCGAGTTGGTATCTGTTCCCGCAAAACTTACATACTGCGAACCTGTCAGACCCTTTAAAAAGAATTCTGGTGATCGGCTTACGATTCAACAAATCCAAGACGACATTCTGGATGCTGATGATGTTCTGGGCAAGAGATTCATTTCGACAAGATTGCGTCCTAACATCGTAATCCGTGAGGAGAATGCAACGGCTGCTTTAGAGGTTATGAGTCGGTTTGCAGTCAATCCAAAATGGATGATTTATCTGCCGCCTACAATGTCTCCGTCAGAGACAAGTGAAAAAGAAGGCTATCTGGAGTATCCAACGGAAGCTTTTGCTTATTATCGATCACACGGTACTCCGAAAGTAGTCTGCGAACAAAAACACATGGGATCAAGAGCTGTTGTTGTTATCTGCAAGGATGAGGAGGTCTCCCGAAAACGTTTTGGAATCATGGAAGAATCTATTGGCATTGTCTACACACGGACAGGAAGACGCTTTTTCGACGAGCCCGCACTTGAGCAGGAATTTCTCTCACGATTTCGTGAAGCAATGACCAAAACACATTTCTGGGATGAATTCGATACAAATTGGGCTTGCTTTGACTGCGAACTTATGCCATGGTCTGCAAAATCTCAGGAACTCCTAAAGTCGCAGTATGCCGCGGTAGGAACAGCGGCGACCGCATCGCTGTCTGAGACCATTCCGTTGCTGGAACAAACTGCCAAGAGAGATGGACTTGTCATTCCTGTTCCTGCATCACAAAGTCAATCTACGAAAAGTATCGATATCCAGAACTTGACGGAAAAATACCGACTTCGAAAAGACCTCGTAGCAAAGTATATCGATGCTTATCGGGAATATTGCTGGAAGGTTAATTCCATAGAGGATTTGAAGATCGCTCCTTTCCATTTATTAGCCACTGAAGGTAAGGTGTATGAGGATATGAATCACAAGTGGCATATGGATATTATCGCCAAAATCTGCACTCAAGATACGGATATCTTGTTGGCAACACCGCATAAAATTATTGATGTGACCGACGAAGGCAGTGTTGCCGAGGGAACAGAGTGGTGGGAAGACCTGACCCAAAAAGGGGGAGAGGGGATAGTTATTAAGCCCTACGTATATATCACAAAAAGCAAGCATGGGATCGTCCAGCCTGCCTTAAAATGTCGGGGAAGGGAATACTTGCGTATCATTTACGGTCCCGAATACACAATTGAAAACAATCTAAAACGGCTGAGAAAGCGAGGGCTTAATACTAAGCGTTCGCTGGCAATACGCGAATTGGCACTTGGAATTGAGGCATTGGAGCGGTTTGTTCGGTATGAACCTCTCAGAAAAGTTCATGAATGTGTATTTGGTGTATTGGCTCTTGAGAGCGAACCCGTAGACCCACGGCTCTAAGCTCACTCCCCCATCAACGCATCCATCACCTGCCTTGCCTTGTCCCTGTTGGCATCACTGTAGTATTCATGGAGTGTTTCAGGTTTTGACCAGCCTCCCAGTTCGGCATAAAGATGCTTCATACTGCTATGGAAACACAGAATTCTGGCATAATTACCCCTTAAATACTGTTTTTAGGTCAATTTAACACTGGACGACAACGATACCATATCCGGACTGGGGGTGATACTGGTGTGGGCTTTTTATTGAGTTTTGACTATTTGAACCCAAACAAAGCCAAAATGTCGTGCCGAAAGAATAGTCTCACAAACAAATTGTCCGATAAATCCCTTTTTTTCTTGACAACGAAGGGTATTCGGTGTATAAGTGAGAAACGTCAGGATGGAACCGCCAACCACTATTCGGAGGTAGTAAAAATGAGATCGAATGTCGCCAATTCGAATGCTCTAACCCCTGAATGCTCCTTGTTGTATGTTTTTTCACCTTCGCCCAACGATCATCTTTATCAGTTGCAGATGGAACAAATCCAGGAGCGTCAAAATTTGCTGCTCGGCCACGACGTGGTGATTGCTCAGGTGTTTGAAGACCGACAGGGACACATCGGCTCCGACCACCTGCCGGCGGACGGTTGCAACGGGTTGCGTCGGCACTACCACATCCCGACGGGACGTTTCCGGGTGCTTCTGGTCGGCAAAGACGATCAAATCAAGCTGGTCGCCGACTCCTGTGTCTCGTTTGAGGAAGTCGTGATGCGGGTGGAAAATGAGCCGAAACACGAGGAGATTTCTCTGGAGTCTTGAGTCGGTATCCAAAAACCCTTTTTTCTTTTTCCCGGAGCGGATAGACTAAGGGAATGAGCCTTGAGACACAAATTCGAACAAAGGGCGCAGAATTAGGGTTTGATCGGGTCGGGATTACGACGGCCGCACCACTGGAACCCCTGTACGCGGCTTATCATACGCAATGGCTTGCCAAAGGGTGTGCGGCCCGGATGGGCTGGCTGCATCGCAACAATGATAAACGCTTCGCTCCCGCCAAGTTGCTCGAAAGCGCACAAAGCGTTATCTGCATAGCGCTTAACTATCGCCCGCGAAAGGACGAACTGTCAAACACGGCCGCGCTGTCAATCAGTCGCTACGCCCTCTACGACGATTATCATGATTTCATCAAGTCCCGGCTTTTTGCACTGGCCGCCTATATTCAGTCCCTCTGCCCCGACCAACACTTGAAATTCAAGGCCTGCGTCGATGCCATTCCACTGGCCGAGCGAGCACTGGCGCAACGAGCCGGGCTGGGATTCATTGGGCGCAACCATTGCTTGATCAATCCCGACCTGGGCGTCCAACTTTGGCTTGGCGAATTGCTCACGACGCTGCCGCTGAAGCCGGATACGCCTTTATCCAATGATGACTTTTGCGCCGGCTGCAACAAGTGTATCGCCGCCTGCCCGACGGGGGCACTCGGCCGCGACGGGTCGTTTGATGCTCGTAAGTGCTTAAGTTATCTGACGATAGAAGAGCCGGAAGCGATCGATGAGAAAATAGCCTCCACTGTCGGCGGCCGCTTGTTCGGCTGCGACGCCTGCATCACGGCCTGCCCCTACGAAAAAAACGCCCCACCCCGCGCCAATGCCGACTTGCGGTTTCACAGTGAACGTCTCAATCTCCATCCCGAAGCGGTCTTGAATTGGACGCAGACCGACTTTGACGCCGTTTGCAGCGGCTCGCCCCTCCAACGCCTCGGCCTTCAGCGTCTGCAGCGCAACGCGCGTCTGGCCGTGTCGCAATAAAACGCCCAGCGGCGCGGTGGGGATATTACGTTTCACACCAAACCGTCAATTCGCCAGAGAGGGATTATCTCCTTTACGGCGCGATCAATTTCCAGCGAGCCGCGAGGTTCTTGGCGCTGAACTTGGTCAGTGAGGGCGTACTGCGACCCACCGCGGTCAGGGCATAGCCTTCTTTGGCCAAGCTCTTGGGCATAATCCGGTACGTGCCGTCGATTAACTGGTCAATTTGCCATAACTGCTCGGAAGCGCCGGTAAAGGCGGGAACCGCGATCACATCGATGTCCTTGGTTGCGGCCAACGCGCGATCCGTTCCGGCAACCGTGATCTTGAAATAGGGCGATCCCATATAGCCCCCGACACCGGCGACGGGCGTGATCGTCCACTTCTGATGGGCTTGGAGCATATAGTCGGCGATACGAATCTCAATGTCGCCGGCCGGCCAATTTTGTGAGACCACCGCGACATCCTGATCCGGAATCGCCGCGATTGGGCCGGTCTCGCCGCGCCGGGGACGGGTGGTGGACAGCGAAACGGCCTCCACGCCCAACTCCAGCGTAAAGCCGCTGCGCACGGACTCAATGGTAAAGGTGCCGCCCCCGAAGTCTTCGCCGGCGATAGGCCAGCCGTCCTGCCAGAGCAGTGAGCGAATGGCCAGCACGCTGCGGCCCCCGCGGCCCAGATCGGCTTCGTAATGGAAGGAGAATTTCTGGACATCTTCGCCTTGGTCGATCAGGCCGAAATGGCCGGGGCCGACGTTTCGACCGTTGGCAGCAATAACGAGTTTGCCGCCGCCCCGCAGCATATCGACGCCCATGTGATCCACGAAGGGACCCGACACATTCCGCGAGCGGCCTACGCGGATATTATAGGTGGAATTGGCGCTGGAGCAGCACGTGCCGTGAGTCCCAAGGAGATAGTACCAGCCGTCGTTATAGATCATAACGGTGGCTTCACAGTCAATGGCGATATCAATGGGATCATCGTCGTTGATGCGCTTGCCCGTCTTGGGATCCAGTTCGATCTGCCGGATGAAACCGAAGAACGTACCGTAAACCAAGTACAGCCGGCCATTGGTGGGATCCAGGAAAAAGCCCGGATCGATGGCGTCGCAGTCCTCAATGCCGTCCGTTGTAATCACAACGCTGTCGTCATTAAAGCCGAAGTCGGGCGATTGAGGATCGAACGTGTTGGCCCACATCGTATTGATCGCGCCGGCATGTCCGCCCGCCAGCCCCCCGCCTCTTGAGGTATAGCTGATTAAATAGCGATCGCCGATCTTAACGGCGTCAGGGGCAAGGCCGCCGCCGCGACGCTCGGCGCCGCCGCGCCAGGTCCAGCCGTCTTCGGAGATCAGACCGCCGCCGCCGGTGCCGAACGTATAATATTTGCCGTCACATTCCATGATCGTTGAAGGATCGTGGATGTAGGGTTCGCCGTCCAGAGGTAATGCCGGACAATACAGCCCAACGGTAAGCAGGCCGAACAGCGCCACTGTCAGAACACGGGTTTTCATAGAACCTCCATGAATAAACAGGTTTAAGGCAAAGAACAGGATTTAACGTCAAGTCGATCCCGCCCCTGAAAAAACCGACGGCCGGGACCGAACGAAAATTCAAGGTCAGATAGTGTCAAGGTTCAGGGTGATATCCTTGATCGGCTCACCCGCCTCGTCAATAAAGCGAAGGCAGAAATCGCTCAACCCGGGGCCGTTGATGACGGCGCCGCGGATTATGTTTCGGCCTTTCTTGATCGTGAGACGCTTGGACACACAGTCATCCATCACCATTCGCCGATCGCCGAAGAGGCTAACCGCTTCCTGGCCGTTGAGCCACCACATGGACGCCGAATTGGAGCCGACGGCCATCCTCACATCGTGTATTTCCCGCGGACTGTCCACAATAGTGACGACCCAGAAGAGAATGCTGTAGGTCGGCTTGTTCATCGCTTCGGCGAAACGGAAAAGCTTGACGTTAAAGCCGTTCGAGTCCAGCGCATGCCATACCGATTCCTCATCGCCGATCTTGACCTTGTCGCCGTCGCGCGGAACCACGGTGAACTGATTGGGGAAGTACTCCGTACCGATGGCGTTCCGAATGTAACTTTCGGTAAATACGGCGTTGGAGCGGATGGATTGGGGAATCGGCTCAAGCAGCAGCCATCGCTGGAGAAAGCCGTCAGGCCCCGGTGCCTTGACACCCGATGCCGCCGGTTCAAAGTAAGGCGGCATGCTGGATGCGGCCAGGGCCGTGGGTCTGACGACCGTGGGATTGACGACCGTGGGATTGACGACCGTGGGATTGACGACCGTGGGACTGACGACCGCGGGACTGACGACCGTGGGACTGACGACCGAGGGATTGACAACCGAGGGACTGACGACCGTGGGATTGACGACCGTGGGATTGACGGCAGAGCCACCGGCCGGGCTAGAGCATCCTTGATATGACAATACAGCCAAGACGCCGCACACCGGCATCACGATGTTGAAACGCGTCTTCATAAGCAGGACCTTTCACAGTGTTTCCGTTTGTCAGTGCTCAACAATAGCAACGAGTCTATCCTTGATGCGATTTAGATAAGTGAATTGGATTGTATTGTCAACGGATATTTTTTGAAGGAAAATATTGTCTTGCGAACAAGCGGGGGTGCATTAAGATATTTCCCAGTCAAAGTTAAGGTTTTTCCTTAGTTTACGCACCTGCCAGAGGCTTGTACAGTGTGAGGCGAACAAAGGAAGTGTGCTTCGAGCAGGTGAAACAATGAATAACATGATGTATATATTCCCGACAATGGTGTTGCGCGAGCTGGCGGCCGTTTCCAATCAGCTGGAAGCGACGACTATGGCCTCCTTTATGCCGGCACCACCGCCCCAAAGAAGAGAATTCGACGCGTAACAATAACAGCCCTCCTTCAGGCCCTCAGCCTGCCTGTTGCGGTTCAGTGTCCCGCTGAATCGTAACGTTTTTGACTTTCCATCACCCTCCTCCGAAAAACCGGGGTCCGACAAAACGGGAAACCCGGTTTTTTGCATTTTGGGGCTTACAAAAATTGTATGCATTGATGGCAATATCGTTATAATACGCCGATAGAGGTGCCGGCGATTGCAAAGATTAACTGAAGATTAACCTATGGAGCATGGCAGAGTATCGATGAAAGTATCACTGAACCAAAAAATATTGAGTCGAAATGACCAATGTGCCCTCAATAACCGTGATTATTTCGCGAAAAACGGCACTTTGTGTCTGAACGTGATCTCCTCACCTGGCTCCGGCAAGACGACCTTGCTGGCCCGGACGATTCAGGATATGCAGGGGCGCCTGACGATTGCGGTTGTTGAAGGCGATATCCGCACCGATCACGATGCCCAGCGGATTCGGCAGACCGGGGCCGAGGCGGTGCAGATTGAGACCGAAGGCGCATGCCATCTGTCGGCCGGACAGGTCGGCACTGCGCTGCGGCAGATGAAGGCAAAAGAAAAAGATGTGATTTTCATTGAAAATGTCGGAAATCTGGTCTGTCCGTCGGCCTTTGACCTCGGCGAAGCGGGACGGGTGGTGCTGCTCAGCATACCCGAAGGCGACGACAAGCCCGCCAAATATCCCGGCACTTTTGCCGGGGCGGAGATTATCCTGATCAACAAGATTGACCTGATGGACTATATTGAGTTCCGATTGGAGCGGGTACTGGCCGATATTCACGCGGTCAACCCCGACGCGACCGTCCTGCAAGTCTCGGCGACCACCGGACAGGGGCTGGAGGCATGGTACGACTGGCTGATTGACCGGCGCAAGGCCGCCGCTCAGAGGTCATAGATCGACCAGCCGGGGCGATAGGGCTTTTTCAGGAACGCATTTGCCTGGGGCAAGTTGGAAAACTGCCTGGCCGCCGCATCCCACACCAGTATCTGCCGCGAGAGCTGTTCGCGCAAATCCACGCGCAGAGCGATATTGCCCAGCATCACCGCTTCGGTCAGCCGGCCGGCAAACACAAAATTCGAACCAGTCGGCGAGCCGGTCTTGCAGGCGGCCAGCCATTCTTCGTAATGGCCGATGGAACGCGGCAGGGTTTTGGGCGGCGGGGTGTAATCCCGTCTTCTGGATTCGGGGAAGATGTGGCCGTCGAGGATCTTGCCTTTGTCGCCGATGTACAGGGTTCCGCCGTCGCCGAGTTGTCGGCCCGGCTCCAGTTCTTCGGGGCGCGGAGGTTTAAGGCCTCCGTCGTACCAGGTCAGCGTGACCGGCGGCATCGTATCGCGAGCCGGGAACTTGTACGTGACCACCGAGGCTACGGGATAGGTCTCATTATTGACCCGGCTGCAGGCGGCCTGCACCGATTCGGGATAGTCCAGCTTCAGCGCCCGGAACACCGAATCGAGGGCATGGCAACCGATATCACCCAGTGCGCCGGTACCGAAATCCCACCAGCCGCGCCAGCGGAACGGGTGGTACGCCGCGTGATACGGACGCTCAGGCGCCGGCCCCAGCCATATATCCCAGTCCAGATGCCCCGGCACCCGCGGCGTATCGCCGGGGCGGCTGACGCCCTGCGGCCAGTATTCGCCGAACATCCCGTTCATCGGCCGGTCCGTCCAGACGTACACCTGACGGACGGGGCCGATGGCGTCGGCGGCGATCAGTTCCTGGATGCGGGCTGTCCCTTCCGAGGCGTGGCCTTGGTTGCCCATCTGCGTAGCGACCTTCTTTTCGACGGCCGCGGCAGCCATCAATTGTGCCTCCTCTACGGTGTGCGTGAGGGGCTTTTGGCAATAGACGTGTTTGCCCAGCTTCATCGCCGCCAACGAAATCAGGGCGTGGCAGTGGTCGGGCGTGGCGACCATTACCGCGTCGATCTGCGGCTCTTTGTCGAGCATTACCCGCCTGTCGCGGTAGCGTTTGGCGTTGGGGAAGGTGTTAAAGGCGCGGGCCGCACACTGATCATCCACATCGCAGAGGGCGACGATATTGTGCGAACTGACGGCCTCGGCGTCGGAAAAGCCCTTGCCTCCGACGCCCACACAGGCGATGTTGAGTTTTTCGCTGGGCGGGGTCAGGCCGCTGCCCAGCACATGGCGGGGGACGAGGGTAAAGGCGGCGGCGGCAGCGGTTTGGCGGAGAAAGTGACGACGGGTGGACGAGGGATTTGACTCTGTTTTCATAAGGGAGTCCTTCATATCGGCTTGGTTTATTGTCTTGTCATTTCTTTATTTGCCGGATATTAAGTGGTTATATAGGCGTTATTATAAAATAGACGTTTTTGCATAGATTGATATTGCAGATGGATTTGATTTTTGTCCGGCCGGGGGGTATAGTGGCCACCCTTTGAGGTGCGGCATGATATGCGTTGATACTGTTAAGAAAGGACTGTTATGGATTTATTTCAATATAAAAATGGTCGTCTTTTTGCCGAAGGGGTTGACGTGGCCCGGATCGCCGAGGCGGTCGGTACGCCGGTCTATATCTATAGCAAGGCGACGATGCTGGACCATCTTAAGAAGAATCAGACGGCTTTCGCGGCCCTGGACACGGTCATTTGCTATTCGGTCAAGGCCTGCGGCAATATCCATATCCTGCGGCTGCTGGCGCAGGCCGGCAGCGGGTTTGATATTGTCAGCGGCGGCGAACTGTTTCGCGCCCGTCAGGCGGGGGCGGATATGAATAAGATCGTCTATGCCGGCGTCGGCAAGACGGATAAGGAGATTGTCGAGGCACTGGAAGCGGGCATAGCCTACTTCAATATCGAATCCGAGGCCGAGTTGGAGAATTTGATCGCGTTGGCCAAGCAAACCGGCAAGAAGACCAAGGCCGCCCTTCGCGTCAATCCCGATGTCGCCTACCAGACGCACAAGCACATCACCACGGGCGTCAAGGAGACCAAGTTCGGCGTCGATATTGAGCGGGCACAGCGGGTCTTTGCCCAATACGGCCGCAACGGCGCGGTGGATTTGTGCGCCGTACATGTGCATCTCGGCTCCGGCGGCAAGACCATTGACCCGTATGTCAATGGCGTGCGGAAGATTCTGCCGCTGATCGACAGCCTCCGCGACAAAGGGCATCGCATTGAGGCGCTGGACTTGGGCGGCGGTTACGGGGCCGACTACGAGACCGATACCGTCCCTTCGGCGGCCGATTACGCATCGGGCATTGTTCCATTGCTCAAGGATAAATGGCTTAAACTGATCCTGGAGCCCGGCAAGAGCATTGTCGCCAACGCGGGGATTATGCTCACGCGGACGCTCTATAAGAAGCAAGGAGGCAGCAAGACGTTTGTGATTGTCGATGCCGGGATGAACGACCTGATTCGACCGTGTCTGTACGAGGCGTTTCATTTTATTTGGCCGGCTGCCGTGGCCGAGGGATTCATCCCGAAAAAACGTACCCAAGACTATCCCGCCGACGGGCTGGAGACCGTCGATGTCGTCGGCCCCATCTGCGAAGGGACGGATTATTTTGCCAAGGGCCGCCCGCTGCCGCCGGTCGAGCGCGGCGACCTGATCGCAATCTTTACCGCCGGGGCCTACGGCTACACGATGGCCGGCACCTACAATGCCCGTCCGCTGGCCGCCGAGGTACTGGTTGACGGCGATACCTTCTCGGTCATCCGCCGCCGCCAGACGTACGACGACCTCGTCGCCCATGAGAAATAAACACGGCTTGCCGTGCGTCTTACCTTTTGATTTTGTTAACGCCCATTTGAGGAGTTTAGAATGACACAGCGCAGCGCAGCAGGAAGCGGCCGAATAGTGACGGGGTTTGTTTTGATTCTGGCTTTGTGCGGGATGACGGCACAGGCGTCGGATTCCGTTTATCTGTTTACGTCGTTTCGCGGAAACGGCGACGGCCTGCATCTGGCAATCAGCGAAGACGGATATCGATGGACGGAGATTGATGGAATTTTTCTGGAGCCGAAGGTCGGCGGCCGGCTGATGCGCGATCCGCATCTTCTGCGCGGGCCGGACGGGGTATTCCGCATGGTTTGGACGACGGGCTGGAACGATGCGGGGATCGGGTATGCTTCTTCGCGCGATCTGAGGACGTGGACGGAGCAGAAATTCCTGCCGCTGATGGCAGACGTGCCGGGCGTGCGCAATTGCTGGGCGCCGGAAACATTCTATGACGACAAGCGGGGCGAATACATCATCACCTGGTCGTCGGATGTCGAGGGACGCTTTCCCGATACCGTCTCAAACGACCGGATGAACAACCGCACGTACTTTGTCACCACGAAAGATTTTGAGTCGTTCAGCAAACCGACGGTTTTCTTAGACCCCGGTTTTGATCATATTGACGCGACGATCGTGAAGGCCGGCGAGCGGTATGTGCTGACGATCAAAGAAGGCGACAAGCAGGCGCGGAACATCTGGGGGCCGATCTGGCTGGCACTGGCCGACGACGCCCGCGGGCCGTATAAGCTGCTCGATGCGCCCGCGTTGACGGCGCGGGCCGAGGGACCGACGATGGCGCGCATCGGCGACGATTATGTGATGTATGTCGATTACTATACGCACGGCCGCTATGGGGCGATCAGGACGCGGGATTTCAGGACGTGGACGGATATTTCCGACCGGATCTTTGCCGTACCGGGCCAGCGGCACGGAACGCTGCTGACAATCGACCGCCGCATCGCCGACGGACTTGGAGACCATGCGCACCGGATGCCTCCCCCGCCGGTCCTGCCGGGCTACCACGCCGATCCGCATATCGCGGTGTTCGGCGATACGTATTATATCTATCCGACCACGGACGGCAGCGAAGGCTGGGCGTCGCGGTCGTTCAGTTGTATGTCCTCCAAAGACCTGGTGCACTGGCAAAATCACGGCGTGATCTTGTGGTTGGGGGTCGATGTGGAGTGGGCCAATCAGAACGCCTGGGCGCCGGCCATCGCAACCCAAAACGGCAAGTACTATTTTTATACGTCATCCGCTCAAAACATCGGGGTAGCGGTAGCCGATACGCCACACGGGCCGTTTCGCGACCCGCTGGGAAAGCCCTTGGTGGCCCGCGGCGACTATCCCGGCCAGGCCATCGACCCGATGGTGTTCGTCGATGATGACGGCTCGGCCTACCTTTACTGGGGCCAGGGCCATTGTCACGTGGTCAAGCTCAACGAGGATATGATCTCGTTCGATCCGGCGGGGGTTCGCCGGATTACGCCGCCCGGTTACAACGAGGGGACGTTCGTCATCAAACGCAAGGGCGTCTATTATCTGATGTGGTCGGAATTCGATACGCGCGACCCGCGCTACAGCGTCGCCTACGGCATGTCCGATTCGCCGATGGGGCCGTTCACCAAGGCCGCGGAAAACCCCATTCTCAAGGGCGAGGGACAGGTCAAAGGCGCCGGGCATCATTCGGTGGTACAGGTTCCGGGGAAGGATCAATGGTTCATTGCGTACCACCGATTTGCGATTCCGGACGGAACGGGTTACAAACGCGAGACGTGCATTTCGCCGATGCGGTTCAATGAAGACGGCACGATCCAAAAGGTGGACGTCTTCCAGGCCGCCGCGCTGAAATAACGCCGGCTGGGGTTTATCGGGTAAATCGAAGCCGCATCCCGTCTTTGAGGGTCTGGGGCGGATAGAATCTGTATAAAACAATCATCCCGAAATATTCTCAACCGAAACTATATTTTTTCAGCCGAAACTAAAACCCGCTTCATCTATTGAACAGTTGCACAGCCAGACGCTGATGGAAGCCACAAACAGGGCAATTGTGCGATAAGAAATATAATTGCCTGTTATTTTCAAATTCAATCATTCAAAGATGCCGGTGTTATATTTCCCCGCTCGTCTATGGTGTATTTGGTATTGAGCATGCCGACGGTTTTGTACTCATCGGGACCAAGAGGCAAGCGAAGATTGATGACAACTCGATTGTTTTTCCAATCATTTTCAAATTTGCAATCGATTGATTCGCCTTCCGGTCCACATGCAGCTACGTACGAGAGTTTCCATGTACGTCCACCATCTTTGGTGAGGTAATAATGTTTAACAGTGGATGATCCGGCAATCCAGAACTGGCCGTCTTGAGGGCTGACAAAGGAAAAACCCGCTCCAGAAGGAATACCGATATGCTCGAAAGGCAATTCCTGCTTGCTGCGATACCAGGTTGCTCCTCCGTCAGTCGTGCCAAAGATGACGAACGGGGCAAGCCAGCCCTCAATGGAATAGTTGGCTGCGGCAAAGGCGTGTTTTTGATCCAGCACAAATATCCGCCACGTATCAAATCCGGTCAGCCAGACGCCGGTGTCTTGCCATGTTTTTCCGCCGTCGGCCGATCGCAGAAGGGCGGAACGGACCGGGGCTGCAGGAGAACGGTATGAGCCTCCCAGCAGAAGCGTTTGTTCGTCCAGAGCCGCCACATGCGAAACACTCAGCGTGAGGTTTCTTGAATAAAGTTCCGAACCGGCAATCTCCTGTAATCGCTTCTGCTCCTCGTGGTGCCAGTCGGGGGACACCCGGTCTGGCCGCTGACAGCCGGACACTATAATCAATGTCCAAAACATTAATGAGATAACGATTCCGGGTGATTTTTTCCGAAGCGCTGATTTTTCTTTCATTTAGCTACTCCTGTTCTGGATTTATGATATTAGATGTTGTGAACCGAAGGTCAGTATAATTCACTCCCGCCCGTGCTGTCAAAAAATCATATATTTGAAAATTCTGCACCATATCATCAATCTCTCGATACGTCACCCATCGGGGTATCCAAATTCTAAACACAAAAACTGTTAAAAAAGCATTCATAAGCCCTATACTATCAAAATCTTACCTTTTTGCACGAATTTAAATGTGAAATCCGGGATCAATAAGACTTTGTCGGTGTCGCAGAAACCCTTGCTTTCGGGGATGGGTTTACGTACAATCTGCCCCTTGAGTGACAGAATCCCTTGTTTGTCCAAGGCAACGATGGAAAAGCAGTATCGAAACATCCTGATTATCAAACCCTCGGCGCTGGGTGATGTCGTCCATGCGCTGCCGGTGCTGGATGCGCTGCGCACGGCGTTTCCGGAAGCGCGAATCTCTTGGATGATCCGCGAGGAATTCGCCCCCCTGCTGGAATGCGTGCGGGGACTGGACGAAACACTGCTGTTTCGGCGTCGGCAAATGGGCCGCTGGTATGCGCCCGAAGGCTGGACCGCCCTGCGGGAGCTGCTCGTGCAGCTCCGCAGCGAACGCTACGACTTGATTTTGGACCTCCAGGGCCTGTTGCGAACAGCGCTGTTTGCGTGGCTGTCGGGGTGTAAAAACAGGGTCGGCATGACGACGGCACGGGAACTGGCGCCGCTGTTCTATACGCAGCGGGTACGCCCGGCCTCTGATTCGCTGCACATGGTGGACCGCTACCGAGGGATGCTCGAAGCCATTGGCGTAACAACGTTTCAGCCGCATGGGACACTTGAGCCGCCCGCGTCCGCCGTCCAGCGCGTCGGACATCTACTGGAAGACGCGGGGCTGGAGCCGAAGCGGTTTGCCGCGCTGATTCCGGGGGCAGCACATACGAGCAAACAGTGGCCGATTGAGCGGTTCGCCGTCGTCGCCGAGGGTATCAGCAAGCATTTCGGGCTTGCCCTGGCGGCCGTCGGTACAGCGGGCGAGAAAAAAATCATCGCCGCCCTCCAGCAAAACTGCGTCGCGCCGGTGGCGGATTTCAGCGGGAAAACGACAATCCCGCAGCTTGTTGCCCTGCTGGGGCAGGCTCATCTGGTGGTCTCCAATGATACCGGCCCCGGCCATATTGCCATCGCGCAGCGCGTCCCTACTGTGCTGATCTTCGGGCCAACCAACCCGGCCTGGGTCGGGCCGTACCAGCAGCCCGAAGCGGTTGTCGCTATCGAGCCAAATCAGCGCGACAAGGCTATCCGCAGCCGAGACCCGGCCCACCGCATCGAGCATATCACCGTTCAGGCGGTGATGGATGCGGTGCGACGACAACTGGGACGAGCAAGCGGGGACAGCCGTCAAAGAAGGCGACACCTTTGCTGATACTCCTGATTCGCCTGCGGCCAATACTGCGCTTTATCAGGTATCGCATCCTGCACGCTGACGATTCGCCCGAACGGATATCGCGGGGGCTGGCCATTGGCGTGTTCGTAGCGTACCTGCCGTTGATGGGGATTCAGATGGCCCTTTCCTGGGCCGTCGCCGCCTTGTTCAAAGCCAACAAGGCGATGGCCCTCTTGGGGGCGTGGGTCAGCAACCCGGCCACGGCGGTATTTGTGTATTAACCCTCCTATCGGCTGGGACGGTGGCTGCTGGGCATCAGGGCGCAAAAACCTGAAATCGACCCGGAAATGATGGAAGACATATTCGAAGAAACCTTGTCTTTTTACCGGCTGATTACGGAATTCCATACCACCGCATTTTGAAAAGAGGTCTCCGCGGCGGCAATGAACATCGGGCTTGAAATCCTGATCGGCGGCGTCATTATTGGCTTTATTGCCGCCAAGCTGACCCAGTGGCTCAGTTTTCAGGCGGTTGTCTATTATCGCCGGCGAAAACAGCGAAAACGCCAAAAGCGGTCCGCAGTCCCCGCCTCCTGACACCCCCTGCCACCGATGCCGTTTCGGCAAAAAAGCACTGCGAACGGAATTTTTTGGTTCTATCGCGAGGGTATCTTGACATTTCCGTCGTGTTCTGCGATAGTGTCGCACTTGTATTTTCGGGGGCGGGACACGATTGCCCGCTCCGCGGAAGTTGAAAATCGTAAACCTTATATTTGGCACTGGAGCCTTCAATGAAAGCATCGGAAATGAAAAAGGGGCAGACCGTCAAGATCGACGGCGTCCTGTATGTGATCGTGGATTTCCAACACGTCAAGCTCGGCAAGGGCGGAGCGGTCTATCAAACCAAGTTCAAAAACCTCATCGACGGCGGCATCCGCGACGTCCGTATCCGTGCCGAGGAAATTATAGAGGATGCTTACCTTGAAAAGCGAAATTTTGAATACTTGTACTCATCAAGCAATGAACACCATTTTATGGATCTGGAAAGCTTTGACCAAATTACGCTGGACGACGATGCCTTCGGGGACGGTCCGCTGTATCTAAAACCTAACACTCAGCTTCAAATCAGTATGTATCAGGACAAGCCTGTGGTGGTGTCGCTGCCGAACACGGTGGATTTGGAAGTCACCGACACAATGCCCGAAATCAAAGGCGCCACCGCCACCAACCAGTACAAACCGGCCACGATGGAGACCGGGCTGGTCGTGCAGGTGCCGCCGTTTATCAAGATCGGTGAAATCCTGCGTATCGACACCCGCACCGGCGAATACGTGACGCGCGTCAAAGATTGAACAACAACAAACGATGAAAAAAGAGACCTTTTTTCTGTGCCTGGTTTTGACGGCCTCCGCATTGCTGCGTTTGATGTATTGTTATGATATGCCTGTGAGCGGCGATGAGAGCATCAGTCTTCTTCAGGCATCCGGAAAAGCTGTTGTCTATCACGATAAAATTTCGCCGATGCCGATGTCCGGCGAAAGGATCAACCACTTGGTTGCGTATTCCGACGACTATTCGGTCACCGAGGTCTTGCCATCCATGCGTAGGGCGGGAATGCATCCGCCGCTCTACTATGTTTTCCTGCATTTTGTCCTGAAATATGCCGGCAATGACATACTCGCCGTTCGATTGCCGTCCGTTCTTTTTTCAACTCTGTCCATTGTGCTTTTCTACGTCTTGTCCAAAAGTCTTTTCCCAAAGATCATCGCCTTGCCGGCTGCGATCTTGTTGGCGTTCTCTCCGTATGGCGTACATTACGCCCACATGGTCAGACCTTATCCGCTTGCTATGCTTCTTGGGCTATTATCTACATGGTTGGCGATACGCCTCTACAACCGCCAAACCCTGAAGATTTCGAGTCTTGATTTCTGGGTGTATATCTTGACCGTCATTGCGGGACTTTACACGATTTATCATTTTGCGTTTGTGGCCATCGCCCAAGGGGTATTTTTACTGCTTGGTTTTCGTCACAATAATCGCCGCCTGCTGATGATAATGTGTACCCCCCTGCTTGTGCTGATCTTTTACCTCCCCTGGCTGCCGAGCATGGCCGAGCAGATGAGCGTCGTCCGATCGGGCAACTTTTACTTTCATGGCGCGAGCAATCCCCTCCATGTCTATCGCTACTTTCTGGAGTTTGACTTTACGGCCGCACTGCCGGGCACTTACAGTTGGTATAAATTTGTTTTGGCGATTGCACTGACGGCCCTGATAGGCCTTGGGGGTATCTGGAGCCTGAAGACTCCCGCCGGGCGATACTTTGCCGTCGGCCTATGCGCTTACCTTGCGTTTAACCTTGCAGCGGACTGGATACTGCGGACGCAAACCCTGCCTATTTCAAAACTGCTGTTTTTTATAATACCGATGTTATTTTTATATCTTTCCACGGGGATTTCGCTGGTGATCCAAAAACGACGTATGTGGGGCATTGCGAGCCTGGCGTTCGTTCTTGCGATTTTAGCCTTGAATTCCTTCGCCCTTGTCCGACATCCGGCCGCCGAGGACGACCCTCGACATCTTGCCCTGTACCGTTCGTTCATCGCGGAAACAACCGATCCGGAAGGGTCGGATTTAGTCGTCGTCAACGAGGTGACGCGACGATATCTTTTGCCGCTGGCTCATACTCTCTCGTTTTCCCATCTGGATTTCCTTGCGACTGAAGACATCCTCGATGCACTGCTCAATCTGGACGCCTCTGGGTATTCCCGGATTTACGCGATTTCTCCTCGCTACGATAACATGTTCAAACCCGATGTCGTCAGTGATCTCGATCTGCTGATGGAGCACAAGGGGTTTGTCCTCGAAGGGTCTTATTTAATTCCTGACCATCTCCGTGATAAACGCCTTCGATTCTACAAACGACATTGAGAGCCCGGTTCTTTTTCTTCAGAAAATTCGCCTTTTGGAATGAAGAGCGAAGGCCTGCAAAGCTTCATCTTCGCCAAGCGATATTTCAAGGCGACACCGAGACAGCCAAGCCCATACTTACAGCTCCTCTGAAAATTAATCGATGACGCCTCTGTGAAATATTTGGTCGGGCAGGAGATCTCGGCGATCTGGTATCCCTGCCAGAGGATCTGTGCCAGCATTTCGTTGTCGAATACAAAATCGTCGGAGTTGTTTTCCAGGGGGAGCTTTTCAAGCAGTTCGCGAGAAAAAGCCCGATAGCCGGTATGGTATTCGGACAACTTGGCTCCCGTCAAAAGATTTTCCGCACAAGTTAATACACGATTGGCGATGTATTTCCACACCGGCATCCCTCCGCGCAACGCATAGCCGCCCAGAATACGCGAACCTAAAACACAGTGATACAGGCCGTTTCCAATCAGGGATGCCATCGCCGGGATCAGCCGCGGGGTGTACTGATAGTCGGGATGCACCATAATGACGATGTCGGCGCCATGCGCCAGCGCATATCGATAGCATGTTTTTTGATTGGCCCCGTATCCCGAATTCACAGCATGGGTATGAACCACCGTTTGCGGCAGGGATTTTGCAATCGCCGTTGTCCGATCCGAACTGCTGTCGTCAACAACAACAACAAGATCCACGATTTCCTGTTCCAGCACCTCGCGATAGGTCTGTAAAAGGGTTTTTTCCGCATTATACGCCGGCATAACAACAATGACTTTTTTATTCCGCAACATTTTGTGGCCACTTCCTTTCAATGCGTCGTTGAGCTTGTTTGTACAGTCATTAATCCTCCCGCGAGTCTATCCCGTTTCATAAAATCGCTGAGAGATAAAAGACAAGGCGATCAATAAAGATACGGTGGTAGCCAGCGATATCATCGCCGGCTTGATCGGAGCGTCAACCCCAAATCGGCGATTGTACAAGCACAGGAAAAACAACGGTGCGATCGGAATAAAATAGCGAGACTGAACCCCTTGAATGCGTTCGGCCCCGATCGGATTCCAAAACAAGTAAAGCAGTGTAAAAATAATCACGCCTGTCAAGGCGCAGACACTGAACAGTATCCCTTTTTGACGACGGGAAATACACAGATCGGATCTTCCCTCCGTCAGCGAAACGAACAGTAACAGCAGAATCCACAAGCGAACGTGCCATTTCGACAGGTAAAAAAACCGCCATCCAAAAGCCCCGATAAATCCCGTATAATAAGAATAGAAGTAGTGCCGCACCGTGTCGAACAGAGTACACAAATAGAGAAAAGGGTGCCGCAGAATATACGCCGCTTGCTGTTCCGGAAAAACGCCGACATTCCAGTAAATGGGAAGTTTTCCGACGAGCCAATGCCATATCAGCAACGCCGACAAATTGATAGACGCCAACAACAAAAACAAAAGGAAATAACGCTTTCGTGTACCGCATCGATCAACCGGAATCAAAAAATACAAAAAGCAAAACAGAAAGAGGATATTTTTTGTCATTGTAAGAAGCGTTGTCATCGCCACCAGCAGTACTATCGTTTTGCGATGTATCGGCCCGGTTTCCGAACATCCCTGACGAACGACTACGGCAAGAGTTAAAAAGGCCAGCGCATTGGTCACGCTGTCAGCGCTTACTGAGGCGCCCTGATAAAGCGACATCGGCGTCAATGCCAACACAAAAAATACCCACTTATAAAGCGGGACAATCCGAATTGCCAGAAAGATCAACAGCAGCCACACAATCAGATTGGCAAGTCTGCCTGCATACATCAGCAGAAGCGGAGAGGCCTTAAGTCCTATCCCGATCCGCATCGCCGCGGCCGCCGGCAGATAGGCTATGGGTGAATAGGATGCGGAGCGAAAACCGACAAACACGCGTTCGGATACATTGAGAGGATCGTGCAGCCGTTTGACGATGTCCTGCCTTTGGGTCTTAACGTCCAGATCCCATCGCATGGCGTTCGTACTCGATCCGCATGCGGCCACGCTAACGGGCAACCATCCGCCCGCAGCCTCTTCATGTACCTCGGACACAAAGTGCCCTTCGGCAATCTGAAACGCCCGAAAATAATGCCGGTCCTCGTCGGCGACCTGAAACGGCGGAACGACAACTAAATACAAAAGCCCGAACAGCGTACCTACAGCCGCAAAATGCACTTCAGTGTGTTTAATCCATGCCGTCCACTTCGTCTTCAAGGGAGGTCCTCCGTGTTAGATTTTGCTGTGAGCGTTGAATATCGATATTAACGGCCTGGAGCAGCATTTCCAGTGCCAGTATCAGCGGCAGCGCCGCCAGCATGATGGTTCCGGCGGTTTTGGGGGTTCCCGCGGCAACCGAATCGATCCACTGATACAACCCAAACAGCACACCCCACAAAAATAAGGGAATTCCGGTGACCAGATAAACAGAGGCCATATTGAAATCATAGATGAAATAGTTGAAAAAGATACGTTTCATCAATCCATACAGCAGACGCGGCGGAAACTGGATCAGCACTTTTCTGATGCTTAATGAACTTATTTCATCGCCATATCTGGCCGGTATCGGCACGTCCCGAACCACGGCGCCGCTCAGGTTCAAGTGCAGCAGCATGTCGGATTCAAAGAAATATCCTTTGGATATCTTGTTTAGGTTTAATCTTCGGGCCGCTCGTTGATGGAGGGCGGTAAAGCCGTTGGTCGGATCCATAATGTGCCAGTATCCGGAAAACATTTTTTCAAGAAACGACAGAAAATTGTTTCCCAACAAGCGCATCTTCGGCATCGCCCGCAGGGCTGAAAAATCCCAAAACCGATTCCCTTTGGCATAGTCAACCTCGCCGTGGACAAGCGGCGCGATGAGGGCGGGAATATAGCGAGGATCCATTTGGCCGTCGCCATCCACTTTCACCATGATATTACAGCCCATCTCCAATGCTTTCCTGTAACCGGTCTGCACCGCTCCGCCGACACCCAGATTTTGCTCATGATAAATGACAAGTACTTTTGAATGATGCAGGCTTTCCGCGATCTTGCCTGAATGGGCCGGACAAGCGTCATCGACGACGATAATCGTCTCCACCCACCCCGGCAGCGACAGAACCACGTCGCATATTGTATCGGCAACCCGAAACGCGGGGATAATTACAGCGGTTTTAGGATAATCCATGGGTGACTTTTCTCCTTATTGTTTTGTCCATCGACTGATGCGGAACAGCGGCATCGGCCAATATAAGGTCTTCAGTTCAGTTTTTCGAAGTCCGATTTCACTAAGCTGGCGTTCGATATCATAAATATTTCTGACATGATAATGGCCCGAAAAGCCCGCCAGCCTGCGGCCGAGATGATAAAACGTGTTTTCGGTCGGCCCCGAAATGATCAGTTGACCAAAATCCTCTATCAATTCTTTTAATTTCACCGACACTTTTTCAAGATCAGGAATGTGCTCCAGCACATCCAGTGCAAAAATCGTGTCAAAACGCCCGCCAAGTTCGAAAACATCTGTTGATATCGCAACCTGGGTGCTGAGACGTCCACACATATCTTTTGACAGTTCAGAAAATTTATTGTCACACCCTGATATGCTGCAATGGCAGCGCTGCAAATATAGAAAGATCGGACCTCCTCCGCATCCAAAATCCAATACCGTATGATTTTGGATATCTCCTGCTATCGTCAATGCAGTCTCGACCCTATCCCAAAAGAGCCGACTCATAAGTCCATTCGGGTGTGTATATGAAGGAAGTGCGGCCTCATCGAAAAAACCGGGCGCTCGCGAATTCTGGATATCCCAAAACGCCTTTTTGTACACTTCCTTGTAAGAAACGTCGATTTTTTTATCCACTTGAAATCATCCTTTTTTTAAAGGCGCTGTATCTCGACAGGCAAACCCTATGGATACTATCGGTATTTTACCATTGTCCAATTTATTGCACAAGGCCCTATCCCGCCGATTGGTCTTTCCGGACAGGTGGGAAAAAAAAAGGTACAAATCTGTATGCAACGAGAGTAAAATAGAACACTTAATATAAAGTCAGGATATTATCGAGCAATATTTACGGTTATATGTAAGGATGCAATGATGAAGTTGGCGACATTCAATACGTGGTTATTGAAAATATTCGGTTCCCGCAACGAGCGGCTGGTGCGGTCGTATATGCAGGCAGCGGTGGCGGCGGGAGAATATGAATCGCAGATGCAGGCGCTCAGTGACGAGCAGCTTAAGACCAAGACCGCCGCGTTTAAAGAGGCCCTTGCCGGGGGCACAAGCCCGGAACAGATTCTCACCGAGGCGTTTGCCGTCGTGCGGGAAGCGGCGCGGCGGAAGCTGGAAATGCGGCATTTTGACGTGCAGTTGGTCGGCGGCAACGTGCTGTATGAAGGCAAGATCGCCGAGATGTCCACCGGCGAGGGCAAGACGCTGGTGGCGACGCTGGCGGCGTACCTGGTGCATCTGACCGGCCGTCACGTGCACGTCGTAACTGTCAACGACTACCTGGCCAAACGCGACGCCGAGTGGATGGGACCGGTGTATAACGCCCTCGGGATGACGGTCGGGGCGATTCAGGCGGATATGGACACCACCGGTGACGAACGCCGCGCCCAGTACGCCTGCGACATCACCTACGGCACGAACAACGAATTCGGCTTTGACTACCTCCGCGACAATATGAAAATCGCGGTTGAACAGATGGCGCAAGGGTCGCTGGAATACGCCATCATCGACGAAGTGGACTCGATTCTGATCGACGAGGCGCGAACGCCGCTGATTATCTCCGGCCCGGCGCAGGACGATGTCAGTCGCTACAAAAAGGCCGACGGCGTCGCCCGACAGCTTTTGAATCTGCAAAGCTCCTATGACCGGCTCAAAAAAGCCATCGACGAATATACACGCACCATTGCCAACGCGCAGGGCGAACTGGCTGATGCCAAACGCGGCAAAGATGATCTTCGCATACAAAAAGCGCAGGCCGTCATCGACAAGACACAAAAACAGCTTGACGACGCCAAGGCACGGCTGGCCGAGGAACTGCGCGGCACCGAAGACCAGATCGAAGAAGAGACGCTTTATTACAACGTCAACTTTGAACGCAAATCAGTGTCGCTGATGGAAAAGGGCATCGCCGCCGCCCAGGATTTGGCCGGCGTCGGGTCGTTCTATCTCGGCCAGAACGCCGAATGGCCGCACATGATCGAGCAGGCCCTGCGGGCACATCTGGTGTTCGAGAAGGAAAAAAATTACGTCGTGATGGAAGGCAAGGTCATCATCGTCGATGAATTTACCGGCCGCCTGATGCACGGGCGGCAGTGGTCGGACGGTCTCCATCAGGCCGTTGAGGCCAAGGAAAACGTCCAGATCAAGGAAGAATCGCAGACGCTGGCGACGATTACGCTGCAAAATTTCTTTAAGCTTTACGGCCAAATCTCCGGCATGACCGGAACCGCCGCCACCGAGGCCGACGAGTTTATGAAGATTTACAAGTTGGACGTGGTGACGATTCCGACCAACAAGCCCTGTGTCCGCGACGACCGCGAGGATATGATTTATAAATCGATGCGCGAAAAGTTTCTGGCCATCGTCGATGAAATTCACGAGGTCTGCTGTGCCGGTCGTCCGGTGCTGGTCGGGACGGTGAGCATCGAAAAAAGCGAGGCGCTTTCCGATGCCCTCAAACGCCGGCACGGCGTCGAACACGAAGTCCTCAATGCCAAGCAGCACGCCCGCGAAGCCGTCATCGTCGAAAAGGCCGGCCATCAGCACACCGCCCGCGACGGCTCGGTCCGCGGTAATGTAACGATTGCGACGAATATGGCCGGGCGCGGCACGGACATCAAACTGGGCGAAAGCGTCGCCAAGATCGGCGGCCTGCACATCCTTGGTACCGAACGCCACGAATCGCGACGCATCGACAACCAGCTTCGCGGCCGTGCCGGGCGTCAGGGCGACCCCGGCAGCAGCGTGTTCTTTTTGTCCTTCGACGATGACCTGATGCGCGTCTTTGCGCCGGACTGGACGGTCAAGGCGCTATCGATGATCGGCTGGGAAGAAGGGATGCCCATCCAGCACAAACGCATCAGCAAGGGCGTCGAAAAAGCCCAGAAGAAGGTCGAAGAACGCAACTTCGAAGCCCGCAAGAGCCTGCTTGAATACGATGAGGTGATGGACTACCAGCGCAAGATTTTCTACTCGCGCCGCCGCAAAATCATTGAAGGCGTTGATCTCAAAAAAACCATCGACGATATGATCGGCGATGTCATCAACGACACGGCCGACAAAATTCTCGCCCCGGACTACGCCCTCCGTTGTCTAAGCGAATGGGCCAAGGCCGACTTCGGCGTGGACATCGACCCCAAACGCATTGACGGGGCGGACGCCGAGTGGATTGAAGAGACGATCCGCGAGCAGGCCAAAAAGAATGTTGCCAACGATATCTCCGTCTCGCTGGGCGAATATCTTGAAGATTATGAAGACTCCGGGACATGGAATATTGAGGCGCTGTGCAAATGGGCAATGAGCGCGTTTAAGGCCAGTCTGTCCGCTTCCAAACTCCGCCAGATGAATGCGGAGGAGATTGAAGAAACGCTCGTTGAAGCCGCCTGCGAACAGGTGGCCAAAAAAAGCATGGCGAGAATGGACGACTTTCTCAAAGAAGATTATGCCGCGCTGATGTTCGCCGTCTGGGCACAGGGCAAGTTTGACCTCAAGATCGACCCGCAGGAACTCAAAGACGCCGAACCTGCCGCCGCCAAACAGAAAGTCGTCGATCACGTCGCCGCGCTCTACCGCAAACGCGAGATTGAATACCCGGTCGAATACGCAATGAATATGGTCTTTGGGCCGCAGGGACCAAACGTTTATGCGTTTGAGGCGCTGGCCGAGTGGGCACGCCGCAAGTATGAATCCGACCTGACCGCTGAGCAATTGGCCGAGATGCAGCCCAAAGATATTTTCACCCGGCTGCTGGAGATGAGCAAGGCCTGGGATGACGACCGGATTACGCAAACCATCGAAAACAAACTGCGCACTGCGGGACCGGAGGTGCTGGCCGAGTGGGCAAATGAGCGGTTTGGGGCAAAATTGCCCCCCGACGCCCTCAAAGACAAGGACGCCGCCGCCAAGACGCTTTTTGACACGGCCAAAAGTTTTCTGCGTAAGGAACTGTCTGATCTGGAGCGTTTTGTCCTGATTCAGATTTTCGACACGACCTGGAAAGATCATCTATACGCGATGGATCACCTCAAAGAGAGCATTATGCTCCGCGCCTACGCCGAAAAAGACCCGAAAATCGAATATAAACAGGAAGGTTTTCGGATGTTCAACGAGATGCTCGAGACCATCGAGGATCGCGTTACGGACATCATTTTCCGGGTGCGTTTGCAGGCCGGCCAGCAGAGCCGCAGCGTCTATAACGTTAGCCAGACGCAAAAGCAGGAAGTCAGCCAGTTTGAGATGAGCCAGCGCCAGCGGGCCGCCGCAACCGCCCCACAGGGCGAACAAAAGGTCAAGCAAATCAAGCTCGACCAGCCCAAAGTCGGCCGGAACGACCCCTGCCCCTGCGGCAGCGGCAAAAAATACAAAAAATGCTGCGGCCAAACCCCATAACCGAAAAATCAGATCATTTTTTCGGTCCCGTAGGGACAGACCTGTGTGTCTGCCCTTTGCAGAACGCAGGGCGAACACATAGGTTCGCCCCTACGGTTTGCCAGCGGTACAACAAACAGCTAAAATTTACAAAAAATCTTGTAATTGGGCTGGATTTGTGCGAAAATATGGTGGTGTCAATAGCGGGGTTTTTTGTGGAGTTTTATTATGACGAATAGTTTTGGGTCGTTTTGTGACGACTTTTTTGTAGAGATGTGTGTCAATACGCAGCTCGATCTGCCGACGCAGCGCGACACCATACTCTCTTTTTTCGAGAGGATTCAGAAACAATATCCGCAACTGAGCAGCTTCAGCCGTCGCGAAACCGGCGAGTATTCGCTCGAGCAGGAAGAGCAGGGCCAGCGGACGCGATGGGTCAGCCTCGAGCTGGATCGCATCACGGTCGGGTGGGCCGAGCCGCACAAGCTGCACGACGCGTATGCGTTTCAGACGGCGGTGCTGGAGCTGATTCCATTTATGCTCGGCGTCAACGTGCTGGATATGGATTCGCTGGACGTGACGTTCTCGATGGATTTCGATTATCAGGGCAACCACGACGAGGTCATCGTCGAGGCGCTGCTGGGGGCGTCGAGTTTTTCGGCGCTGCTGGATCTGCCCAAATCGCGGCCGATCGGATGCTGTCCGTCGTTTGTCGTCTCGCTGTCGGAAGACTGCCGCTTGCAGGCACGGGTGGCGGTCGAGTCGCGCACGACGGCCTTTGACGTACGCAACGAAAAATACAAATCCGAAGAGCCGATCAGTCTGTACTTTACGGTGCGGCGGTATCCGCAGCCGACGCCGGGGTTCGATGCCGCAAAGGCTTTTTTGGAGCAGTGCCGGATAGCCGAGCAGTTGATGTTCGACAAGATCATTCCCTGTTTTGTGCAGCCGATTAATAACGCCATCGCGCAGCGACGTTAACGAAAACTCTGGAAAAGGACTTCGAAACGATGACTATTGATGCACCCCTCAGTCGGTATAAAAAACAAAACCTGATGATTGCCATTGCGGTAATGATTGGCTTGGGTATCTGGTTTTATTACGACGGCCATTACAATGAGAAATTTATCGAAAAGCATACCATCGTGGACGAGGACGGCAACGAGCGGCCCAACAGTACGCTGGCGTTCAATCGAAAGACGCCGCCGATATTGTTTGTCGGCGCGGGATTTGTCGCGGTCTATTTCTTTGTGATACGCAACAAAAAAGTGACCGCTGACGAGACCGGCCTGACGGCCAACGGCAAAACGATTGAGTACAAAGACATCGAGCTGATCAATAAGACGTATTTTGACACGAAGGGCTATTTTGTCGTCGGCTACAAAGACCCGCAGGGCAATAGCTGCCAAATGAAACTGAGCGACCGCACGTATGACAATCTGAAAACCGTGCTGGATCATCTGGTCGCCAAGATAAGCTGACATCGAAACGGATTACAAATAAAAAAAGTAAACACAAGGAATCGGCTTGCGCCGAGGTCGTTGAATAAAGGAAACCAAAACCAATGAATTGCTGCGTAGCTGGTCTACAATGGGGAGATGAAGGTAAAGGCAAGGTGGTCGATATTCTGGCCGAAAAGGCGGATATCGTCGTCCGTTATGGCGGCGGCGCCAACGCCGGACACACGGTCATCATCGGCGATACGCGTTTTGCGCTGCATCTGATGCCGTCCGGTGCGGTGCGGCCCGGCACAGTCTGCGTCATCGCCAACGGCGTCGTCGTGGATCCCGATGTGCTGCTCAGCGAGATCGATGGGCTGAACGAAAAAGGAATCTCGCTGGACGGGCGGCTGTTTATCAGCGAAAACGCCCACGTTGTGCTGGATTATCACAAGCTCGAAGATCGGCTGCGCGAAGAGGCGCTCGGAAAGCACAAAATCGGCACGACCGCCCGCGGCATCGGGCCGTGCTATGCCGACAAGATCGGCCGCAGCTACGCGGTGCGAATGGCCGACCTGCGCAATCTGGCCGTGTTGCGGGAAAAGCTCGACACCATCGTCGCCTACAAAAACAAACTCTTCGGAGCGCTGTACAACGCCGCGCCGATCAACGCCGGCGAGATCTTTGAAAAATGCAAACGCTGGAGTGAAAAATTCGCCGGCTGCATCACCAATACCACCGAATATCTGCATACCGCACTGGACGCCGAGAAAAGCATTCTCTTTGAAGGCGCCCAAGGCGCGCTGCTCGATCTGGATCACGGGACATTTCCGTTCGTCACCAGTTCCAACGCCAGCCCACTGGGGCTTGGCCCTGGCTGCGGCGTGCCAAGCAAGCATGTCGATACGTTTCTCGGCGTGGTCAAGGCCTATATGACTCGCGTCGGGGCCGGGCCGTTCCCGGCCGAACAGGACAACGAAACGGGAGACTGGATCCGCGAACGCGGGCATGAGTTCGGCACGACGACCGGGCGGCCGCGCCGCTGCGGGTGGTTCGATGCGGTGGCCGTCGCCTATACGGCCCGGCTGGGCGGCATCACCCAGATCGCCATGATGCACCTGGATACGCTGGCGGGGCTAAAGGAGATTAAGATTTGCCGCGCCTACCGCATCGACGGCCGGGAGACGACGTTCTTTCCCGGCGACGCCGAACAACTGGCTCGCGCTGAGTGCCTCTATGAAACCCTGCCCGGCTGGACCGAAGACCTCAGCGCAATTGAGCAGTATGCCGATTTGCCCGACGCGGTTAAGCACTACGTGGCGACCGTCGAACGCTTTGTGGGTGTGCCCATTACCATGCTCGGTGTCGGCCCCAAACGCACACAGATCATTTACAGGACAATACCGTGAGCGCTGCGAATTTTGACCAGAAACGTCAAGCGACCGCCGAACGGCTCGGTATCCATCCGGATGCCATTCCGCGGCATATCGCGATCATTATGGACGGTAACGGACGCTGGGCGCAGCAGCGCGGCCTGCCGCGGATCAGCGGCCACGAACAGGGCGGCAAGGCCGTGCAGATCGTCGCCCAGCACTGCGTCGATATCGGGATTGAATGTCTGACGCTGTATTCGTTCAGTATGCAGAACTGGAAGCGGCCTGAAGAGGAGGTCAGCTTTCTGATGCATCTGATCGCCGCTTATCTGGAAGGGATTCGCCCGAACCTGATGCGCGACAACGTGCGGCTGCTGCATCTGGGGTCTCGCCAACGACTGCCGCAGATGTTGCTGGACGCATTGGATGAGACAATGGAGATGACCGGCGTCAATACCGGGATGGTGCTGGGCCTTGCCCTCAACTACGGTTCGCGTGAGGAGATTACCGACGCGGTGCGGGCGATTGCCGCAGAATGCCGCGAAGGCAAACTTGCGCCCGACGCGATCGATGAAGCCTGCATCGCCGGCCACCTGAACACCGCCGGCTGGCGCGACCCCGATCTGGTCGTGCGCACCAGCGGCGAGATGCGGATCAGCAACTTTCTGCTGTGGCAGATTTCCTATGCGGAGTTTTATGTCACCGAGACGATGTGGCCGGACTTTTCGCCCGAAGCGCTGGAAAAGGCCGTCAGCGCCTACGCCGCGCGAAACCGCCGCTTCGGCGATATCACGGCGACAAAACCATAAACGTAGAGGCAGACCTGCGTGTCTGCCCTTTCGAAAGCGCACGGGCGAACACATAGGTTCGCCCCAACAGTTTAAGGGACTGTAAATGCTCAAATATCGCCTGTTGTTCGGAACATTGATGATTATTACGTTTGTCGGGCTGGTGCTGTTGGACGGCCGGATGGATGGTTCGCTGGGCAAACATCTGCCAAATAAACCGGTTCAGGCGACAATTTTTACCGTGTTGATCGCCCTGCTGGCCATTCCGGCGCAGCTTGAGTTGGGCAACCTGATCAAACAGACCGGAGGGCACCTGTTGGCAAGTGTGACGATTCCTACGACTATCCTGCTGGCAATTACCTTCTACGTCGCACAGTATTTCGATACCCATCGGCTTATGACCGCTTGGCTTCTCTTTGTCCCTGCCTTATCGTTTTTGGCGTTGTTTTTGGCTCAAGCCTTGATATTCGGCACGGAAGGAACCATTCGCAACATCTCGGCCTCATTTTTTTCGATCATTTATTTGGGGCTTTTTTGTATGTTTATTCTCGGCATCCGCATCCTGTGGGGGCCGTGGGTTCTGCTGTTCTTTGTATTAACCATAAAGTCTTCTGACATAGGGGCTTACACATTTGGCCGTCTGTTCGGAAAGCACAAGCTATGTCCCCGCATCAGCCCCGGCAAGACGTGGGAAGGGCTGGCCGGGGCAGCGGCGGTTGCGGCCGTTGTATCGTTTGTGTTTTCCCATTATTGTGGTATAATGACGGGTTTGCAGGCGGTGGCTTTCGGGACCGTGTTCGGTGTGCTGGGGCAATTGGGCGACTTGGTCGAATCGATGATCAAACGCGACGCGGCGAGTAAAGATTCGTCCAACAAGATTCCCGGCTTCGGCGGCCTGCTGGATGTGATTGACTCGCCGCTGGCGACCGCGCCGGCGGCGTTTGCGGTGTTTATGTTTTTGCTGTAGTATGGAATACGCAGGATGGGTTTTAGCCCATCAAATATAATGTATCGCACAGGAAAGGTATTTGGAACTAAAGATACAACTTGAATCGGCCGCCCAGCGGCTGGATTTGTTCGGGCAGGCCGACACGCACCTGCGGCTGATCCGCGACACGCTGAACGTCCAGATCGGCGCCCGCAACGGCACGGTCGTCCTGCACGGCGGCTCAACCGCGGTGCGTCTGGCCGCTGACGTCATCGACCGAATGCAAAAACGCCTCATCGAACGCGGGGCGCTGACCGAGTCGGATGTCCGCGAGCTGATGAGCCAGACCGAAAACAACATCGCTCCCACGCGAGCCGACGTCATCGAGGTCTATTCCAGCAAAGGCGTCATCGAACCGTTCACCAAGGGCCAGCTTCGCTACATCGAAACCATGCTCAAAAACGACCTGTCATTCTGCATCGGACCGGCCGGAACGGGCAAGACCTATCTGGCCGTGGCGGTGGCCGTCTCGATGCTCCGTAAAAAGCAGATTCGCAAGATCGTCCTGGCCCGCCCGGCGGTCGAAGCGGGCGAGCGGCTGGGCTTTTTGCCCGGCGACCTGCAGGCCAAGGTCAACCCCTACCTGCGTCCTCTGTTTGACAGCCTTGAGGATATGATCGAGTTTGCCCAAATGCGCAAATTTATGGAGATGGACATCATCGAGGTAATCCCGCTGGCCTTTATGCGCGGCCGCACGCTCAATGAAGCGGTCATCATCTGTGACGAAGCACAGAACACCTCCACATCGCAGATGCTGATGTTTCTGACACGCATGGGACGCGGCTCCAAGATGATCATCACCGGCGATGTCACGCAGGTCGATCTCGAAGCCGGCCAGACCAGCGGTTTGGTGGATGCCATTCGCACACTGAGTAAAATTCCCGGAATCGGCGTGGTCGAACTTGAGAAGGCCGACATTGTGCGCCACAAGCTCGTCCACAAAATCGTTCAGGCCTACGACGACAAAAAAAGCGGCAAATCGCCGTCGCACGAGGGTTGATCGGTGGGTATCGCAAAGAAAAAAGTCAGTGTTCGCGGCCAGCGCGTTATCGAGACCTTCGCCTCGGAACGGTTTGACAGAATCCGCGCTGTCGTAAACGGTCCGCTCCCGATGGGGCTGTCGATTCTGGTGTGCTTTGTCGCCGCGACCCTGCTGATTTTAGGCTTGGACACCGCCCACGAGGAGTTCTACATTCGCGGCTTTCATGTGTTCAAGCCCTGGCCGCAAATTGCAGCGCTCGGTGTAATCGTCGGCATCATCGCCGTCGGCGCTGCGTTCTATATTTATGCGTACCAACCCCGTATTGTCTCCCGTCCAACGCGCACGTTCGCTCTGGCGATGCTGTTCTGGCTGCTGCTGACAGCCACGCGGTTTTTGTCGCTGTCGGAAAAATGGATGTACGTGGCGACCGGTTCAGCGGCGGCCTGCGCAATCGTGCTGACCATTGCCTACGACCAGCGGTTCGCCATCGGAATGACGATGTTCTATGCGGTTCTGGCCTGCTTTGCCGTCGGCAAGATCGCCACGGTCGAGCTGTATTTGACGATGATGGCCGGCTGTATGGTGTGCTGTTTCAGCCTGCGCGAGATTCGCACACGAAAAAAATTGATTGAGGTCTCCGTCGCCTCGACCCTTGCCGTTTTTACCACGGCCTTTGCACTGGGCGTGATACAGGCTTTGCCGTTCAAACAAACGTTGTTTCAGTCGGGTACGGCCGCCGGGTCGGTGTTTGCCATCGGCGTGATCATTCAGGCGTTCTTGCCGATCATCGAGTCGGTGTTCGGCATTGCGACCAGTATGACACTGCTGGATTACAGCGACGCCAACCAGCCGCTGCTGCGAAAGCTGGCGCTGGATGCACCCGGCACATTCAGCCACAGCCTGCTGATCGGCTCGGTGGCCGAATCCGCCGCCGAATCCATCGGGGCCAACGGCCTGCTGTGTCGGGTCGGGGCGTACTATCACGACATCGGCAAGATCAACAAGCCGACGTATTTTATAGAAAACCAGATGGGGCTGGCCAGCCGTCACGAGCAGTTGTCGCCCACGATGAGCCAATTGGTCATCGTCGGGCACGTCAAGGACGGCATCGAGATCGCCAAAGAATTCGGTCTGCCCGCCGTCTTGCGTCAGTTCATCGAGACCCATCACGGCACGACGCTGATGGAATACTTCTATAACGAAGCCCGCAAGAAACAGGATGAGCGGCAAACGACGGTGTCCGAATCGGAGTTTCGCTATCCCGGCCCCAAACCCCGCTCCAAAGAGGCGGCGATTGTCATGCTGGCCGACGCCGCCGAAAGCGCCGTCCGCACGCTGCCCGAGGCCTCGCCGACCAAGGTCGAGACCTTGGTGCATACGATTGCGATGAAGCGGCTGCAGGACGGCCAGTTTGACGAGTGCGAGTTGACGCTGCGCGAATTGAGCCGCATCGAAGCCTGCCTGTCCAAGTCACTGGCCGCCCATCACCACGGCCGCATCCCGTACCCCAAACCGGAAGAGTTGTATAAAAACGATAACGGCCACAACAGTGGAAAAAATCGAGAACAGGACGAACGCCCATGACGGCTGACTCAAAATGGACAATTGAATTCGAGGTGCAGGCCGATCTGCTCCCGGCGGACATCCAAAAGCTTCACGCCGCGGCTGAGATTGCTATGCGGCAATACCGTGAGCGACCGGCGACCATTACCATCAGCATCGTTGACGATGCAGAAATGAAAAAGATACATAAACAATTTCTGAAAAAATCGTCAACAACCGATGTCCTCAGCTTTGATTTGAGCGATACATTCCAGCGAAAGCGGGTTTTCGCTCTGGCGGTCAACGCCGAGATGGCGGTGCGGCAGGCGCGCCAGCGCGGCCACTCCGCCGAGGCCGAGTTAGCGCTGTATATCACCCACGGCCTGCTGCACCATTTGGGGTTTGACGACGACACTCCCGAACACGCACGCCGAATGCACCGTGCCGAAGACACCATTCTTCAAAAAGCGGGATTCGGACGCGTCTATTTTGACAGTGACTTATAAAATGGAAAGGACTTGTTGTTGTGGATGAAGTTGGCTGGTCGATTGTTTTGCTTTGTATCAGTACAGCAGTGTCGCTGTTTTTTGCGCTCAATACCCTTGCGCTGCGGTCTTTTGCCCGGATAAAACTTCAGGAGGCGTTTCGTCTGGCGGGGCGCGAGGACCGGATAGAGGTATTTCTGCAAAATGCCGAACAGATGATGTTGGCCTGCGGCGTTTTACGGGTGGCGGCCAACGCAGCAATCATCCTGCTGCTGGCGAATCTGCTGGTTGAACGTCATATCCTCCTGACATTTCTGGCGGCACTGGTGATTCTTGAAATCTTCACGCTGGCCATTCCGCATGCCTGGTCCAAACACGCCGGCGAACACATTCTGGCCCGCACCTACGGCATACTGGCGCTGCTGGTACGGCTCTTGCGCCCGGCGATTTACCTGTTTGATCTGCACGACCGGCTCGTCCGGCGGCTGGCGGGCGTTCCGGTCGCCAACCCCGAACAGGCACAGGAAGACAAGCAGGAAGAAATCCTCAACTTCGTCGAGCAGAGCCGGATGGAAGGCGTCGTCGATGCCGAAGAGCTGGAGATGATCGAGAATGTTTTGGAGCTGGATGAGACGACCGCCGAGGAGATTATGACGCCGCGTACCGACCTGATCGCCGTTAGCGCCGACGCCGACCTGCAGACGGTGCTGAACGCCATTCGCAGCGAAGGCCATTCGCGTCTGCCGGTGTATGAGGGGACGGTTGACAACATCGTTGGCCTGGTCTATGCCAAGGATCTGCTCAATGAGATCGGAAAAGACCCGACGCAGTTCACCCTGCGCGACCGGATGCGGGCGGCGTATTTTGTCCCCGAAAGCAAACCCTTGCGCGATCTGCTCCACGAGTTTCAGAAACAAACACTGCATTTTGCCGTCGTGGTGGACGAATACGGCGGCACGGCCGGCGTGGTCACCATCGAAGATATTCTCGAAGAGCTGGTCGGAGAAATCGCCGACGAATACGAAACCCCCGCCAGCGAATCGTTCCGCAAAATTGACGAGACCACCTTCGACGTCGATGCCCGGATGTACATCGACGACGTCAACAGCGAACTGGAGATCGAACTGCCCGAAGACGAGGATTACGACACACTCGGCGGGTTTGTCTTTTCGCATTTGGGCTGCATTCCCAAAACGGGCGAATCGTTTGTCTTTAACGGATTAAAGTTCATCGTCGCCGCCGCCGGCCCGCGCAGCATCAAACGCATCCGTATCCGAAAGCTGACGCCGGAAACCAAAACCGGCTGATAAATGATACCGCAGATTTCACAGATGACACAGAAAACAATCTAAATCCGTGGTGTCGCAATGATAAAACTCAAAGAGGTTGCTTTATGTCTGCGGGCGGTCAATTATTCCGATACCTCGCAGGTCGTAACGCTGCTGACGCGCGAGCACGGCAAGATTGCCGCGATTGCCAAAGGCGCGCGGCGGCCCAAGTCGGCGTTTGATGGCGCGATCGAGCCGTTTGCGTATGGGCAGGTGATGGTGATGATCTCCGAATCGCACGATACACTCTCAACGCTGACCGAGTTTGTCCAGTCCGGCCGGTTCCGTTCGCTCCGCAGCAATCTGGCCGCGATGCACGCCGGCCTGTTTGCGCTGGAACTGACGGAGGCGTCTTTCGAACAATCCGACCCGCATCCGACCTTGTTTGATGCGCTGGTGGATATGCTGGATCGGCTCGGACAGTACGACAAGATGCAGGCCGTTTTGCCGGTGCTGATTGACTATCAACTGACGCTGTTGGACGAGGCGGGCGTTGCCCCGCGTCTGGATGCCTGCACCAACTGCGGCGCGCCGACCGGCAGCGGCGGCAAAGACCTTTACTTCAGCAGCGCCGCCAACGGCCTGCTGTGCGGCGGTTGCGAACAGGCCTTTACCGAAAAACGCCGCCTCTCGCCCGCCTGCTGCGCGATGCTTAACCGAAGGGCCGCATTCACCGCCGCGCCGCCCGCCCTCTTGACGGAGGCCGAGCAATTGCTGGTCTATCACTTCACCGAACTGATGCACCGCCCGCCGAAAATGGCGAAATATTTCGTCACACGAGCAAATGCGATGTCGTAACGCCCTGCCTCCCCATGTCGTTCCATCGTTCGCAGTTCAAGCGTATAGCCTGTTGGGCGGAGTTAAGGTGTTTTTGTTGATTATTTTGACATACTCAATAGAATGGCCCTTGTTTGAAAGGTTCGAATCTTCGTGTTCTTTGTGGACTTCGTAGTTTGACTATATTATTATATGAGGAATTATGGCGGATAACAAAAAAATAATGCTGGCGCATGGCGGCGGCGGGCGGTTGATGGCGGAGTTAATCGACAAACTCATCGTGCCGCGGTTTGCCAATGCGGCGCTGGGGCGGCTGACCGACGCGGCGGAGCTGACGCTTGAGGCGGGGGCGGTCTGTTTTACGACGGACAGCTTTGTGGTCAAGCCCTTGGTCTTTAACGGCGGGAATATCGGCACGCTGGCCGTGGCCGGTACGGTCAACGATCTGGCCGTGGCGGGCGCAAAACCCGTCGCCCTAAGCCTGTCGCTGATTATCGAGGAAGGCTTCGATATGCGGCTACTGGAGACGCTGTTGGACAGCGCCGCCTCGACAGCCCAGCGTGCGGGCGTACCGATTGTCACCGGCGATACCAAAGTCGTCGAGAAGGGCGCCGCCGACGGGCTGTATATCAACACCGCCGGCATCGGCGTCAAGCGGAAAAACGCCCGCGTCGGCTTTGAGCGGATCAGCGTCGGCGATAAGGTGCTCGTGACCGGCACGCTCGGCGATCACGGGATGACGATTATGTCGCAGCGCGAGGGGCTGGCGTTCACGTCGTCGATGCAAAGCGACTGTGCATGCCTGAACGGCCTGGCGGAACTGCTGTTCGACAAATTCGGCGACGGGGTTAAGTTTATGCGCGATCCGACGCGCGGCGGACTGGCGGCGGTCGCCAACGAAATCGTCCGGCAAACGGGTCTGCCGATAGAACTGGACGAGGCGGCCATCCCCATCGACAATACCGTGCAGGCGGCGGCGGATATGCTCGGTTTTGACCTGTTGAACATCGCCAACGAAGGCAAGATCGTTGTGATTGTCGCCGGGGATATCGCTGACCGCGTCGTCGCGATCTGCCGCACTCAGCCGCTGGGACGGCGAGCGGCGGTGATCGGCGAGGTGGTTGCCGGAACCGAATCGCTGGTGGAACTGTTGACCAAAACCGGCGGCCGACGGATCGTCCAGATGCCCTACGGCCGTGAATTACCGAGGATTTGCTGATGCACGAAACCGCGGTTGCTGAAAGTATTCTGCACACAATTCTGGAGCATGTCGAACGGCTGGGCAATGCCAAGCCGGTTGCAGCACGAATTTCCTGCGGCCAATTCAACGCGATCAACGATGAAGCGATGCGGTTTGCGTTTGAAACCCTCATCGAAGGCACGCCCTGTGAAGGGATGCGGCTGGAGATTCGCCATATTCCGCTGCGGGCGACCTGTAAAGACTGCCACACGACGTTTGACTTCAACGTGCAGCGCCCGACCTGCACGGCCTGCGGCAGCACGCACTACGACTTCCAGCCCGACGCCCCCCTGCTGCTCGAAAACATCGAATTTCAAGAGCCTTCGCCCCGCTGAGCCAGTCAAAAACTCCCGCACCAAACAAGCTGAACAATATCGCGTATTAATAATAGACGTGGTTGCGTCTTATTCCGGAATCTCTTATACTATATCTGAATACCAGATTTGTGTGGAGAAACGAGAACCCAGCGATGCAACGTTTACCGGACAATGTGTTGTGCGCGTTGGTGCGGCGGTTTGTGCGGACACAGGCCGAGGCGCTGGCCGGGCATCTGGACGGCGCCAAGACCGGCGGCGATATCGAAGATGTGCACCAGGTGCGGGTGACCTGTCGGCGGCTGCGGGCGGGGCTGGCGTTTTTCAGCGATTGCTTTGACGACGACAAGGCCAAGGGCTGGCGTAAGGCGCTCAAGAAGATGCTCAAACGGTTCGGCCCGGCGAGGGACTGTGACGTGCAGATCACGTTTTTACAGGATTTTTTGGCGGGGCTGGACCGGCACCAATCCGAGGTGTCCACATCAAGCTCAACCGATGCTGTATTGGATGCAGCCTTCACAAAATTCAATGCCCATTCCATTCGCCCCGGCATTGCCCGATTGTTGCTGCGCTTGCAGCAGCAGCGTGATGCGCTTCAGCCAGGGCTTGTCATGGCCGTGCGGCGGCTCCAGAGGCAGCGGCTGACAATGCATCTGCATTTGGAGACCGAGCGGCTTGCGTATGAGGTCGAACACACCGACGAACCGACCGAGCGACTGGGTTTTTATGAGCGGGCGGCCGTGCGGGTCGGCGACCGGCTGGCCGAGACGCTGGACAAACGCCCCGCCCTCGACGATCCGAACGATATGGCAGGCCATCACGCCCTGCGCATCGCGGTCAAAAAGTTGCGATACACGCTGGAGTTGTGCGATATGGCGCTGGACGGGCGGCTCAAAAAACTCGTCAAGCATCTCAAAAAGCTCCAGACCCTGCTGGGCGACCTGCACGACTGCGATGTCTGGGACGAGCAGATTGAGGCATTTATCGCTGAAGAGACCGAGCGTGCCATCGCGTTTTATGGCCACCCCCGCCCGATGCGGCGGCTGGTCACGGGATTGCGCTATTTGCAGACGCAGCAGCGTCAGCGGCGGGAAGCGTTGCTTGAACAGACCGCAGCGCATGTCGAAATACTGGAGGCCGAGGATTTCTGGAACCGGATCGGCGAGGCGGTTAAAGAAAACGCTGAAATATTAAACACCACGGACGATAGTGATGACGAAGAGGACTTCGAACTTGGACAATAAGGCACGGCTAAAGGCGGTGCGACGGTTTGCGACGGCCTGCTGCTATGAAAAAGGGCACTCGGAGCAGGTGACGCGCCTGGCCGAGATGCTGTTTGACGGGCTGCGACCGCTGCACGGGCTGGACGAGACGGCACGGTTTTGGCTGACCTGTGCGGGCATCCTTCACGATATCGGCTGGATCGACGGCCAGAAAGGGCATCATAAGCAGTCGATGCGGATGATTCTGGACGACCGGACGCTTCCGCTGACGCCCGACGAGCGTGCGGCCATCGCACTGGTCGCGCGGTATCATCGCAAGGCGCTGCCCAAGCCGACGCATACAGTGTATACCGACTTACCCGAAGACCGGAAAAGCGTCGTCGATAAACTGGCCGCGATCCTGCGGCTGGCTGACGGACTGGATCGCAGCCACACCGACGCCGTCGAGGAGATTGAGGTAACCCTTGAGGTCGAACAAATCCATCTCGTATGCCACACGCACGGACCCGCCGAGGACGAGCTGCACTTCGGCAAGACTAAGGCGGATCTGCTGGAACAGGTCTTCGGGCGCGACGTGAAACTTTCGAAAACGCTAATCAAACCCTAACGAAACAGCTTATTGACAGATGACCCCGCAAGAGACACAATTGGCTCAAATGACACAGACAGAGAAGACAGAAACGCCGCCGGAGGCACAAACGCTGGCGGCCATCGACATCGGCACCAACTCGATTCGCCTGCTGATCGGGCAATTGACGCCGGACGGACGCATCGACATCCTCGAAAAGGCCTACCGCACGGTACGCCTCGGTCAGGATTCGTTTCGCAAGGGGCGGCTGGAACGCACAACGATGCAGGCGGCGGTCTCCATCCTGCGCGAGTTTAAGCGTATGCTCGAACTGTACAAGGTCAAGCACGTCTGGACGGTTGCCACCAGCGCCCTCCGCGAAGCCCGCAACGCCGATGTCTTTTGCGACCGCGTCCTGATGGCGACGGGGCTGACGGTGGACATCATCGACGGCCCGCAGGAAGGCCGCCTGACGGTGACGGCCGTGCGTGCGGCACTCAATGACAAGCCGCCGTCATTGGGAAAACATACGCTGATCTGCGAGGTCGGGGGCGGCGGAACGATACTAACGGTTCTTAATCGCGGCAGTATCGAGGCCTCGCACAACCTGGGCTTGGGCTCCATCCGGCTGCAGGAAATACTCGGCACCGGTGAGCAGTCCTCCGAACCGACGAGCGAGTTGATTCAAAACGAGGTCAACGCCACGCTGGCCTCGCTGGAAGGCCTGATCGCGCTGAAGTCTATACGCAACCTGTTCATCATCGGCTCGGACGCCCGGTTTGCCGCCGCCCGCGCGGGACGCCAACTTCCCAATCATAAATTCTCGGCGATTTCGCGCAAGGCGTTTGACAAATTCGTCGATACCATTCGAACACTGTCGATTGAGCAGTTGATGGTGCAGTTCAGCATGGGCTACAACGACGCCGAGACGCTGGCCCCGGCGTTGATGATATACCAGACGCTGCTGCACGAGACCGGGGCCGCCAAGGTGGTCGTCGCATCAATTACGATGCGGGACGGGCTGCTGCTGGAACTGGCCCGCCGCTCGCAAAAGCAGGAAGACCCCGGCTTTGGCCGCGAGGTCATTCAATCGGCGCTGTCGATTGCAGAAAAATACAAAGTCAACCTGCTGCACGCTCAGCGCGTCGCGGACTGTGCGGTGCGGCTGTTTGACGAGCTGACGCGCGAACACGGGCTGGGGCCGCGTCACCGCGTCCTGCTGGAAGCGGCGGCCCTGCTGCACGAGGCGGGTACGTTTGTCGCCTCGCGAGCCTATCATAAGCATACCTATTATCTGGTGGCCAACAGCGAAATTTACGGCCTCAATCACCACGAGGTGCAGATTGTCGCGCATGTGGCGCGGTATCATCGCCGCAGTGCGCCAAAGCCGTCACATCTGGAATATATGAGCCTGCCGCAGGAAAGCCGCATCGTCGTCAACAAGCTGGCGGCGATTTTACAATTGGCCAAAGCGCTCGATATCAGCGATGTTCGTCAGGCCGATCAATTGAAGCTTCGGCTGGAACCGGATGCAATGACAATCTTTGTGCCGGGTCTGGCCAACATCTCACTGCGCAAGCGATCGCTTGAAATGCGCAGCGATATGTTCGAAAACGTGTTCGGCATTCGACTTGATTTTGAAGGAACCTAACGGCGACGCAACCCATGGCCAAAAAACACGACAAATCAAAAAAGACGGATTTATTCATCAACCGCGAATTGAGCTGGCTGGCGTTCAATGAACGAGTGCTGGAGCAGGGGCTTCGCGCGGCGCTGCCGCCGCTGGAACGACTCAAGTTTTTGGCGATCTTCAGCACGAATCTGGACGAGTTTTTTATGATTCGCGTCGCCGGGCTGATGCAGCAGGCCGCCGCGGGCGTGCGTAAACAAGACCCCGCCGGCCTGACGCTGGCCAAGCAGCTTAAGGCCATCGCCCGCACCGCACAGCCGCTGGTGCAGCGGCATACGCAGGCCGTCAACGCCCTTTTGGACGAACTGCGTCCGCACGGCCTTCACGTACTCCGGCGGCACGAATGGACCAAAGAACAGCGCGACCACCTGTGCGATTTTTTCGAGCAGGAGATGCTGCCGGTGCTGACCCCGCTGGCGGTTCAGGAGCTTAACCCCTGTCCGCTCCTTCCGGGGCTTCAGATGCATCTGGCCGTGACCGTCGGCGGCGCCGAGGCTGCACGGCTGCTGGTTGTGCCCATTCCCGCAATGTTTATTCGCTATATGACGGTTCCGGCGCCCGAAGGCACGGTGCTGGCGGCGGTCGAAGATATCGTGGCCGACAACGCCGCGCTGCTGTGCCCGAATGCGACGATCTTATCCGTCGATTTCTTTCGCCTGACGCGCGACGCCGATGTCAGCATTCAGGAAGACGAGGCGGGCGACCTGCTTGAAACAGTCGAGGACGCGGTGCTGGCGCGGCGACGGCGCGCAGTTGTGCGCATCGAGGTCAATGCCGGAGCTTCGCAGACGCTGCTGGACTGGCTTAGCGCAACGTATGGGCTGGACCGGCAGGAATTCTACACCATTGACGGCCGGCTCAACGGCGGTTCGTTCTGGGAAATCGTCGGGCGCAGCGGCTATGAACGGCTGCGTCTGCCGGACTGGCCCCCCCAGTGGCCGCAGGACTTGCAGGGGTATGATTCGCTCTGGGAAGCGATCAGCGACCGGGACATCCTGCTGGTGCATCCGTATGAAAGTTTTGAGCCGGTGGTCAAGCTGCTCAAAGAAGCGGCTGAAGACCCCGACGTGCTGGCGATCAAGCAGACCCTCTACCGCACCAGCGGCGACTCACCCATCATCGACGCGCTCGAGCAGGCCGCCGAGAACGGCAAAGAAGTAACGGTACTGCTGGAGTTGAAAGCCCGCTTCGACGAGGCGCGCAATGTCGTCTGGGCGCGTCGCCTTGAGGACGCAGGCTGCCACGTCATCTACGGCGTAACGGGACTCAAAACACATGCCAAGGCGCTGCTGATCGTCCGTCGCGAAAGCGGCTTCATTCGCCGCTATGTGCATCTGGCAACCGGCAACTACAACGACAAGACCGCCCGCCTCTATTCGGATATCGGGCTGATGAGTTGCGACAGCCGACTGGCGTCGGATGTGGCGACGTTCTTCAATCTGTTGACGGGGTTTTCCGAAAGCACAGCGATGGAAAAGCTCTTCATCGCCCCGCTGAATATTCGCCGCAAGCTCGCCGAACTGATCGATCGCGAGATCGCCGCCTCCTCGCCCGACCGCCCCGGCCTGATCATCGCCAAGACCAACTCGCTGGAAGACAAGGACATCTGCCTGGCCCTGTATCGGGCCTCGCAGGCCGGAGTCCGGGTGCGGCTCAACGTCCGCGGCATCTGCTGTCTGCGGCCGGGCATCAAAGGCGTTTCCGACACCATCGAGGTGGTGTCAATCCTGGATCGGTATTTGGAGCACGCCCGCATCTATTATTTCAGCAACGCCGGCCACCCCGAAATATACCTTAGCAGCGCCGATCTGATGGGGCGAAATCTGGATAAGCGATTTGAAACCTTGATTCCGGTGCTGGAGACGCGGCATCGCAAGCGTCTTTCGGATATTCTGGAATTATATTTTCGCGATACCGCCCAGTCGTGGAAACTCGGCCCCAACGGCATCTATACCCCCTCAAAACCGGGCAAAAAGCCGCTCTCGGCCCAGACCGAGTTGTATCGTCTGGCCACCGAATCCCAAAAGAAAAGTCGCATCGTCTCGGCACGCTTTAAACCCATAAAATCCGAAAAAAAGTGAAAGAGAACGCATTTTCTGATACAAAGAAAGCCGAGGTGACTTAAATGAGCAAAATAATCTGCGAATTGACAAAAAAGAAAATGCTGAAAGAAAAACCCGGCAAATTTAGGGAGTTGGTCAAAGACGCGGAGTATTTTTGCATAGAATGCGGCCGCGTTTCCAAAAAAAAAGGCCTGCCTCTGTAAGCCTGAGGAAATATAGGCTCTTCGGAATAATTTGTGGGTAAAAATAATGGGAATCGCCTTCGGCGATGCTGATTTATGCTTTTCAAACACCCCCCAACCGAAGCCAGATTTTTAAAAGGGATACGTTGCAATACAATGGAAC
>Ga0209723_1001123_pt1 | contig 44027 bp, 34 predicted proteins | sample BiotimSIPDNA_2_FD_185750 | JGI IMG/M metagenome (GOLD analysis project Ga0209723, IMG submission 185750) | Anaerobic biogas reactor microbial communites from Washington, USA - Biogas_R2 time_0 SIP DNA (SPAdes) (version 2) | ecosystem: Engineered > Bioreactor > Anaerobic > Unclassified | place... | reverse complement strand
CAAGGGGGTTCCCTCGATTATCGTGGATCTCAAGGGCGATTTGTCTTCCTTGGCGCTTGCTTTCGGAGAACTGGCAGCCCCGGCCGTTGCGCCATGGGTCGAGGTGGAAGACAAATCTACGCTTGGTCGCGCCGCCTTGGCTGAAGCCAACACCTTTCGGAAACGGCTATGGGATTGGGGACTTGCCGAAACCAACGTGCGGGAGTTTTCCAACCAGGTCGCCGTTGAAATTTTCACCCCCCGCAGCGAGCTCGGCCGCCGGGTATCCATTCCGCTCATTTCTTCCCCGCCGCCGGACATCAATAAACTATTTGACGAGGACCCGGATACAGCTTCGGTCATGGTGACCAGCATGGCGGAAGCACTGGTACGCCGGGTGATTCCATCGGGACAGCGGGACCGGGAAACGGATTTTGTCACCGCTCTCATCGAGCACGCCTGGCGCACGGGTGTTGATCTGACTGGCGAGGCAGGTCTTGGGCAATTGGTATCCATGATTTTGGAACCGCCCTTTGCCACCATTGGTGTGCTGGGGATCGATGACCATATTCCAGAGAACCGGCGTCAAAAGCTTGCGCAAGCGGTGAACGGCCAACTCGTCGGCGCGGCAGCCAACTGGGTTCGTGGCGAAGAGATGAGCATCGACAAGCTGGTGGGAGCCAACCGTGTCGACGGCAAGACCCAGATCAGCGTTATCAGCCTCGCTCACATCACCGACTTTGAGGATCAGAGCTTTGTTGTCGCCCAAATTGCCTTTGCAATTAACGCCTGGATGCGTAAGCAAGGTAGCGCTCCCGGTGGAAACAGGCCTCGCCTGTTGTTCTTCCTGGATGAGATCGGCGGTGGCGGTGGAAAGACCGCTTTCTATCCCACTTACCCCTATACAAGCACATGCAAACCCGCACTGAATATCCTGGTCAAGCAAGGACGCGCCTTTGGTGTCGGCTGCATTCTGGCAACACAAAATCCCGGGGATATTGACTATAAGGGCCTTTCGAACTGCGCCACCTGGATCGTCGGAAAACTGCAGACAAAAAGAGATAGGGACAAGGTTCGTGAGGGTTTGACCGACGCGGAGTTTTCACCTTCCGACTTGGCGAAGAAGCTCGCACGGCCCAAGACAGGCGAGTTCATGCTCCTGAACAAGGAAGGCGATGTCCATTTCATCAAGGAACGCTGGCTGCTGACCTATCACTGCACGATGAGTCCGGAGCAGCTTCGCCGCTATAAAGCCAAGGGGTTGGCTCCCTATGAAGGCTCACTGAATACGGACATTGCCTTCGAGGACTTCGAGGAGACCATCAAGTCCGACGAGCAGGAAGAAATCCAATCGCTTTGGAACGATGCCAAGGACGCTATCGGGCAAGCCTGCAACCTGCTCGAAAAGATTCTCGATCACGACATCAATTCCGAGAAGGCACGTATTTGGATATCCATCCTGCGTGACCCGGATGGATTCAATCGCCGCCTTCAGGAAGCCCAAAGGCAGCTTGCCGAGTATGCCGAAGCGGCTCCCAGCCCCAAGGCTGGCAAAGGCCAAGAGCCCAGCAGCTTGATGGCATTGCTCTCTGAAAAAAAGAGCACAAGCCAAGGCCCATCGTTCAACGATAATCGCCCGGTGCCGAACCCTGCTTCAACGCCCCCACCGTGCGATAGCATCCTTGTGGAGGACGATGGCAGCGTGACTTACAAAGGCCAAAAGTTCCAACTTTACCGCAGATACGCTGGCAAATCCGTGGCGTTCATCGAGGAAGATGGCGTACTGAAATTTTCGATCGAGGGCAAGGTTCTCTCAAAGAGCTTCAAGCTGTAGGGAAAATGGAGGCTGACATGCAAGACAGATCACAATATTCGGCGGCAGCATCTCTGCTCGGGTATATCTACCAGTGCCGTCTTGCCTTGTTGGAATCTCTAAAACGTTTGAAATCTGACCCGGATATCGCTGTTGCAATCGAGACTCTCGACGACGTTGTGTTCGAAAAGGACGGCAGCCCCACCGAAGTCATCCAGGTTAAACATCACATTGCCCGGAAGGCCAGTCTCACCAATGCGAGCACTGACCTTTGGAAAACCATCAGGATCTGGTGCGACCTGTTTTCCGGAGGACTGTCTGAGGAAAATTCAATTCTATGCCTGATGACGACAGAAGAGTCAGCCGAAAATTCTGCTGCACGTCACTTGCGCATCGAAGGAAGGAATATTGCCGAAGCTGAGACTCTGCTGTTGCAGACGAGCCAAACGTCGTCGAACGAATCGAACAAGGAAGGGTATCAGAAGTTCAATTCGCTCACGCCGGAACAACGAAGGGCTCTTCTGGAGCGGGTTTATATCCTGGACAACTGCCCTTTAAGCAAGGATCTCCAGACCCATCTAAGCGAGGAGCTTTGGGGGCATTGTGAGAGGCAGTATGCGGATCACTTTCTCAAGTATCTGGAGGGCTGGTGGCTCCAGCGTGTCGTAGCCGGGATTGATGGCAGCGAGCTAACTGACATTGCCGACAAAGAAATCGATTCCGAAAGCCTCAAGCACAAGAAGCATAAGATCCTCAAGATAACCGGCCGGGAAATAGACGGCCAGCTTGATTCTCTCAGAGAGCAGTTCAAGTCGGACTCCCTACCGATTCATCCCGAGATTCAGTCAGCGGACCCGGATGTTACACCATTTGTGAACTTGGTGTTCGCAAAGCAGCTTCGACTAATTGCTCTGCCAGAGCATCGAATTCAGAGAGCAGCTAAAAATTTCTACAAGGCGGCAGAGCAGCGATCACGATGGGTCAGGGAGTCGCTCCTTATTGATAATGATCTGGAGCAATATGACGACATCCTTATCGAAGAATGGGCGATCCGATTCGACCAAGCAAAGGATTCCCTGCCTGTAGATCCATCATCTGATGATCAAATAGCTTCAGGGAAAAAGGTTTTTCAGTGGGTGGAAGCGGAGGCCCACATCCCAATTCGCCCCTCATGTCAGGAATCTTTCATAACCAGAGGCACGTATCAGATGCTCGCGAACCGCCTACGGGTCGGCTGGCATCCTGAGTTCCAGTCGCGCCTGGTTGCTCAATCTGCGGAGGATAATCTATGAAGGAATGGGCGAACAGACCTCCAGAGATTGCAGCGCTTTTGAACCCGGCATTTTGCGGGTTTCTGATGTCAACCGGTCTGGATGCATACACACAGAACGTCAACGAGGGTGCGCCGTATGCTTTTCCCTTCGTGATGTTGCCCCTGGTCCTGCACAAGCCGACAAGACAGGCATTCCCACGGTCCTCTCGCACGGCATTTTCAACTTGGATCACCAATGCAGATACCGCAATAGCCAAAGTAGGCTTTGCAGAACGCGCAAAGAACATGGCTCCCTACGTCAAGGAAGCGCTGGCCTTTGCCATGCAGCACAACAGTATCTATGTCACGGAGTCCGGGCGGCTCAAGACCTCGAATCCAGCTCCGAAGTCATTTCCCAATGCGACCCAGGAGGTCAATGAGTGTGCCCGTGCCGCTTTGATGTGCGGCAAGTGGTTTTCCATGGTCGGTGACTTCAAGACTGCAATGGCGCTACTGGGAGTAAAGCCATGAAATTTCAGATTCTTAATATTCTTGTCTACGGGGCGAACGGCCAAATTCGCTCCATTGAGCTCAAGCCAGATGCTGTCAATGTAGTAACCGGACAATCGAAGACGGGCAAATCCGCTCTTATTCACATCGTTGATTACTGCCTTGGTCGGAGGGAATGCAACGTTCCTGCTGGGGTCATCCGTAAGCATGTCGAGTGGTACGCAGTGAAGCTCCAAACCTCGTCGGGAGAGGTCTTTATTGCCCGGCGCAATCCTGAGCCTGGCAAAGAATCCTCTGAAGACATCTACATCGAGCGTGGAACCTCCCTTAGTTTTCCCGAAGCATCCAGTCTGACCAAGAATGCGAATTTAGAAACGCTTGCGTCAATACTTAATCAGGTCTTGGGGATTGGAGAATACACTCACGAGCCCAAGGCAGGTCAGACCCGTAAAACTGGCACTGCAGATATCGGCAAGGCGCTTTTCTATTGTTTCCAAGAGCAAAGCGAAATCGATGATCAGAAATTTCTGTTTCATCGTCAGGGGGAGCCATTCATACCCCAAAGCATTAAGGACTATCTCCCTTACTTCCTCGGCGCTATCACGGATGAGTTCATCCAGAACAAGGAAGAGCTACGGAAGCTGAATCGCAAGCTGAAGCAGGTCGAGTCAAGAATCGCCGAACGCAACAGGCTGAAGGGGCAGAATTTCGAACGTGCTTTTGCTCTGCTGAATGAGGCCAAGAGCGTTGACCTGATTGCTGCTGACGAGCCTCTTCAAGATTCATGGAGCAATGTACGACAACTGATCGAAGCAGCTCTCGCCAGGAATATCGATAACGATCCGGCGGAACCTAATGTAGATGTCCTGAATGACCTTCTTGATCGCCAACAGCGGATCAGGGAGACCTACAGGATCGCTACCTCAGAGCTCAAGTCACTGAAGGATCTGAAACGCTCGTCAAACGGGTTCGGCTCTGAGATGGGAGAGCAGAAGTCACGATTGGAATCAATCAACATCTTTGGCCACACCGGTGATCCGAATACCTGTCCTCTTTGTTCATCAACATTGCCCAGCGCAGTTCCGTCTGCGGAAGCCATTCGAGCATCGTTGACGGACATCGATTCCCAGCTCGAAGCAGTTACCAACGACACCCCACATTTAGATGCGATGATAGCCAAGGCCGAGGATCAGTTGGGGGAAATCAAAAAGCAACTCGATGAAGTTAAGGCTTCAATCATTTCCCTTCAGACTACGAACCAGCGTATCTCTGACTTGCGGGACTTCAATTCCAGACGGGCAATGATAAAAGGCCGACTCAGCCTTTACCTTGAGAATATGCCTGCGAATGATTTCGATGACTCGGATGACAAATTAGAAGCAGAAAAGATTGCCGAACAAGTCCGTGCCCTAGAAGCCGTGCTTGACGATGAGACCCTCGCCGGGCGTCTGGAATCCATCCTCTCTCTTGTTTCCGCTCAAATAACTTCATTGGCAAGAAAACTTGAGATTGAGCACTCGGACTCTCCGATGCGCTTGGATCTGAAGAAGCTAACCATCGTCGCAGACCATGCTGACGACGGACCAATCCCCATGCCTAAAATGGGCAGTGGAGAAACCTGGGTCGGCCTCCATCTCGTGACCCATTTGGCTCTGCACAACTGGTTCTTCAAGAAACAGCGACCAGTGCCGCAGTTTTTGTTTCTTGACCAGCCATCTCAGGCGTATTTTCCGCCCGATACCTCGGCCGAAACAGTTCGCGAGCAGACCGAAGCAACGAACCCAGACCGGCAATCGGTAATCCGTATGTTCAAGTTGATTGTCGAGGAGACCAAGAATTTCCAGGTGATCGTCACCGAGCACGCAGACATCAGGGAGGATTGGTATCAGGCATTGGTTCGTGAAAACTGGTGGGATGGAAAGCAAAAGCTCGTTCCCGTTGAATGGATTGAGGTGGAATCATGAGTGTGCTTTCAGCGGCAATTCAAATTCTGAAAAAGTCCGGGTCGCCCTTGCATGCGAAAGATTTGGCAAGTCAGATGATCGCTGAAGGCCTTTGGAAATCAGACGGAAAAACTCCGGCGGCCACTGTCAGTGCTCGACTCTACTCCGATATCAAGAATAACGGTGACAAGTCTCCCTTTGAAAAGGTCGGTCCACAGATTTTTACGCTTAGGGATTCTGCCGTAATCCCGAACGATGGCAATGGGACTACTCCGGAGGTTAAAAAAGCACCAACGCCGCCATCTGTAAATGCGGGCTTTTCCTTCACCGATTGTGCTCAGAAGGTGCTTGAAGAGTTCGGCGGCAAGAAGCCGATGCACTACAAGGAGATTACCGAGAAGGCCCTGGAAAAAGGTTGGCTGGTGACGGGCGGCAAAACGCCCGAGGCCACCATGTACGCTCAGGTGATCACCGAGATTAAACGCCAACAGAAACGAGGTGAGCGTCCCCGCTTTGTCCAACACGGCCGTGGCTATGTGGGCCTGAGCCAATGGATGGGACGTGGTCTCGCATTCCAAATCGAGCAGCACAACCACCAGGTTCGAAAAGCGCTGCGTGAGCGCCTGCTAGCCATGAAGCCCGGCGAGTTCGAGGAACTCATCTCGCAGTTGCTGGCGGAGATGGGCTTCGAGATGGTCGAGGTGACCAAGCTCAGCGGCGACGGCGGCATCGATGTCCGGGGCACCCTGGTGGTCGGTGACGTGGTCCGCATCAAAATGGCCGTGCAGGTCAAGAAGTGGAAGCTCAAGAACAACATCCTGGCCCCGGTGGTTCAGCAGGTGCGTGGCAGCCTCGGAGCGCACGAGCAAGGGCTGATTATAACCACCAGCGACTTCAGTGCCGGAGCCATCAAGGAAGCAGCTCAGCCCGACAAGACTCCCATCGCCCTGATGAACGGTGAACAACTCGTGATACTGTTGATGGAACACGGCATCGGCGTCCATCGCTCCACACCGGATCTGTTCGAGATCGATGAGGACGCTCTGTTAACCGGGGAAGGAAAATAATTATGGAGACCTGGATATGAATTCTAAACCTGAAGGAGCCGGAGCCAAAGCCTGTTGGTTTGTCGGAGCCACATGTGGCAGAACCGATGATCAGACACCCCGTTTTCTGCAAGATGGCATTTGGGAAAATGGCTATCAGGACAAATACCTCGACGTAGTGAAGTCTATCCAGATTGGGGACCGTATTGCGATTAAAACGAACTATACGAGGAAGCACGATCTCCCCTTTGATAACCGAGGCCAAACCGTGTCTGTCATGGCGATCAAAGCCATTGGCACGGTAAAAGAGAACCTCGGCGACGGCCGCACCTTGAAGGTTGACTGGAAACCTTTCGATCCTCCGCGTGAGTGGTACTTCTACACCAATCGAAGCACGGTCTGGCGGGTCTTGCCTGGCGACTGGACCACAGATGCTTTAATCGGCTTCACCTTCGAGGAAAAGGCACAAGACATCAACCGATTCCGCAATGCTCCTTACTGGCGTGAACGCTTCGGTGATAGCGCTGTCGACAAGCGCCGTTTCAACTGGACTCGCTTTTACGAGGCGGTAGCAGACAAGCTCCTTGCTTTTCGAAATAGACGGGATGAGCTGATTGCCGGAATTCATGCCATCGCAGAAAAAGTCGACTGCATGTCGATTCTCAATGACCAATACCAAGAAAAAGTACCAGGCGGACCATTGAAGGATATTTGTCCGTTCACAGCCATGGGCATATTCAATAGAGGAATAACAGATGCCAATCGCAAAATAATAGCGAGCGAATTAGCTAATCTGCTCGGTGTATCAGAGCCTGTTCCCAACTCATTTGAAGGAATCCCTGTTCTCAACAATCAAAGAACGTGGTTTTTTGGTTATAGTTATAAACGTCAACCTGATGACATTGACATTCTCTGGGAGGTTTTTGCCCAAGCAATTGCTTTTGCGGAATCGGATGACGCGGAGGCGCGGTCGGCATTTGTCTCAGCCTACGACAACGCGACGCAGCGCTATGGTGTGGGATGGAATCTTACCATGGGGCTGTACTGGATTCGTCCCTGGAATTTCCCGACCCTTGATGGTCAGTCCCAGCGTTACATCAGCAAGAAGCTCAACATTCAGATTGGCATGAACGGCCCCAAGGGCCGCTGCAACGCCACTGACTATCTGGCGGTGCTGGACACCCTTGAGGCTCGTTTCCAGGAGGATGCTTATCCCGTCCACTCATTTCCGGAGTTGTCACTTGCCGCCTGGCTTTTCAAAGATAGTGGGACATCTGCCCACCCGAATGCCACAGACCCTGATGCGCAGGATGACGAAGCGGATGCCACACCCGAGGCAGAGGTCACGGCTGCACCCATCGAACCGTACTCCGTCGATGACATTCTGACGGATGGATGTTTCATCGCCCGGGAAAAACTCGAAAAGATTCTCGAGCGCCTTCGGACCAAGAAAAACCTGATTCTTCAGGGGCCGCCAGGCACGGGAAAGACCTGGCTGGCCAAGCGATTGGCTTTCGCCCTAATGGGGCAACGTGACGACAGCAAAGTCCGAGCGGTGCAGTTTCATCCGAACCTTTCCTACGAGGATTTCATTCGTGGATGGCGGCCAGCGGGAGATGGAAAGCTCACGCTGGTGGATGGGCCTTTTGTGGAGATGATGAAGGCCGCCGCAAAAGACCCAACGTCGAGATATGTCGTCGTCATTGAAGAGATCAATCGCGGGAATCCTGCACAGATTTTCGGCGAGATGCTGACGCTCCTCGAGGTCGACAAAAGAACGCCCAATGAGGCCCTGGAGCTTTCCTATAAACGGTCAGATGGCGAGCGTGTTTTCATCCCGGACAACCTCTATGTCATCGGAACAATGAATATTGCCGACCGCTCCCTCGCTCTGGTTGATCTGGCGTTGCGTCGCCGCTTTGCCTTCATCGATTTGGAACCCACCTTTGGAAAGCCCTGGCGCGATTGGGTTCAGTCCCAGTGCGGCATTGATTCAGAAATCCTTGTCGAAATCGAGAAGCGTCTCATTGCCCTGAACAGCGAGATTTCAGCCGACACCGGTCTCGGGCCTCAGTTCCGAGTGGGGCACAGCTATGTCACACCGCCGTTTGGTATTCCCATCAGTGATGCCCGGGAATGGTTCCGACAGGTGGTTGATACCGAGATCGGGCCGCTGCTTGATGAGTATTGGTTCGATGCGCTCGAGAAATCCCAGCAGGCGAGAGAACGCTTGCTGGAAGGATTTTGATCGTGACACTTGCTGCGGCCAACTTGATATCAGACGCCCATGAAGGGATTGGCCGAATAGGCCGCATTCCTGTGCGCAACCTTTGGCTGCTCATGCTGTACGCATCGGATTTATTCAGGGAACTCGAAAAGGCGAAGGTCGCCGTTGAGGATAACCCTGATGACATCCCAGATCTGGTCGCCGAAATGCTTTGCCGCCGCGTCGAGCGTCGTATCCAGCGCAACTTGAGTTATGGCTACCAATCGCGTGATGCTGTTCTTGGCCGCGTGCGCGGGCGCATAGACCTACTGAACACTGAGAGGCATCGATTACTGGATCGTGGAAAGGTTGCCTGCCGATTCCATGCATTGACCATCGATACCGCCCGAAACCGCTATGTGCGGACGGCCCTGGAGGAGATATCCAAGATCGTTCATCGTGGGGCGCTGGCACACCGATGTCGGGCGCTGGCGGCAAGCTTGAGGCGCATGGGCGTAACCGGGAAATGTCCGAATCGTGGTGAGGTTTCCATCGACCGCTTTGGAAGACACGATGCAGATGATCAGTCGATGGTTGCTGCGGCCCATCTGGCCTTCAATCTCGCCCTGCCTACAGAGGCCGCAGGCGCAAAGCAATTGTCGTTGCCGGATAGAGAAATTACCTGGATTCGGAAACTTTACGAGAAAGGGGTCGCCGGGTTCTACGATGTCGTGCTTTCCAAAAGAGGATGGCGCGTCGATGCGGGCAAAACCATTGGCTGGCAGATCGAAAGTAAGAGTCCGGGCATAGACAAAATCCTTCCCTCGATGCGAACCGATATTATCCTCGACCACTTGGACGCGGGACGCCGTATCGTCATTGACACGAAGTTCAACTCCATTGTGACCAGGGGCTGGTATCGAGAAGAAACACTGCGCAGCGGATACGTCTATCAGATATACGCCTATTTGAGGTCCCAGGAAGGTCATGGTGATCTCCTCGCTGAAAACGCCTCGGGTCTGCTCCTTCATCCTTCGGTGGGCGATATGGTTAACGAGTCCGTCGTGATCCAGAACCATGAGATTCGATTTGCCACCGTTGATCTGGGAGCGACGGCAAAGGAAATCCGGGAACAGCTTTTACAGGTTCTGGGGGTGCCTTATGCGGGTTAATCGTGCCCAAGGCTGCCTTCTTGGCCAGCTCGCCGGAGACGCTCTCGGCAGCCTGGTCGAGTTCCAGTCACCGGAGGAGATCCGCCGCAGCTACCCGGCAGGCGTACGGAAACTGGCCGATGGTGGCACATGGAACACCATAGCCGGTCAGCCAACGGATGATTCGGAAATGGCACTGCTGCTGGCCCGGATGTTAACAGAGCGTGGAGCCTATGATCCCGATGCCGCGCTTCAGGCCTATCAATTCTGGCTCGACTCCGATCCCTTTGACTGCGGCATGACCATTTCCGCTGGTCTTAGGGGTGTCCAAACCCCGACAGCCAGGCCAACGGAGCCATGATGCGAATCAGCCCCTTGGGCATCTTCGGTGCCAACCACCCATTGGAGACTGTGGGCGACTGGGCCAAGCAGGACGCCGCTCTGACGCATCCAAACCCGGTGTGCCTTCAGGCGAACTCGCTTTTCACCATGGCGATTGCCCACACCATTGCCTCGGGCTGTGAAGCCGAGAAGCTCTACCAGAATATCAAACAGTGGGCTGCCGACCTGGCAGTCGACCCTGCTCTCATGGACGCTATCCAAGGAGCTGCCGAAGCTCCACCGGAGGACTACGTCCAGCAACAGGGCTGGGTGTTGATCGCGTTCAGAAATACCCTGTGGCAACTGCTCAATGCCCCGAGCTTTGAAGCGGGCGTCGTCGATACGGTCATGCGGGGTGGCGACACCGATACCAACGCAGCCATTTGTGGGGCGCTATTGGGCGCAGTGTACGGCCTGAACGCCATACCCGCCCAATGGGTCGAGCGGGTCCTGAACTGCCACCCCAAGGCCGGACATCCCGGCGTCCACCGCCCACGACCGGAGTGCTTCTTGCCGGTGGATGCTTTGCAGGTAGTGGAGCAACTCATTTCAAGCGAAACCATGTAACCCAGGAGGCGAACATGCCAAAGAAACCAGGATCACATCATGTCGTGCCCAACGCCGACGGCGGCTGGGACGTCAAAAAAGACGGCGCGACCCGTAGCAGCGGGCACTTCGACAAGAAGCAGGATGCCGTTGATGCCGGGCGCAAGATCAGCCAGAACCAAGGCACCGAGTTCTACATCCACGGCAAGGACGGGAAGATCCAGAATAAGGACAGCCACGGGAACGATCCATATCCGCCGAAGGGGTGATGCCCGGGCCAATTCGATTCCCGTTTTTGGAACCGAACCGGCGTCCGAAAACCGGATTCGAAGTTGTTGCGGTTCGACGCCAGGTATCCGGTTTTACTGCAAACCCGTCACCCTCGTCCGGTGCCGGGAAATCAGGGGAGAAATTCGTTTCTCTGGTCGGGTTGGTGGGAAGTGGTTGTGCGAGATGACTTCGGCGTTTATTATCAATGGGTTACGAGGAGCGCGGGCTTTGAGACTGTTTTGCGGTAGGTCGCCGCGCCCTCCACCATGTCTTGTTGGTCCAGGCCTTGGTGCGGTATCCCTGTTCGTTCAATTCGTGGCCAGCTTCTTGGCTGAGCCGATCCGGATGAACCGGCGGAAGATGTACTGTACCGTCTTGGCTTCATCCCGGTTGACCAGCAGCTTCTTTTGATCCCTGTCGACATCGTATCCGAGGATGGGTACGCCGCCACAGTATTTCCCCCGGCGCTTGGCTGCCGCCACCTTGTCCAGGATACGTTCGGCGATGACCTCCCGTTCGAACTGGGTGAAGGCGATCAGTATGCCGAGAAACATCCGGGCCGGTGGGGTCGGTGGTGCTGAAGTGCTAGGTGACCGAGACGAAGCTGACTTCCCTCTTGTTCAAGAGGTCGATCATCTTCATGAAGTCCAGCCACGCATCCTCTGGGCTTCGATATAGTGTTCCGCTGATTCCCGTTGCGCATCCAACGAGTTCAACTACCGCAACAACCATCCCATCTGGGCAGGGATCGTCATCTGCATTAGCAACGGCTCCATCTACAAGGCCGATTATTTGTTCCGCCGCCTTAGGCTGCCGCACTTCGGCCACCTGACCGGCGACCGGGATTTGATCCATGGCGAACTTGTGACCTTCACCGACCCGCAGCGCAACCTGTCGCCCATCGACCATCTGGAAGGATTCCGGCCCGGCAGACACAGCATGTACCAGTAGGTGGTGGTGGCCGCTGGATGCCGGAACGCTTCAATTGCAGTGTGGATTTACAGGATGGCTCGGGTTACAAATGGTGAGCGAATTGACCGGGAGTGGCGGGGCTAATGGGTGTTGGCCTTGATACTTTCCGCTGCTTGGATGATGCTTTTGATCTCATCCTCAGTAAAGCTGGCTTCCTTGATATAGCGGATCAAATTCATGACCTCGGGTTGGTCATGAAGGTAGTTGAGAACTTCCGGGTCCGTGGACGAGGACAAACGGAACAGCACGTCGGGATCGGCCGCCAGCACCTTGGCTAGCTCCCTGATTACCTCTGGCCTTGGTGGACGCTCCTTGCCACGCTCGATGCGGCTCAGATAGGCGGGAGAGATGCCTACCTTGGTCGCCGTCTCGCGCAGCCCGAGGTCTTGGGCGACTCGAAGGTCGCGGATGGTTTCACCAAAGTTTTTCACGGTGTCTAAAATACCTCGCTGCACAGTGTCCAATATACCTCGCTGTTTAGTGTTTTGCAACACAAAAATCCTCTGGTAATATTTAGCGTAATTTGGTACATTCTGGTGGTTTTTACTCAGAGGCAGGTAACTTATCCCTGTTCTGGTCCTGTGCCTTGGCGGCCAACAGCCCTGCAGGAGAGACGACATGGTTAATGAAATGGTTCTGAAACTAAAGGATGTCGCCGCCCTACTTAAGGTCGGCGAGAAGACTGTGTATTCCATGGCCCAGACCGGGGAACTGCCTGCTTTCAAGGTCCGAGGCCAGTGGCGATTCACTCGAAAGGACATCGACGCATGGATAGAGCAACAGAAACACACAACCTAGGATTCCGGCGAGGACGACCAAAAATGACACCAACCTCGGTGATCGGAGTTTTTATATGAGCAGAAAGAAGAACAAGCAGGTCGAGAACACCATCCCGGCGGGATACACGCTCGACTACGTTTCCGGCAAACAGGTCAAGGAAACGAAAAAGGAGCTGGTCCGGCAGCGGGTCGTTCGCGCCTTGATCCACGAATACGGATTTTCGCCGGAAGACATGGAACTGGATTTTTCCATTGGCGGCCGCAAGAAGGTGGACGTGGCCATCTTCCACCATGGCAAGGAACACACCATCGAGAACTTGGGCCGCGCCGTGCTCTGCCGCCAGGAGCCGAACGTCGGCAAGAATGCCGTGCGTATCCGCGACTTCGAGCAAGCCGCCAAGGACCTCGATGAGATCGAGACCATCATGCGCGAGGTCGACGCGGTTCAGTATGGTCTGTGGACCAACGGCCTGGAGTTCTTCTTTGTCGAGAAGGAACAGAAGCGCTTCGAAACCAAGTGCAACCCCATCGGCGACTGGCCGATGGCCGAAGAGTCGGTCGGCACCAAGGAGGTCATCTCCGATGCCCATACCCGCATCGCCGACAACGAGATGCTCAAGATCACCTTCCGCCGTTGCCACAACTACATCCATGGCAACGAGGGCATGCCCAAGGATGCCGCCTTCTGGCAGTTCCTCTATCTGATCTTCTGCAAGATGCACGATGAGAATCTGCGCGGCAAGCAGCGTCAGGCCTGGAAACGGCGCTTCTGGGCTGGCCCGAAGGAGCAGTTCGAGCCACAGGGCCGCAAGGCCATTCGTGCCCGTATCGAGGAGCTCTTCACCGAGGTCAAGAAGCAGTACAAGAACATATTCCGGGGCAACGAGGAGATTACCCTCTCCGACCGGGCGCTGGCCTTTATCGTTTCTGAATTAGCCAAATACGATTTCACCCGCACGGATGTCGATGCCAAGGGTGTGGCCTACCAAGAACTGGTGGGCGTCAATCTGCGCGGCGACCGTGGTCAGTATTTCACTCCCAGGGGCGTGGTGAAGCTGGTCGTGGAAATGCTTGACCCCAAGGAGAACGAGACGGTGCTAGACCCAGCCTGCGGGACTGGCGGCTTTCTGGTCGCCACCCTGGGACACATGCTGAAGAAGTACCGCGAGGAGCAGCATACCCAGCCCGGGAACGAAAACACCACCGAGTTTCTAAACGTCCATGAGCGGCTGAAAGAATACGCCGCCGCCAACGTGTTCGGGGCCGACTTTGACCCATTCCTGATCCGCGCCGCCCAGATGAACATGGTGCTGGCGGGTGACGGCCGTGGGCACATTTACAACATCAACTCCCTGGAGTTCCCGCTGGGGCATCTGGCCGATCTGCCCTCCGCCAAGAAGGAGATCCCACTGGGGTCGGTGGATATCATCGCCACCAATCCTCCGTTCGGCTCCGACATCCCGATCACCGACAAACATATCCTGGAGCAATACGAGCTGGCACACGCCTGGGAACCGGACGGTGAAGGCGGCTTCCGCAACACCGGCACCCCCAAGGGCAGCGTCGCGCCGGAGATTCTCTTTATCGAGCGCTGCATCAAGTGGCTCAAGCCGGGCACTGGTCGCATGGGCATCGTCCTGCCCGACGGCGTTCTCGGCAACCCGGCGGCGGAATACATCCGCTGGTGGATCATGCGTGAAACCCAGGTGCTCGCCTCCGTCGATCTGCCGGTGGAGGCCTTCATCGCCGAGGCCAACGTCAACATCCTTACCAGCCTGCTGTTCCTGCGCCGCAAGAGTGAAGAGGAAAAACGCGCCGAAGCCCTGGGCGGCATCGATGAATATCCGGTCTTCATGGCCGTGGCCGACAAGGTTGGCTTCGACCGTCGTGGCAACAAGCTCTACAAGCGCACCCCGGATGGCGAAGAGATCGTCGAGCCCAAACAGCATATCGAGCGCATCCGCATCGGCGGGCGCTTCGTGGAACGGACCCTGACCCGCAGTGAAAAGATCGAGGACAACGATCTGCCGGTCATCGCTGAGAAGTACCGCGAATTTCTCAAGGAGCAGAACGGATGAGCGATCAAGACGACATCATTGAAGCCCCGCAGGATGCTGCCGAAGAGAGCGGCCCGGATAACTTTTTCATCGACATCCTGACCGGCAACAAAGAGAGCGCCTCGGCCAGGAAGCTTCCGGCGCAGAAGGTTTCTCACGGCAGTAGCCGGGAGGAGCTGATCAATACCGAACATCCGGAGTACAAGGTCTTCATGGCCGTGGTGGATCGTGCCGGTGTCGACGCCCGGGGCAATCTCCTGTTCCAACGAGCCCCGGATGGAGAGGAACTGGTTTTCGATGAGGAAGTGATCGAGCGGGTTCGTGAAGGCGGCATCGTTACAATCCGCCGAACCACGCGCCGCAACCGCCGCATTCATGACGAACTTCCGCTGGTGGCAAAGAAATACAAGGAATTCCGCGCAACCGGCGAGGTGACGGTATGAGCAGAAAATTTCAGGTAAAAGCGGTTCCAAGTAGCTGGATTGAACACAACGGTCGCCGCCTTGACTGCGGACCTTATGTGTCGGGAGCAGTCGAAGCAAAGGAACTATTGCACCGACTATCGGCGAGAAAAAACCAACTGCAAGAATTAACCGCTGGGGGTATTTCCGGAATCATTAACGCGGGTCGCATTACTCGCTTATGGGTAGATGATAATCAACACGGCTTTCCGTTTTTATCGAGCACTGACATTCTTCAGGCGGACCTCAGCAACATCAGTTATATCGCAAAATCAGTTGCGCGGCAGAATAGCCAACTCCTAATCAAGGATCGTTGGACCCTTATCACCCGATCTGGAACTATCGGTCGGATGGCTTACTCTCGATCCGACATGAACGGAATGGCTTGTACGGAAGATGTTCTTCGCATCATTCCAGATGAAGAAAAAGTAAAGCCCGGTTACATCTACGCATACCTTTCAAGTCGATTCGGCGTTCCCCTTATCATCTCCGGCACCTACGGCGCAATCATCCAGCACATTGAGCCTCACCATATTGCCGACCTCCCTGTTCCGCGTCTCCGTGCGGTGGAAGAACAAGCCCATGAATTAATTCAGAGGGCTGCGGAGTTAAGGAGTGAAGCGAACCGCCTACTTGCTGACGTCACAAAAATTCTGGAGATAGAAATCGGCGGAGGTCGGGTTGAATGGCAGCACGGACACGTTCAAGCATTTGCGATAAATACAACAACATTTAACTCAAGTGTTTCCCGGCTAGATGCCTTCCATCATATTGGTTACGTCGGAGAGGCAATTGAAAAAGCCGTTGTGCCGCTTGTTGAGGTTCAGAATTATGCCCGGGCTTTACGTCCTCCAATCATGAAAAGAATTAGAGTTGAAGACGGCGGATATGAGTTCTTGGGTGGAAGTGAGCTTGTAACACTTGAACAACGTACTGAGACGCGAATTTCTGCCAGAACACCAAACATCGATCAATATATTGTTCATCCCGGCTACGTATTGTTCCAATGTGTTGGCCAGAGATATGGTTTATTCGGCAGACCCGTCCTCGCGAATAGGCACCTATATGGAAAGGCTGTCACAGAAGCAGTCATGAGGCTTATTCCTCATGATATTCGGGACGCTGGGTATATCAGCGTTTATTTGGCTACAGGCTTTGGGCAGCGCCTCGGCATGCGTTTTTCGGCTGGGACCTCAATCCCTGTACTTCAAGAAGAAGGTGCAAGAAAAATCCTGATTTATTGGCCTGATGAGAAGCGGCGTCATGCTATTAGCAGAATCGCTGAGCAAGCTTGGGAAAATCGCGCTCAGGCAACTGAGCTTGAAGACCAGGCTCGCACCCTCGTCGAGCGCACCATTGAGGAGGGAGGACACTAATGGCGAAGGTCATACCCATCGGGCAAACCGCGAACGAATCTGAACGCCAGGCCATTGGTTTTCTTCGGGATCACCTGCCCGATGGCTGGCTGATCTTCCACAACTTCGAGATGCGCCAGGGTGAGGAGGTGTTCGAAATCGACATTGCCATCCTCGCGCCTCACGCGGTGTATCTGGTGGATGTCAAAGGGACGCGGGGCAACATCGATGTGTATGGCTCCAAGTGGTATCCCGAGGGGCGGCAGCCGTTCTTTTCGCCGCTGGCCAAACTGCGCAGCCACGCCAAGACCATGGCCACCATCATTCGCGAGAGCAACACCGGCCTAATCGAGCTGCGCAAGGCCCATGTGCATGCCGCTGTGCTGCTCACCGCCGATGATGCCGCCGTGTTCGACCCGGCAGGCATCGACAGCCCGGACGTGACCGACTTCAAGCACTGCCTGAAATACTTCCGCGATGCGAGCCGCATTCCGGATAACCGGCTGGATAACATCACCCGCTTCCACTCCCAGATCGCCAAGGCGATCACCGGCAATGCAAAGCCCAAGAGCGCGGCGCTGGTGTTCCGCGACTGGCAGGTGGAAGAGAAGCTGGGCGGCACCGACCGCTACACCGAATACCGCGCCAAGCACAACCTGTTGGGCAAGAGCGGCGGCATGGCCCGCCTGCGGGTCTATCAGGCCGACCCTTATCAGGACGAGGCCGCCCGCAAGGAAGAGTTCAAGAAGATCAGCAACGCCTATCGCGCCGTGGCGCACATGCCGACCCACGCCAACGTGCTGGCGGTGAAGGATCTATTCGTCTCCGACGATGAAGATAAGGTGGTGCTGGTCACCGAGGACTTGCCCGGTCAGGCCCTGCGCCTGCACATCAACAAAGCCTCCCTGGCGCTGACCTTTGACCAGAAGCTCCAGGTGATGCGCGACGTGCTCTCCGCCCTGGACCATGCGCACCGGCACGAGGTGATCCACCGCAATCTCACCCCGGACGCCATTCTGGTGACCAAGGGCGGTCAGGCCCGGGTGACGGGGTTCGATTTCGCCCGGGTGGGCAAGAACCGCACCTCCACCATCGCCGATCAGGTGGTGGATGACCTGGAAGCCGCCTACCAGGCTCCGGAGTGTTTCAAGGACCCGACCCAGGCCAGCATCGCCTCTGACCTCTACGCTGCCGGGCTGATCTTTTACGAACTGCTGACCGGCGAGCTGCCCTTTGAAAGCGTCGATCAGATGATGGAGGCCGACGGCCGGTTCCCGATGAAGCCCTCGGAACACAAGCCGGACCTGCCCAAGGGGATCGACGAGTGGCTACAGAAGTTCTGCGAGTTCGACCCCGAGGAACGGCACACCAGCGCGGCCATCGCCCGCAAGGGCCTGGATGACCTGATCCTGCCCGAAGCCAAGAATGAATCCGCCCCGGATGTGAGCGGCCCGGCCGTGGTCGTTCCGCAGCTCCCCGATAACTTGATGAACCTGCCGCAGGATTTCATCCTGGCGGATCGCTTCCGCATTCAGAAGAAGCTGGGCAGCGGCGGCTTCGGTGTCGCCTACAAGGTGTTCGATTCCCTGGGCGATGTGGTGCGGGTCATCAAGCTGGTGACCAAGGACCGCCGCAGCGTGTACGAGCGCCTGCGCCGCGAATACAAGACCCTGACCAATCTGCCCGACCATCCGCATGTGGTGAAGGTGATCTGGGCGGACCGCATGGCCGACGCCAAGCAGACGCCGTACATCGTCTTTGAGTATGTGGAAGGTCTGGATGTCTCCGACCTGATCGATGCCGAGGCGCTGTCACTGAATAATGCCGTGCGCATCGTGCGCGAGGCCGCCGATGGGCTGGCCCATTTACACAAGCACGGTGTCTACCATCAGGACGTCAAGCCCTCCAACCTGCTGTGGACCGATAAGGGCGTCCGCATCATTGATTTCAACGTTGCGGTCTCCGAGAACGACGAGGTTCAAGGCGGTGGCGGCACACGCCGTTACCTGCCGCCGGATTACGATTACAACTCCGAGCCGGATGCTTCGGATCGGATGGATCGCGACCTCTACGCCTTGGGCGTCTCCTTTTATGAGTGCCTGACCGGCAAGTATCCGTTCGACGACCCCACGCCACCGATCAAGACTCAGCCCAAGGACCCCAAGCAGTTCAAAGGTTGCGCCGATCTCAGCTCATCGCTGGTCAATGTGCTGGTGAAGATGATCGCGCCGGAGCGCAAGGATCGCTTCGCGTCAATCGATGAGTTCTTGACCGCCATGGCCGAGGTCAAGCGCCTGCGCTCGGTGCTGACCACCGGCGAGATTGGTGCCGGACCCAAGGTGGTGTCCAAGCTGGGCTTCGAGCCGACCAAGCCCAACACCAACCCCTTTGTTACCCACTTGCTGACCCTCTACAGCCAGAGCCAGGTATCCAACGCGGGCACCCGAGGTCTCGACGAAGTTGGCAAGGCTACCTACGTGCCGACCTATCTGGATGAGAAGCTCAAGCCCGCGCTGCTCAAGGGCGAGTTCCGCCTGGTCATCATCAGCGGTAACGCCGGTGACGGTAAGACGGCCTTCATTCAGCAGTTCGAGGCCTTTGCCGAGAGCAAGGGCGCTCAGATGCAGCGCGGCGCGAACGGGGCCGTGTTCCAGCTCAAGGGCCATACCTACCAGAGCAATTACGACGGCAGCCAGGATGAAGGCGACGAGCGCAACGATGCCGTGCTGCAGAAGTTCTTTGCTCCCTTCGCGGGAAAGGACGCCTCCGACTGGCCCGAGAATCAGACCCGCCTGATCGCCATCAACGAGGGGCGGCTGGTCGATTTCTTCCTGGAGCATGAAGAGGAGTTCCCGCTGCTCGCAAAGCAGATCCAGCAGGGCTTGGCCGGAGCCGCTCCGGAAGGCGGCATCGCGGTCATCAACCTCAACCTGCGCTCGGTGGTCGCCGAACCCGAGGAAGGTCAGCCTTCGATTCTGGAGCGGCTGATCGCCCGCATGACGCAGCAGGAATACTGGCAGGCCTGCGAGAAGTGCGACCTCAAGGGCAAGTGCTTTGCCTACCATAACGCCCGGACCTTCCAGGACCCGGTTGCCGGACCCAAGGTGATCGAGCGCCTGAAAATGCTCTACACCATTACCCACCTGCGTGGGCGACTGCATATCACCATGCGCGACCTGCGCTCTGCCCTGGCCTTCATGCTGGTGGGCACCCAGGACTGCGACGGCATTCACCAGCTCTATCAGAACGGTGGTGAGGAAACCCAGAATCGCATTCTTGACGGTTTCTATTTCAACTCGTGGCTTGGCGGGGCGGAAGGCTCCAATGACCGGCTGATTGCCCTGCTGCGCGAGATCGACGTTGCCCAAGTCAGTAACCCTGATCTGGACCGAAAACTGGGTTTTCTGGCACCGCATACTCACAAGCCGTCGCGCTTCAGTTTTGATGAACGAGGGGATTACGACGAAGTTCTACTTGAGACGCTGTTCCGCAATCTCCCCCGCGATTACTCATCGAAGAACCGTGCCCGATTGATCGCCAAGCACCGTAATTACCTCTCGCACATGCGCCGCCGCCATTTCTTCGAATGCCGCGATAGTCAGGAAAATCGCCCGTGGGAAAAGATGCTTCCATACGGGCATATTGATCCCTTCTTAAACGCCATCGAGGAACCTGGAGCGAAGAGCCAGGATGAAGTAACCATCATTCTCCGGGCCATCAACCGGGGCGAAGGTCTGAGCGATCCGGCGCGACTGGGCAACCAGTTGGCGCTGCGTGTTCGCCAGGTGGATAAAGGCACCATCCGCAGTTACCGCCTCTTTGACGGCGACCATTTTACGCTCCGCACCGAGCAGGAAACGGCGGCTCATCCTTTCCTCGAGTGCCTGTCTCAGGCGCTGATGCTGCTTTACGACTCCGGCGACGGGCACAAGGCCAGCCTGCGCATCAATCTCGACATCTATGAAATGCTGATGCGGCTCAACAACGGCTACCGTCCCAGCATCGAGGAGCAGGAAGGGTTCTACCTGAGTCTAACGGTGTTCAAGAACATTTTATCTGCCGCTCCCTATCAGGAGGTGCTCCTCACCGAAAGCGGCTTCGAATTCTTCCAGATCCGGCGTGACGACAAAGGCATCCTGCATCTGGGAAAGGTAAGCAGGAGGGCTGAAACGTGAGCATCAAAGGCAGGGACAAGGAGTTCCGTACTCTCAAGACTACCTACATTGATTTCAAGCATATCGAGATGGATCGTGTGCTGACCATGCTCTTTCCTCGGCTGAAATACGATGGCTATGCCAGCCGATTTAGTCGTGGAAGGGTGCTTAACGTTGAAGATTTTCTTCGTGAATTCCGGGAGAATCGCGAATGGTTCATCGGATTTAATACCCATGAAGAGGTCGCCTATCGCTGGATTGAAACCGAACTTTTGGATCTTGTTAATAGGGGAAAGCCCAATCAGGCTGTGGCTGCACCAAGACCATTGCATGGCAACACATATAAGTTTCGTAACGCAAAACATACACGCGACTACGGCGCATCCGAGCAGATTTACTGGATGCTTTTTTTTGCCAGAAGAGGAAAAGGGCAGGCTGCAAGAGACGCTCTCAAACGATTCTTCTTCACTGGTTATGATTTCAATATTGACAAGTACGAAGCAGATTTGAATGTTGACGTGGAAACTCAAGCAATTATGCGATTGGATCATCAGGTTACCCAGGATACCAAGAGCTCTGATGAGCCTTTGCGTTTTCAGCCGTTGTGTATCGGCCAGGCCGACATTATGGCCGACGACATTCTGCGGCTACTGGCCTATGAACCCTATATTCCGCGTTCGGTGCTGGTGGATTACCTCAAAACCCTGATGGCATTCCATCTTGCGCTTTACCACCTCAAGCTGCTGCAGATACTGCCAAAGCTGGTGAAACAACGCTCCGGCAACGATCTCTGCTCCACCAAGGAATGCCCGATCAACCCGGGCCTCGACAATGCGTTGGAAGGCTGCCCTTACCGCGTGGTGCTGGTCGTGGACATGGGTGACGTCAACAATCCGCACATGGCCGAGTTGGCCCGCATGTCCACTGACCGGCTCTATCGTCAGATACCGGCCTTTGTGCAGGCCAACTTCGTCATCAAGAAGCTCGATGAGATGGCGGAATACCTGAGCAAGAAGACGGGCAAGCTGGCTACCCCTGGGGGCGGCGTGTTCACTGTTGGCGACCTGGTATCCCTGCTGAAACCCGAGCACGACGCCGAGCGCCAAGCCTACTTCAATTCCCGCCTGGCGAGCCTGATCGGGGAACCGACCTCCGGTAACGAGGACCTTGATCCGGAGATCCGGGAAGTCACCAACATGGGCCTGGGTGAGTTCGAATCCTTCATCGAAATCCTGATGGCGTATCGTGGCAAGTATCACCGCCAGTACATCACTAAGTGTCTGGACTCTCTGATGCTGAAGAACAAAGAGAATGGCCTGCTGGCCCAATCCCGGACCAAGGGAAGTCCTCGGCGATTTGTGCTGGGAAGCAAACTGCTCGAAGTGCTCCTTCAGGTGGCCGTGCTCACCCAGGACGGCGGGCGTTTCGTGACCCGCGAGGTCCGCATCGAGGAATTGCTGGCCTTTTTGAGAAACCGCTACGGCCTTCACATCGACCGGCTACCGGAAGGAGCTCAGGGCAACAGCAGCATCCTGGATAGACGCGCCCTGCGCCTCAACCTCGAAGCCTTCAAGCGCCGCCTGCGTGAAATCGGATTCTACGAAGACCTGTCGGATGCCTATGTGACCCAGAAGGTATCGCCCCGCTATGCGATTGAGAGAAATGACGGAGCTGATAAGAACGGGAGGCATGCATGAGTAACGCGTTCAGCAAGCTTTCCCAGGATAAACTGAACGCGGCGGTAGCTGGTCTGCTGAGCCCTCGTATTGAAGCGATCCTGGGTGATCGTGGCCCAGGCCACTGCATGCGGGTCACCGATCTTGATGACGATGTCATGGAGTCGATCTGCAAGGAACTGCGGCGAACCCGGCCCGACGGAAACATCTTTATCCTCGGCGGCCATGACCAAGAGGGCATGCCTTTCCGGGTGACTTCTACCAAGCTGGTGGAACTTCGTAACCCTGACGCGAACGGCGAGTTGCGCCAGCCATTGCTGGTCTTCATTCCGACCTCGCTTCGTACCAGCGCCGAAGATTCCTTTGGCGTGGCCACCTTCGAGGAGCTGACTTTCACCGGCATCTACGAGGACCTTATCGACTCGCTGCTTGACCGGATCCCGACAACGCTGGTCGGCCATGTCCGTGATCTTTTGGGCATCCTCACCGAGGAGGAATGGCTGTTTGCCGACGATGTTTCCCGTGTGCGGTATTTGCTCACCGCGCTCGAAAACGGAATTGATGGAGAAACCCTCGGGGCCAGCCTCTATGAATTGACGTTGATTCCTGACTTCAAGCTCTTTGCCGATCCCGGCATGGTCAATGGCAAGATTCGCCGTAACCTCGGCAGCGTCCGCAGTCTGATGACCTCGCACAAGTCGGTTCGTGGCCGTATTGCCGATCTGGGACTCAGCGACAAGGCATTGGAGTCGCGCCTATTCGCCTACTTTGAAAAATACGATGTCCAGGAGCCCGAATCCTGGACGCCGCTCATCGCGATCGACAAGAGCTGGTGGAGCATTTCTTTCGATAAATGGACCTTCCAGGAAGAGCTCTCGCTGGACAAGGTTCTTCTGACGGTATTGGAAACCGACTTGCCGGTCGTTGCAGAGGATGAGACCGACGACCAACTCTCCGGCCTCATCGGGCAACAGGTTCTGGTCCCGAACGACCGCCGCAAAATGAACGCGGTGTTCGAGGTTAATCCTCACCCCGGCAAGGTCAGCGGGCTTGACCATTTTACGGTGCAAATCATTTCGCAGAATGACGGCCCGGTAGGAAAATCCAAAAAGGTCAAAGCCTGGACGCCCAAGCGCCTGCAATGCACGACCAACCTGGCCAAACTCAATAAAATCGAATTCGAGGAAGGATGGCATTTTATCCGTGTAATGCCTTGGACGGCCGATGGCGACCCGATTCCGTTGGAGGCGGATTCCGCCTCCGAGGGCGCTAAACGCTCTTACGAGAGTGAACCTTTCTACGTCCTGCCCGGTGGCAACATTAAGGAAGAACCGCCGCAACGCGCCATCCCCATTGAGCAGAGCCTGGAGCATGCACGTTTCCGGCTGCAACTGACTGCCCTGGGCGATGAACGCGATCCCGATGATATCGCTATCAGTGGTGTCGCCTGGGCCGGGGGCGGTCGCTCCAAGAAGACCTCCCGCCAGGAAACCCTGCACGCAAAATTCGGTCGTGAGGGAGCTGTTCAGATCCCGCTTTCGCGTATGCTCAAAACCATCGAGCAGCGCATCTTGGCGGAGCCGAAGCACCCGTCGGGCTGGCGCATGCAGATCAACCTGGATACCGCCGAGCCGCCCTCCGAGGTCGGACTCACGCTGCCATCTTCCGCCGCGATGGCTTCCTTCCTGGCTGCCCGCGAAGAGTTTTTTGCAGCGGTGCGCAAAGACACTGCCGAGCTGATCATGCAGGGGCTGTCGTTCCGGGACTCGGAAAAGGAATGCCTCGCGTATGCTGAAAGCTACCTTGACCTGGTCAGGAACCTCATCCGTCAGGCCGAGATGACTTCCGGTGCCGAGCGTCAGCAACACCTGCAAGCGCTCAGAAATGTGCTGGCCGTTGATTCCATTCATGTCATCTTGACCGACTTCCGTGGAAGGCATCGCGAGGCTGTTTTGGTCTCACCAACCCATCCGCTCCGTGTCTTGTGGCTGAGCAGTTGGGTCACCCTGGGCAAGGATTGGATCGAGAAGATCAAGTCAGGTGGGAAAGATCACATCCCTCACGTCCGTTCCGCCCTGTTGGATGGCCTTGTGCCCTCTGCCTATCCGGTCGGTATTCCCGTCGAGGATGGCCGTATCTTCACGCCGGTAGACAACCTGAATGCGTTTTGGGCGCTTTACGCCCCGACCACCGAGGAGAATTCCCGTGGCCTGATGGCGGAGATCTGTTCGGCCCTCGGATTGGCCGAGCCCTCTGCGGCGGGAACCGATATTTCCGGAAAGGTCATTGCGGACAAGATCGAGCGCTATCTCTCCCAGCATCCGTATGTGCGAGAGCTATCCCTGAACATTTTCAACCCCGGGGCCGGATCGGTGATAGCGGAGGCCCTGATATCGCTCCAGCAGAAACATGAGCATGCCGATTTGCGCTATGACATCCGGCTCTTTACCTCCGATCCCGACTCGCCGGTTTTGGGTGAGGCGCTTGAATCCATGGTCCGTCCTGGAGCCACGGTGAACGAGGCAGCCGACGCGTTTGCGACTTCAACTGGCAGCCATCTGTTTTCCAAGCTGAACTTGGCCAAGCACGCGCTGAATGAATTCCATGCCAATTCCAAAGAATTTCCGGCGCACATCAGCGTTCTTTTGGATGTGTTCCCCGCCGAGGAGCTTTCCATTGCCGAGAGGCCGGTGGGGGTGACTCCGCTGCATGGGTTGATACAGGACTTCGACACCGAATTCGTTGATGACGATTCGGGTACCTTCTGGAATAAGCGGCCGATTGTTGGGCGCTCCCTCGGCGCAGACAACCACGCTGCGTGTTTCGATTTGCTGTCGTCGCTGAGCCGTCACCTCTGTTTTGCCACCTCAGCGGTTGCTGCTTCTGGTGCCAGTTTCAAAGCCGTACCCGTCGTGACCCTTGGCCTCGATGTGGCCCAACGAGAACTGATCTACGAGGTTCACCAGATCAGCGATTGGGTGTTCACCATCGACCGAAATATGGGAATTGAGTTTTTCGACCATGGCGGCCGAAAGAACAGACCGGACTATCTGATTGACTATGTGCCGGGAACCAGCTCCCAGGCGACACATAACCTGATCATATCCTCGCGCTCGAACGATGAGCTGGAGGCCATGCTGAAGCCGGTGCTGCTTGAGCACGGGTTGTCCGCCGACGGCGAGCAGTCGGTTCAGATCCTGGCAAACCTGCGGTCGCTTTCTGGCCAGCTCGCCCTGAAACTGATTTCCGCACGCACGCAACAGGCAGAGGCTCTTGGCCTGGCCCTGGCGCGGCTCTATCTCGAATATCAGGGCGCGTTGAGCAATCAGGTCATTGTGCCGCTGGATGCACACACGGACCTCTACCGCTCTAGCGGTGAATCAGACGACGTCAACGATGCCATCAGCCTGCAACGCACCGACTTGGGTTTGTTCGACCTGGATTTGAACACCAGGACGATCACCTGCAACCTGGTCGAGGTGAAGTGTTATTCGCAGGTCGGCGACTTTGCGGCCTTCAACCAACTGAAGGAGCGGATCTCCGCCCAGATCAATCAGAGTGAGCGCATCCTCCAGCGCCACTTTGACCCGGCACTGAAAAAGCCGGACCGGCCGGATCGGTTGCTCAAGAGCCGGGAGTTGGCTCAGATCCTTCGGTTCTATCTGGAACGCTCACTGCGTTACGGGATCTTTGATGTGACCGCCGCGCAGGAAGCGCGAGGGCTACTTGAATCCATCGAACAGGGTTACTCGCTTCAGTTCAGACGTTGCGCTCTGATCTTCGACTTTGACAAGGCCGGAACCGAAGCCCCTGACAATGAGGTGGGCATCGAGTTCCACCGCATCGGCAAGGATCTCATTCACGCCTTGCTGGAGAACTGCCGCAAGCCTGTGTCCGTCGAGATTGAGGAGGAGCCGACCGCTCATCTCCTGAGCGAGCAGTTCATTCCGAACGTGCCGAAGCTCGAGACAGCCGCTTTCATCGCACCCAAGAGAGCCCGCTCAACGTCCTGGACGGTGGATGAGCTCTGGGACGAAGAGCCGGAGGCTCCAATCACCCAGCCAACACCTCCTGCCGCAGAGGAAACACCCGCACCTGCCCAAGAGGAAAAGGAAGAACAGGCGATACCCGTCGAGCAAGCACCTCGATCTACCACCATCGCGCCCGAACAAGAAAAAGACGACGAACAGCCCGCCGCCGTTGATGTTGAACCGGAAGTACCTGTTCAACCCGAGCATGAAGCGCCTGAGCATCCGACACCCGAGCCCGCGCCTCAAACCGAGGTCAGTTATAACATAATGCTGGGTGTCAATGGTGACACACCTCAGTACGGTTTGTTAGGAGAGGTTTCCGGCAGAAAGATCGCCCTGGACCTCAACCACACCCACACGATCAGTCTCTTTGGGGTTCAAGGCGGCGGCAAGAGCTACACCCTTGGAACCGTCATTGAAATGGCCTCCATGCCGCTCCAACACATCAATGTGCTGCCAAGCCCGCTCGCCACGGTCATTTTCCATTACAGCCCGACGCAGGATTATGCGCCGGAGTTTACCTCGATGATCAATGCCAACTCGGTGGATGAGGAGATCCGCATTCTTCGTGAGCGTTACAAGGCCAACCCGGAGGCCCTGAAGGATGTCCTGATTCTTACCCCGGCAAACAAGGTGGATGAACGCCGGGCTGAGTACCCGGATGTCGAGGTTAAGCCAATTGCCTTTTCTGCCTCCGAACTCAAGGTGGCGCACTGGAAATTCCTGATGGGAGCGATTGGCAGCCAGAGCATGTATATGCGGCAAATCAACCTCATCATGAGGGGGCTGCGGGATAACCTGACACTGGATGCCCTGCGAGCAGGCATCGATAACTCTAGTCTGTCAGATCACCTGAAAGCACTGGCCCAAACACGTCTACAGTTCGCCAGCGATTACATCGATGATAACCAACGTCTCCAGGATCTGATTCGCCCGGGCCGGTTGATCATCGTGGATCTGCGAGATGAATATATCGAAAAGGACGAGGCCCTCGGCCTGTTCGTGGTGATGCTCCAGATTTTCTCGGAAGCGACCCATCACGGAAGCACCTTCAATAAGCTTGTGGTCTTCGATGAAGCCCACAAGTACATCGAGAACGATGACCTAGTTTCCGGCCTGGTAGAGGTTGTCCGTGAGATGCGACACAAGGGCACTAGCATCATGGTCGCCTCTCAGGACCCGCCCTCGGTCCCGCTCTCGCTGATCGAGCTGTCTTCTCAGATCATCATGCATAAATTCAACTCGCCCTCCTGGCTGAAACACATCCAGAAGGCGAACGCGGCGCTTGGCGAACTGACCTCCCACAAAATGAGCCATCTCGGAACCGGCGAAGCCTATGTGTGGTCGAGCAAGGCCTCGGACGACTCATTCACCCGGGGCGCGGTGAAGATCAAATGCCGTCCTCGGATCACGCAGCATGGTGGCAGCACCAAAACAGCAGTGGGACGGTAGGAGGCGCAATGGATCTGCTAAAGGCCATAGAGGATGTTCTCAAGTCTGCTCACCAACCACTGCACGTGGGGGTGATTACCGAGAAGGTGATCAGTGGCGGTCTCTGGAAGTCGTCAGGTAAGACTCCCGAGGCGACCATTAGCGCTCGGATGTATTCGGACATCAAGAGGAAAGGCGAGGCTTCGTCCTTCGTGAAGGTCTTTCCTCAGACCTTCGCACTTCGGAATTCTGCTGAAACACCGAGCAGCGTTGCGCCGGTTCCTGCGGCCATCAAAGAAGCCCCAAAACCTCATCCTGCCAACGCGGGCTTCTCCTTCACAGATTGTGCTGAGAAAGTGCTTCAGGAGTTCGGCGGCAAGAAGCCGATGCACTACAAGGAGATTACCGAGAAGGCTCTGGAAAATAATTGGCTGGTGACGAGCGGAAAAACGCCCGAGGCGACGATGTACGCCCAGGTGATCACCGAGATCAAGCGCCAACAGAAACGCGGTGAGCGGCCCCGCTTCGTTCAGCTCGGCCGTGGCTATATCGGCCTGAGCCAATGGATGGGACGCGGCTTGGCATTTCAAATCGAGCAGCACAACCTCCAGGTTCGAAAGGCGCTGCGTGAGCGCCTGCTGGCCATGAAACCAGGCGAATTCGAAGAGCTTATCTCACAGTTGCTGGCGGAGATGGGCTTCGAGATGGTCGAGGTGACCAAGCTCAGCGGCGACGGCGGTATCGATGTCCGGGGTACCCTGGTGGTTGGTGACGTGGTCCGAATCAAGATGGCCGTCCAGGTCAAGAAGTGGAAGCTCAAGAACAACATCCTTGCCCCGGTGGTGCAGCAGGTGCGTGGCAGCCTAGGGGCGCACGAGCAAGGACTGATTATCACCACCAGCGACTTTAGTGCCGGAGCCATCGAGGAAGCAGCTCAGCCAGACAAGACTCCAATCGCCCTGATGAACGGTGAACAACTCGTGATGCTGTTGATGGAACACGGCATCGGCGTCCATCGCTCCACACCGGATTTGTTCGAAATCGATGAGGAGTTTGCTCTGGTAGGGAACGTGAAATGAAGGCTACGAAAGGTTCTAAAAAATACGATCACAGCTCGAAATGCGAAGCACAAAAATCAAAGGTGAGAGCGTAATGAGGGGAAATCTGCCAAAGCCTATCAAGAAGCAGCGCGAGGTGCTGTACATGCCTTCAGCAGGGCACACTGTCGCTGGATGACGAGAACTGGAAGGTCCGCCTCATCGAAGAAGAGTTCATGAAGCGCATGTGGGAGATGCAACAATGACAATGGCACACGAAGTCAGTGATGAGTACAGGTTTGATAGCGCAACCGACAAGTATAATTTGTTGGTTCAGGTCGTATCCAAGCGTGGAGGTAATGTATGAAACCCTACGAACCGAGTACGTTGCCGCTGGAAGATCTTGATTATCGGAGACTGTTTGCCTTGGTTGGTGATGCCAATGCAGAGTTAGCGAGGTATGACGGTTTGCTGCAGGGAATTGTCAATCCGTCAATCATGCTCTCGCCGCTGACCAACGAGGAGGCGGTAATATCTTCAAAAATTGAAGGAACTCAGGCGACGATTGATGAGGTTTTGGAGCAGGAAGCTGGTATCCTCAAGGAAGGAGAAAAGGCAAAAGATATTCAGGAAATTATCAATTACCGCGAAGCATTGCGTACATCGCACCATTATCTCGAGGATCGCCCAATCACGTTGTCATTTGTGCGCGAACTGCATAAGATTTTGATGAGCAGCGTACGTGGGCAAGACAAAACACCGGGCGAATTCCGCAAGGATCAGAATTGGATTGGCAAATACGGCTGCACCATCGAAGAGGCGAGCTTCATCCCGCCCAATCCTTTGCAGTTGCAGGATCACTTGGAAGCGTGGCAGCGTTACCTATCCAGCAACGATGTTGACTTGCTGCTCCAAACAGCAGTGATGCATGCCCAGTTTGAGTTGTTGCATCCATTCAAGGATGGAAACGGGCGAATTGGGCGCCTCCTGATTCCGCTATTCCTGTATCAGAAGAAGAAACTCTCGCAACCGATGTTCTACCTGAGTTCTTACCTGGAAAATCACAGGGAAGAGTATTATGTGCGGTTGCAGAATATTTCGCACGAGGGTGACTGGGATGGTTGGATCGCATTCTTCCTCACGGCCATCACGATACAGGCGAAGTACAACAATGCCAAGCTCAAGGAAATTATGCATCTCTACGACTCCATGAAAAAACAAATTCATGGCATCACCCATTCCCAGTACACCGTGCATTTGCTGGATGCCATTTTTGACCGGCCGATTTTTGAAACAACGGACTTCATCAAACGTACTGGTATCCACAAGCCCACCGCCATGGGATTGCTTCGACAATTGAAAGCGGCGGATGTTTTGCGTGAACTGCGCCCCGGTAGCGGCAGGCGCGCCGCAGTTCTATGTTTTCCGGAATTGCTGAATATTGCCGAGGGAAGACGGATCTTATGATGGAATTTGTGTATCGTCTGACCACCTCTACCAGATTTGTGTATTTCGAATACTTTTTCGCGATACACAAATCGGTTTGTGGATTACGGGCTATCCACAAATATGGTTGTGTATCATGTTACTCGATCTATATGACAGCCTGTCTGCTGAAGTTCTATCAGCAGCTTCGGATCTACGAGGAAAAAGCAAAAGATTTCCAGCCATTCAATCTGGAAAAGCCGCTGTGGGTCTTTGTCGGCAGCACGGTTTCATCGGGCAAGATGAGCAAGGATGAACAGATAGTGGCCACAGACGTGGCACTCATCATCCAGTTCATCGCCGACTGGTACCCGCGCATTCAGGCCATGCAGTCACGTGGTACATCCCTGGCGACACAGAAGGACAAGGTGTCGTTGCGTGAACAGCATTTGGCTCTGCTGGATTATGACACGCTCTTTTTCGAGCTGGAGCGGTTCAAGCGCGAACGGAGCTGGTACAACTTCAACATAACCAAGGATTTCGAGCAACAATTGAAGGACCCGACCGTGATCCTCAACAGTTTCATCCTTTCCTGGACGCGGTACCCGCAACTGAAATGGGATAAGACACAAGACGCGCTCGAGGATATGCACGTACTATTCATGACCAATGACCGAGACAGATATATCGACAAGCTGTTTTCTCAGCTGAGGGGGATGGTGATATGAACAAAAACACATGGGGAACTCACGTTTATCGCATTGGGAACGAGGAAAACCTTAACGTCGACGACCCCGATGGCAGGAAAAGCATCGAGCTCCAGAAAAAGCTTATCGAACCCTGGTTGGCGGCTGTTTTTCAAAGTGAGCATCTTGCTCTCTTGCTTGGCAGTGGTTTCACAAGGGCTGTTGCTAATCAGGCCGGAACGAGCGCAGCCGACATGGCTTGTAACTATGATGGCTTCCCCCTGGGCGACAAGCTAAAGGATGCCGCCCAGCAGGACGCTGTGGCTAAAGGACGCGGCGAGGCAAATATTGAGGATCAGATCCGGGCCGCCAACTCGTTGGCCCAAGGTTTGAAAATTCTGGGCGATGACCGTCATACCGAGGTCATCTCCGCCCTTGATGCTTTGTTCAAAAAGTTTCTGAACGGTATCTCCAAAACCGAGCGGGATCTGAAATCAGCGGTCGAAAAATGCGCGGCACCAGAACCAGCAGATGCAGAACCTGCAGCCGGGGAAGAAGCTTCGGAGAAGCTCGATCCGCTTGTCATGCTCGTCTCTTTCCTGCTCAGCTTCTCTAGTCGGACAGCAACAAGGGAGCGTCTACATATCTTCACGACCAATTACGACCGGCTGATCGAATATGGTGCAGATCTGGCGGGTCTGCATATGCTAGACCGATTCGTCGGCTGCCTTGAACCGATTTTCAGGTCTTCGCGCTTGGACATCGATATGCACTACAATCCACCCGGCATCCGCGGTGAGCCACGTTATCTGGAGGGCGTAGTACGTCTCACCAAGCTTCACGGCTCATTGGACTGGGTTTACCGAAACGGTTTCGTAAGAAGGGTTGGGTTGCCATTCGGGCCGCAGGATGACCATCCGGAGATTAATGACCAGCCAAGCGATTCCGTGATGATTTATCCGAACTCAGCCAAGGACCGGGAGACATCCGAATACCCCTACGTCGAGCTATTCCGCGATTATGCGGCTGCGATCTGTCGTCCAAACTCGGTACTTGTCACCTATGGCTATGGCTTTGGTGACGAGCACATCAACCGCACCATTGCCGACATGCTGACGATTCCATCGACGCATCTGGTCATTATCTCCTTTGGTGATGAAGGAGGACGTATCAGCTCCTTCTGCAAACACGTCGGCAGAAAGGCGCAGATATCGTTATTGATCGGTCCGCACTTTGGGAACATGCCGACCTTGGTCGAGAACTACCTTCCGAAGCCAGCGATAGACCGCATCACAATCCGCCAGACCGAATTGCTTCGAAACCGGGGCTGGGAACCTTCCTCCCATAAAGACGAGGAGGACGAGGCATGACCTCACCGATTTCCAAGATTTCGTCCCTTACAATTGGGACGGTGGAGAGTGTTGCCCCAGATGAAATCAAGGTTTTGCTGGATATCGATTCTCCAAGAAATACGGCCCTCAACACCGGCGTTCCTACACCCTTTCCGAGAATAAATAGTTTCGTTCTGCTGCCCAACGAATCGGGGGCGGTCGTCGGAATCGTTGTGTGGCTGGGAGTGGAAAGATCAGCCTATCCCAAACGACAAGGGCTCAAGGATTTTGGCTTGATCGACCTGCCATTCCCGCTGCGAAAAATGGCGGTATGTCCGATTGGAACCCTGCTTTCGGAAAAGAATAAATGGCGGCTCGAGAGAGGGGTCCAGAGTTTCCCATCCGTTGGCGATCCAGTAATTCTGCCAACAAGGGAGCAAACCATTGCCATAGTTACCGGCCAAGGAAAGGACAGCCGAGTTCCGCTGGGGACCTCTCCTATCGCGCATGATGCGCCAATCGCGGTTGACCCCGACAAGCTGTTTGGCCGCCATCTTGCCGTTTTAGGTAACACCGGCAGCGGTAAGTCTTGCACCTTGGCGGCCTTGGTGCGATCTGCCGTTGAATCGGCTCAAAAATCCATCAATAAACCCGAGATCCATGCGGGAGCCGAGGAAGCTCAAAGCGGACACTACAATCCAAACGCACGTTTCATAATTCTTGATCCTAATGGCGAGTATTCGAAATGTTTTCAGGACTTGGGAGCTGGTTGTAGGGTATTTCAGGTTCCACCGCTTACCAACACCGATGCCACTGAATTCACTTTGCCTGCCTGGATGTGGAATAGCTCGGAGTGGGCAGCAGTTGCCCAAGCGGCACCACGCGCTCAAAGGCCGTTGTTGCAAGAAGCATTGCGAAATCTAAGATCGAATAAGCAAATAACGCTCACCATAGAAAATCGACTGAGGGCTCGTTGTAAGTCGCTAAAGTCTTATTTGTTGCAGTTTGCTGGCACGGGCGCATCTCGCTTCCCTAACAATAACAATTGCGGACAGCAGCTAAGCCGCTTTATCGAAGATATTACATCCTACTGTTCCACTCTCACTGGCGACATTAAAACAATAACAGAGGGTGCGGCGGCAGCCATCACTCAAGTGGTTGATAGCAGAAAATGGACCAGCGGCGGAAAAACTGGCTTCAACGATTTTGGTGACAACGATTTAAACACTGTCGATCAATGGATCGAAAAAATCCTCCAGGGATTTCCCCAAGGCGAAGATGCTTGGACAGTAAACGAAGATTCTCCAGTACCCTTTGATCCCCAGATTTTGGCTGAACATCTTGAATCCTTGGCAATGCAAGAAGGTGGCTCGGCGTCCCAATTCATCTCTACCCTGACGATGCGGATCAAGGGGATCATGTCAGATCCGAGAATGAATGGCGTCATTAATCCCGATTACTCTGTATCTCTGAAAGATTGGCTTGATCTTCATGTCGGCTCTGATGGTGGTGAAAATGGCCCTGTAGCAGTAATCGACCTATCTCTTGTTCCTTATGAAATTCTCCATCTAGTGATCGCCGTTTCATCACGGCTGATACTGGAATCACTGCAGCGTTACCGGAAACTTAATCATAAGAACTTGCCCACCGTACTCGTCTTGGAGGAAGCACACACGTTCGTAGCAAAGCGGCTGCCTCATGGCGACGAAATCCCAAGTCCCGCCGATATGTGCCGAGGGATTTTTGAACGAGTCGCCAGAGAAGGGTGTAAATTCGGATTGGGGCTTGTGCTGTCATCTCAGAGACCTTCTGAACTATCGGAAACTGTGCTATCTCAATGCAATTCATTCCTCCTCCACAGGATTACGAATGATCGGGATCAAGAGCTGATCTCCCGCTTGGTTCCTGATAACGCACGTGGACTGCTTCGGGAACTGCCCAGCCTGCCCACACGCCATTGCATTCTTTTGGGCATTGCCTCAAAGGTGCCCGCGCTCGTCGAGGTGAAACATCTGGAGGATGGTCAGAGACCGGAATCTGACGACCCAGATTTTTGGAGTGTCTGGACCAACGAAGAACCTCGCCCAATCGATTGGGATAAAATCGCCAGCGATTGGGTAGGATCGGAAGCGGGAGCTGATGACGATTCTCCGCAGGAAGGCGGGGATGCCCAATGAATCAGAAATTGCCGCCGCTCAAATTGCTCCATACATCTGACTGGCATATCGGCCGCTCCCTTTACGGCAGAAAACGCTACGAGGAGTTCGAGGCCTTACTGACCTAGCTAGCTAAGACCATTCAGCAGAACGAAATTGATTAGATTTTCGCTCATTAACATACCTGCCAGAATCGTTTCCCACGCTATGTACTTGATAATGCAACTCTCAAGCAAGCAGCACATGGCGGATTTTATTATGGAGGTGAGAAGGAGAATTGCCTCACTTGTGCCCTGTCCCTCGGGGTAAAACCCTAGGGACACTGGATGAAAAATTTGTCATAACCACTGAAAATTGCATAGGTATATCCAAAATCACCTAGAAAGTGGAAAATGAGTATCAAAGCTGCTCCAAAACTGTCCAAGAGCAGCTCATGACCCAGTATCAGATCGAAAAAAGCCGACTGAAACACAAATTGACCTCAAAAAACCGATCTTGGACCTCCAGCTAAGATTAGGCGGGTATAATTGGCCCAACTTTCTTCCTTATTTTAGGATATCCAGTTAAGATAAAATAACGGCGGGCCGTATTTTAGGTTCGAGGCAGGTAGGATGAAGCGAGAACTCCAAGGCAGATACGTGACCATATCGACGGTGGGCGAGAAGGCCCAGGCCTTCGTGCCTGCGCCCCTGCCGCCGCATCCGCCCATCGAATGGACGCCTGAGCTGCGCGACAAGTTCGACCAGGCGCTGGTGGCTCTTGGTAGGCTTGACAGCGTCTCTACCTTGCTGCCGGATACGGCTTTGTTCCTGTACATGTATGTCCGCAAAGAGGCTGTGCTCTCCTCCATGATCGAGGGAACCCAGTCATCCCTGTTGGATCTGCTGCTGTTTGAGCTGGATCAGGAGCCAGGCGTCCCGCTGGATGACGTGCGGGAGGTTAGCAACTATGTTGCTGCCCTCGACCATGGCCTGCGTCTGTTGGAGGAGGGGCTGCCTATTTCGCTGCGCTTGTTTCGCGAGATTCATCGCGTGCTGCTGACCAAGGGGCGAGGCAGCAATCAGACTCCGGGAGAGTTTCGTCGTAGCCAGAACTGGATTGGTGGTACCAGGCCAGGAAATGCGGCCTTTGTTCCACCTCCGGCCGAAGAGGTGCTGGAGTGCATGAGCAAGCTTGAGCTCTTCCTACACGACCAGCCCGAACCGACTCTGGTGCTGGTCAAAGCGGCGCTTGCCCATGTGCAGTTCGAGACGATCCACCCATTTCTGGACGGTAACGGTCGTCTGGGACGTCTGCTGATCACGCTGCTGCTGTGCGAGCAAAAAGTGCTTAGGGAGCCGATGCTCTACTTAAGCCTCTATTTCAAGACGCACCGCCAGTATTACTACGAGCTGCTCAATAACGTGCGTTTGACCGGTGACTGGGAAGCTTGGCTTGATTTCTTTGCTGAGGCGGTCATAGTCACTGCCACCCAGGCTGTGGAGACGGCCCAGCAGCTTCTTGATCGGTCGAGCCAGGACCGTGACAAGATTAGTCGTCTGGGGCGAGCGGCCGCATCCGCCATGCAGGTCCACCGGGCGTTGATGGAGCATCCCATTGCCACCTCTGGGTCACTGGTTGAAAAGACCGGCATCACTCCGGCTACGGTCAACAAGGCGCTCAACCACCTTGAGCGGCTCGGCATCGTCAAGGAGCTGACCGCCCGGAAGCGCAACCGCGTGTTCAGTTATTCGGGATATATCGAGATCATGAGTCGCGGCACTGAACTTGTGCCTTAAACTTATCAGCATCGTCTGCTTACGAAGAATCTGGGGGCGAATCTGTTTTTTTGGGCGGGTTGGCGGGAAATGGTTGTGTGAGATGACCTCGGCATTTATTATCAAGGAGCGATGAGGTGCGCAGGCTTTGAGACGGTTTGCGCTGAGTCGGCGTTCCTTGCACCATAGCTTGGCACTAACAAGGTGGTAACATGGATTATGAAAAGTACAGGCAGGCGATTAATCTGCGGATGTCGTGTCGCAAATTTACCGGCTCGCCTATAGCTGAAGCGGATCTTGACAAGCTTCGGGCTCTGGTCTGCGCATACAACGAAGAATCAGGCCTTTCGATGCAACTGATCATCGGCGATCCAGCGCCGTTCGACGCCAAGCAAGCCATGGGGTTGTTTCAAGGCTCAGCAGGCTATCTAGCCCTGATCGGCAAAACCAACGACCCCAACAGGATGGAAAAAGAAGGCTATTTTGGCGAGCGCTTCGTCTTGGAAGCGACGTCTATGGGACTTGGCACATGCTGGGTAGCCTCAAGCTTTGACAAAGATAAAAGCAAAGCCGCTGCACGCGACGACGAAACCTTCGATATAGCCATTGTTTTTGGGAAAGGTGAGCAAAAGCTCTCTATCAGGGAAAAGGTAATTCGCACCTACCTAGGCACAAACCATCGCACCCAAGAAGACATAGCTCCAGACGCCCAATTTGCCCCCGACTGGTTCAAAAACGGGATTGAAGCCGTCATGAAGGCCCCCAGCACCAAAAACACAAAACCATTCTCCTTCTGCTTCGAAAATGGAACCGCCACAGCCAAAACAGTAGGCAACCACGAGCGAGTCAAAGTAGACCTAGGCATAGCAAAACTGCACTTCGAGGTCGGTGCAGGTGGCGGCAGGTGGGAGCTGGGAGATGGTGCGACATATTCTGGAAAGCTGTGACCATCACCCAAGAATCGGGACAACCTGGGAGGCTTGGACAAAAGCTTGAAAGCTGATCATTGGTTTCAGGTTGTTTTGAACTGGGATAACTCTCCAAAGGTTTGCAAAAGACAGGACAGTTGTTTAGTCAGCATTCTTCGGGCCTCAGCTTTTTCATAAGCCTTTTTTAACCCCCTTCACAAATGGTGAGGTTGTGATTGAAACCTGCCAGATCATTGTTGAGCTGGTAGGCTATGCCCAGCTGAGCCGGGCCAAGCTCCACGGTATTGTCGGCAACGCGACACGAAACGTTGGATTCTGCGATAAATTGCAGGAGGGGATGACATGAACCACGTCATCGGATTTCTGACTTTTCGAAGGTCATTGAGAAGGCCAAAGAATCTGCAGGAAATGCTGGAGCTACGGTACAAAACCATTTTGTCGATGTCGACAAAATGGTCAGGATAGGCTCAAAGGCAGAACGTTCGATTGAGGATCTGATGCTCACATGGTATGTCTGTCATCCCGAACTGGAGAGAAAGATCAAGTCAACCGAGAAAAAACTGGTTCAGGAATCAGAATTGCCAAAGGATGAAGCAACGTGATTGGTCTTGCTGGCTTAGATATTTGTGAAGGAATGCTAGGCGATGTGAAGATGGTTGAGAAGGTGGAGTAGATTCGGAGATGAGTAGGGCGTACCATTGAGATGTCCTTGAGGAGATTGCCATCCCAAAGGAATTCAAACAGGACCATTTGGGAGTCAGCTAAAAGCTAAAGAGTATGTAAATAATGGCGTATAAAACCGGAAACAGTGCAAGCCTCTCAGGATTAACTATGGGTGAACATACATTGACAGCAATTTTACAGTCTCTAAAGCCACAGGAAATCAGCTTATGAACATTCTACTTGACACGAATATTCTAATTCCGTTGGAGGATGCAGCACGCAAACTCGATCCTTCTCTTGCGACTATGCGTAAGCTGTCGGAACAGAACGGTCATGTTCTGTTTGTTCACCCATCACAGGAAGAAGAGATTCGACGAGATAAGGACGCAAATAGGCGAGATATCGTTCTTTCCAGGTTGAAGCAGTACCAATTGATTCCCTCTCCGCCACTATTGTCAGCTGATCATTTACGGCAATACGAATGGCCACAACAGAATGAGAATGACAGAGTCGATAATCTGTTACTTCATGCGTTATGTCGGGGAGCAGTTCACCTTTTAGTAACCAATGATAGGGGTATTCACCAGAAGGCTCGTAGTGCTCAGGTTCAGGAACAAGTTCACTATTTATCTCAGTTTCTGGGATTTCTTGAAAAGCAGTGTGGAAAGCAAAAGCCCCCTCCTTTTGGGCTTGAAGATTGCCATCTTCATGAATTTGATGTCAAGCAGCCGTTTTTTGATTCACTTCGGGATGCCTATGATGGATTTGATGCATGGTATATGCGGTGCGCTCAAGAGCATCGAAAAGCATGGTGTATCACTGACGAGAAAAAACAACCCCTCGCCATCTGCATCTACAAGGAGGAAGAATCCCCGACCATCGTAGCCAATGGAAATCCTTTGAATGGACGTGCCTTAAAGCTATGTACTTTCAAAGTGGGAGAAAATGTGCGGGGCCGAAAACTGGGTGAACGTTTGCTTTTCTCAGCGTTTAAATTCGCCGTTAATAAAGATATTCCGTACGTTTATCTGCACACCTACGGGAAAGAGCAAGGGATGTTGGTTTCTCTGTGTCAAGATTATGGCTTTGAAGAGGCTGGAAAAAATGAAAAAGATGAAGATGTTTACTTGAAAAAAATGTCTCGTCCAACTTCAACGCCGGAGGGCATGTCCGCGCTGACTTATGCGATCAATTACTACCCACACTATCTGGATTCCGATTCTGTAGGTAAATTCATTGTCCCGATACAACCGAAATTTCATGATGATCTTTTTCCCGATACTAGTGATACAGCCCAGGGTCTGTTCGCAAATGATCACAGAGTCTACAACCCACAAGCCAACGCCATAAAAAAAGCCTATATCTGCCACTCTAATACTAAGCAAATCAAGATAGGGGATCTTTTGCTGTTTTTTAGAACACGTGATCGAAAAAGTATTGAATGCATGGGAATTGTTGAGCAGACTTATTATGGGCGCGACGTGAATAAGGTGTTGCCTTTGGTTTCCAAACGTACAGTTTTCTCGCAAGATAAAATCCAAGAAAAGTTGCAAAAAGACGCGCTGGTCATTCTTTTCCGTTTTCTTCGTAATTTTGATCCGATCAGTGGTCAGACTCTCTTAGGTGCAGGCATCAAGGGACCGATTCAAAGCATTCGTAAGATTTCACATGAGCAATACGCTAAATGTTTTTCAGGGAGTTCAAATGAATAACGCCATATTAATTTCCATTCTTCCTGAGTATGTAGCTAGTATTCTTTCTGGCCGGAAGGTATTTGAGTATCGTAGAATCATGCCGGCACAAGCTATTTCACATTTAGTGTTGTATTGCACTGCGCCAACTAAAAGAGTAGTAGCTGTGGTAGAGGTTGTTGGGCGTTTAGTTGGAACTCCGTCTGAGATCTGGGCTGATACCTCTTACGGGTCCGGTATTACTCACAAATTTTACACCGACTACTTTGCCGGACAAAAGCGTGCAGGGGCATTTGCATTGGGTAATGTTTATGAGTTATCTATGCCGATAAAAATTTCAGAACTGACCAGTTGTAAGGTCGCTCCTCAGTCCTTTTGTTATTTGAATTCCCATGATACGAACTGTATTTTGAAAAGTATTAGTGTCGATTAAGAGGTGTAGATTAGTGGAGAAGTGTATGATGCACAGGTTTTACACCAACCAAACGCATATTCCTTAAATTCCCATAGTGGTTTGGTGTTAGGATGAGGTCGATAACGATGTGTAGATACCAGCAGTTGGATGCTTTGAAACTAAAGCTTGATTCTTTTCTGCCTTTGCCGTTGGAGGTTGTGGGTAATCTTCGGGCGGATTTGGTGCTTCGCTGGACCTACGTTTATCGCAAAACGAATGTCATTATCTCGGGTGCTGAGCATGTGCCGCCTGATGCTTGGCGTGTGCAAAGCGACATGGAAAGCCTCATCAGTTGGTGTCAGGGGGAGGGGGCAAACCTTCATCCGGTGGAACGTGCTGCCAGAATTCATTCGGATTTTGTGAAAATCCATCCTTTCGTTGATGGCAATGGTAGAACTGCGCGTTTGTTGATGAATCTGGAATTGATGAAAAGCGGCTTTCCGCCAGTTGTTTTGCATGTAAAGCGACGTCTGCAGTACTATGAAGCTCTTGATAAAGCTCACACAAACAACGGTTTTGAGTCGTTTTTACAACTTATTACAGAGATTGTGATGGCAGGATTTGAGCCGTACTGGCATGCGCTGGGGGTAACCGGATGAGGCCTTTTGCGTGGGAAGGACAAGCGTGACACTTCTCCAATCCATCCGTTAAAAATCGCCTTCGGTGAAGACGCCGCACAGCCTCTACAGGTTACATATGGATGCATTGGGCTGGGTGATTGAACAAATGTGACCGATTTAATGCTATAACAGGCGCGGTTCTTCTCACGGAGTTAGCTGCATGATGGAAGTTAAAGAGGCAGTGATTCGAATTCTTAAGGAAGCTGGAAAGCCGCTGCATGCGAGTGAGATCACCAAGTTGATGATTGAGGCTGGGCTTTGGGAGTCTGATGGCAAGACGCTGGAGGATACCGTCAGCGCCCAGCTACAGTTAGACATCCAGAGCAACGGTGATCAGTCGCCCTTTATGCTGGTGGCTCCTATGACCTTTGGTCTTCGGGATTTTGCTGTGGAAGTCCCTGACAGTACGGACAGTACGGACACAGCTGCGCCTGATAGGGTGGCGCCAAATGCTCCATCTGCAAACGGAAGGCTTTCCTTTACAGATTGTGCTGAGAAAGTGCTTGAGGAGTTTGGGGGCAAAAGGCCCATGCATTATTGGGATATTACGGAGAAGGCGTTGGAGATGGGGTGGTTGATAACGAGCGGGAAAACGCCCCAGACCAGCATGTTGACTCTGCTGATAACCGAGATCAAGCGCAAGCGAAAACGAGGTGAGCGGCCCCGATTTGTTCATTATGGTCATGGCTATTTTGGTCTGAGCGAATGGACTAGGCGCGGGCTGGCGCTTCAAATTGAGCAGCACAACGAGCAGGTCCGGAAGGCTCTGCGTGAGCGTTTGCTGGCGATGACGCCAGGCGAGTTCGAGGAGCTCATCTCTCAGCTGCTGTTGGAGATGGGCTTCGAGGCGGTCGAGGTGACTAGGCTTAGTGGCGACGGAGGCATTGATGTCCGTGGCATCTTGGTCATCGGTGAAGTAATCCGCATCAAAATGGCCGTTCAGGTAAAGAAATGGAAGAGCAACATCCAAGCCCCAATAGTTCAGCAGGTGGGCGGCAGCCTTGGAGCGCACGAGCAGGGGCTGATCATCACCAGCAGCGACTTCAGCCCCGGTGCCATCAAAGAAGCCGCCCAGCCAGACAAAACTCCAATCGCGCTGATGAACGGGGAACAATTGGTGCTGTTGTTAATGGAACACGACATAGGCGTTCATCGCTCCACGCATGATCTTTTTGAGGTCGATGAGGAATTTGCCGTCAAAGATAGCTAAGTGCTAACCCTTACGGGTGTTGTGGTGTGGGGCACCAAAACCGCAGTTGTTGGGAGTTAACAAATTAGTTTTGGCGACGTCCTTCGAGCCCTTGGTAAGAGTACGCATGAAGACCGGGTGTGGCAGATACAGACCTTTAGCCAAGATGTCCATCCGCTTCGAGCCGCTCTGGAATCCGACGTTGCGAGTGCTGTCACCACGCACCAGCCCAAGGCTCCAAACGACCTCATCGACGAACACCACCACAATCTGGAAGTTTTATGCATTTAACATGTTGTTGTGCACGAGTTGTGTCACTAAAATAGCCCAGTCATAGTTCGGAGCTTTTTAAGCCTCTGGATTTCGTTATGCCGGGATGGAAAGATTCAAGCACAAGCCGGGGTTTGGCTTAGGGGGTGAAAATGAAGTATCGATTTTACATGCTGGAAATTGAGTTGCTTGGCATTGAACCTGCAATTTGGCGGAGTTTTGTTGTGCCAGCCAGTATTACGCTTGCGCAACTGCACGAGGTCATTCAGATGGTGATGGGGTGGACGGACTGCCATTCATACCGGTTCCACATCGGCCATCAGCGATACACTCGGTGGCCGGAATTAGGCGAAGAAGGGTTGTCAAGTAAGGACTATCACCTTGACGAGCTGGTCTACGAGGAAGGGGCCGATTTTGGCTACCTGTATGATTTTGGAGATGGGTGGGAGCATCAACTGTTTCTTGAGGAAATCTTTTATATGGATCCTGGAGCGAGCGATGAACTGGTCTGCATTGATGGTGCGCGGGCCTGTCCGCCCGAGAATATTGGCGGTGCGCTTGGCTATTTGGAGTTTTTGGATGTGGTGAGCGATCCTAGCAACGATGAATATGAATCCACCATAGAGTGGCTCGGTGGTAAGTTTGACAGCGAGCGATTTGACATTGATGAGCTAAACAGGCAACTGAGGATGTATGTTAACTACTTTCGTGAAAGGCACAAAGAATCGTACGGGACGAACGAGGAGGAATGAGGCGCATTGGTTGGGGCTTGGTGGGGGGGATTTGTGGTGAAACTTGCAGCATGTTCTGGTCAAGCGCCCAAGTAAGCGAGCAGGGTAGTTTCACAGTTCCATGTTCAGCAAAAACCGCCAAGCTGGCAGGACGTCAATGATTCCGGCGTCGACCTCAATCTGTTCTTCTTCGTTTCTGGTCACGATGATGCCTTTCGATAGTTTTAACTCGGTCATGGCCTCGGCTAGCGCTGTGATTCCCCTTTTGCGAGTTTGTTGGTCGGCCAGTGACTCGCAAACCTGAACAAGCATATTGGGCGAGGCCTGTTGTACGGCTATGAAGTCAACCTCGTGGCCTGCTTTGGTCTTGTAGTAACAGATGTTCGGCGTGACTCGACGCAGTGCTGTGAAGACCAGGTTTTCCAGAAGGTGGCCTGAATTGACCAGAATACCGGAGCTGACGGACGTCACCAGTGCGTGGTCAACACAGTAAATTTTCTTGGGGTTGGCGTTGGTCCGGGCCAGTGAAGCATCAAAGACGCGCACCGTGAACATAACGTAGGCGTCCTCGAACCATTCCAGATAGTCGGATACTGCGGCTTTAGGCGCTTTATGCCCCAGCGATTGCAGATAGCCGGTTAGCTTGTTGATGGAATAGAGGGAACCCACATGATCGACCAGCCAATGTGCCAGATCCGTGACGGCTCTAGGGTGGGGTATGTTGTGGCGCTCAACGAGGTCCCTAAACAGCATCGCGTTGAAGTACTCCTGTTGTATCTTGATGCGCAGCATTCGGTCAAGGCCAGCAACTTCGGGGAAGCCACCTGTATCCCAGTACTCCTCAAATGCGTTTTGGATGGTTAGCCGCTTTTTGGTCGACAGCGGACCGTCACAATCGATTTTCTTGTAGTCGAGAAACTCCCGGAATGAAAAAGGGAAAATTTCCCATGACAGAGCCCTTCCACGCATCTGGGTCGCGATCTCCCGTGACAGCATCTGGGCCGACGAGCCAGTGATATATACCTCGCATTTTTCCGTACGCATCAAACGGTCAACAAACGGTTCCCAGCCAGTC
>Ga0209723_1001120_pt1 | contig 44095 bp, 31 predicted proteins | sample BiotimSIPDNA_2_FD_185750 | JGI IMG/M metagenome (GOLD analysis project Ga0209723, IMG submission 185750) | Anaerobic biogas reactor microbial communites from Washington, USA - Biogas_R2 time_0 SIP DNA (SPAdes) (version 2) | ecosystem: Engineered > Bioreactor > Anaerobic > Unclassified | place... | reverse complement strand
AGTATTTTCATCGTTTCGCGAGCCGGTTGCGCTGTTTCTATCACTCTTTATTATCAAGGCGTATAGGTCATGGGTAAAATGCCTTTACCCGCAAGCGCTTTTCAATTCCCGTTATTTTACCGCAATTCCCGTTGCCGCGCTTTATTTATTCCGATTTTTAGACCATGGCCGACTTGAAACGGGTAATTGTTGCGTTGTATAATGAAGGCAGAAAGGGAATGACCATGTACGTACATACCACCGCACCGCTATTTGCATGGAATGCCTTGGAGGATTCGCCTTCCTTAAAGACTTTGGACTGCTTTTTGTCAAGCATCCCGGATGATCGGCTGTTGGAATCGCTGTGCATGGCACGCGGCCACGGGCGCAACGATTATCCGCCCCATGTATTATGGGGCGTACTATTGCTGACGGTAGCACTTCGCCATCAGGGCATTGAGTCCTGTCTTTGTGAATTGCGGCGCAACCGGGAACTGCGTGAACTTATCGGGATTGAAAGTGAAGATAAGGTTCCCCGGAAATGGAACCTGTCACGTTTTCTGGTCACGCTGGGGAGCGAACCGCACCTTACGTTGTTGCGCGAGGTGTTTGACCGGATGGCGTCGCGTATTGGCGAGGTGGTGGAGGACCTGGGTGCCCATTTGGCCGGTGACGCCACGGCATTAAACGCACGCCGTACGTTTAGCGCCTCTGAAAAGAAACAGGAAGAGGCATTGGGGCTTACCCAGGCCAGCGGCGGCCGCAAGGAATATACGGATGATGAGGGACGTATTACGCACGTCCTGGAATGGTTTGGCTACAAACTGCATCTGCTGGTGGACGTGAAACATGAAGTGGCTGTGGCGTATGAAATAACCGATACGAAAGCGGGAGATGGCGCGACATTGCCCAGCGTTCTTGATCAGGCGCAACGCAACCTTCCCAAGGACCGGATTAAGACATTGGCGTATGATAAGGCGGCCGACAGTGACTCGGTCCACAAGTTGCTGCATCATCGGAAAATTAAGCCTGTGATTGAGAACCGTTCGTTATGGCGCGAAGAGTTCGAACGCCCGCTGCCCGGATGCGAAGGCCAGGTCAGCAATATCGTCCATGACGAGTGCGGTAACGTCTTTTGCTACGATACGACAAGCGAGCCTTGCGTGCGCCATCCCATGGCGTATATTGGTCATGAGTCCAGTCGCGGTACACTTAAATACCGCTGTCCTGCCCGTCACAATGGTTGGCAATGCCCCAGTAATCCGGTGTGCAACAAGGGACTGGCCTACGGTAAAACCGTGCGTATTAAGAGTGAATCGGACTTGCGCCGCTTTCCGCCGATTCCGCGAGCGACCAAACAGTTTGAACGACTTTATAAACAGCGCACCGCCGTGGAGCGCGTCAACGGACGGCTGAAACTGTTCTGGGGTGCTGATGACGGCAACATCACAGGCGCCCGCCGTTTCCATGCGTTTGTGGGGGCGGTCATGATAACGCATATCGCTTTTGCCTCACTACTGGCCGCCACGCCGCGACGCGGGCCCATCGGAGGGCTGCATCTGGGACCAATACAGAAAGCCTTGCAGGAGGCAAAACTGCTATAGCGTAGGCCAGTGTATAGGCAAAACATAAGGGGAAGAAGGGGAAGTTCGTCCAAAACAGCCAAATCGCGCCTGTTTGTGTCTTTTGACAGCCATACCGACTAAAACGGCATGATAGATGATCATCGACTCGAAAAAGTCCATGCCGCGATACCTTTGGGAACGGAGACAGCGCAACCGGCTCCGCGGGAGGCCGCCTTAAAAGTTGAATTGGAGGCGCGTTTGCAGGCTGTTCACCCGGCCGGAATACAGGTCATGGTCGATTTCTGAAATCACATAGTTCAAAATCAGTCGCACGTTCGGGTTAAGATACCAATTCAGGCCCAGGGTCCAGTTGTCGGCCTCTCCACCTTTAATCGCGCCGCTGTTTAAATCCAGGCGGGAACGACGCAGCGCCAGCTGCCAGGCCCCCCATCCGCTGGAAGATTTCGGGGAAAAGTTGTGGTGCGGAACAACACGGTCAAAGGTGGCGCTGCTCCTGTTGTAAACGCGATGTTCGCCCGTGAGGAAATAACTGGCTTCCAGGTAGGCTCCGGACAGCACGGGAGAACCGTCGAGGCGGGTTTCAATCCTGTCACGCACATACTCGCCCTGTAATGAAAAGGCTCCGAAGACCCACGCTGCTTCCAGGTTTATCAGGTCTTCCTTGTCGACATTGGCGTCCCGAAGCCGGAAACCCCGGTAAATTTCCGTATTCAGGTAGTTGGAGACAAGATGGATTTCCGGACGCGTCTGATAACCGATGGATCCGCCATCAGGCAGTCGGCGGCTGTAGGACAGGCCCAGGTGAAGCAACTGACGCCCATCATCCCGGTACCAGGGCAATCCCGTAATGCGACCGGTATAGGCGTAGCCGTTTGCCGCATCCTGCGGACCGGGAAAGGCCCCGACTTCTTTGAAAGCTCCCAGCGTCCACCCCAGTCTTTTGTCGAAAAGGGTATTCTGGAGCATGATTCCCAAATTTCGCCCTGGAAGCAACGCCGTCGCCAGATTGCGTTCCATAAATGTCAAATAATCATCACTGGTCTGCTCATCCAGGCCTGCAGGTTCCCGAAAATGTCCCGCCTTGAAGGTGCCTACAAAAGGTATGTTCCCCATTTGCATCCAGACATCCGTAAACTTTCCCGAGCCGTCCCCCGCAAAATCGAATTCCATCCGATAGTCGAAGTGTTCATACATCGTTCCTTGAAGGCGGATGCGCGCGCGGCGAAACTCTCCGGTATCAAATATTGGACCGAAGCGCCTGGAAAGGGGGCCGTCCTGGTCAACAAACGCATAATCCAGGTGCAGCCGTCCGCCGACCTTCATTTGGAACGCCCCGTTTCCCGATTCAAAGCAAAGTCCGTTGCGCCATAGGGGTGTCGGCGTATCTGTACCCGTATCAGCCTTTTCTGGCGGCTTGGCGACGGCAGGCTTCCCGGTCGGCGTTGACATCTTGACGTCGGCAGAGGTATCCGTAGTCGCGCCGGGGGACACCGTTGCCCCTTCCAAGCGGGCTTCCACCTCCGCGAGACGCCGTTCAAGCTGTTCTATGCGTTCAAGCAGCACCTCTTCACGGGCTGTCAATACGGCCCCGCCATCATCGGCGTGCAGTGGAAACTCGGGAAACGCAAGCGCCATTAGGGCAGGCAGGAAAAACAAAAAACGATGATGAATCATATTCGAAGGTGACTCGCAATCTTAATCTAAAATTACCAACATAAGAACGATTTTCCGTATACAGGTTATGAAACATAGCAGGAAAGGAGAAGGCGCTGTGACTGTACCTTCAGGATTATAAGTAATGGTGGAACAAATCTCAAACTGCAGATATTTAATAAATGCTACACCGTAGATCAGTATATCATGATGGTCTGGGTACACAAATTAAGGCCTCGCAGTGTTCGAGTTGCGTAATCGAATACAGTTGTACCTTTTCGACTTCGAGATGTGAGCACGAGTTACCTGTACGAATACGATAAGGCGATGAATTGCGTGTATAACCCGCGTCAGGCAGTCCGTTTGATAAAGGGGGACAGCTTTTCCGCACGACCTCGCCTTTTGTTCCTGAAGCGGTCCCCCAGAGAATCCTTCGGATCTGTCGGCAATCCGAAAATGAATAAATATATCCGTACCTCGTCTTATCGGATGTAGGATAATCGATAGTGCGCCGAATTTCAGGCGTTGCGTTCCCGCTTGGCGGTTGATGCGCCGACAGGGCTCTCCAGAGAGGCCGGGATCCTGTGGTTTCAGGAAGCCCGTTGATTGGTGTATCATACGGGGCCAGAGAGGGATGTGTATGCCGGATAAACAAAGCGCAACCACAGTTGAAGATATGGAACTCGTAGCGCTCGCGCGCAAGGGCGACATGAAGGCCTTTGAGTCGCTGGTCCGCCGGTACCGCAACGATGTGTACGCGCTCTGCTTCTATTTTACCCACAGCCGTGAGGACGCCTGGGACTTGTCACAGGAAGTGTTCATCAAGGCGTACCGCGCGCTGGGCGGTTTCCGGGGTGAAGCCGGTTTCAAGACCTGGCTGCTGCGGATAGCCGCGAACCAGAGCAAGGACCACCTGAAGAAACGCCGGTTGCAGACGACGCCTTATGAGGATGCCTGGCGGCCGCCGGACACGGAGGCGGGCCAGACCCCCGGCGAGGCGGCCGAGGCGAAGGAAATCGGCGCGGCCATTGAAGCGGCGGTGAGCCGGCTGCCCGCCAAGCACCGGACGGCCTTTATTTTACGGGAGTACGAAGGCCTCTCCTACCAGGAGATGGCCGAGGTGATGCACTGCAGCATCGGCACCGTGATGAGCCGGTTGTTTCACGCGCGGCGGCGGCTACAGCACATGCTGGGCCCGCTGGAACTCATGGAGAATATGCAGGATGTTTAAGAGAAAAAAGATGATGCGAATCGGGGCGCGCCTCGACGGCGAAACCCGTTACAGCGGCCGGGAAATCCCGGAAACTCATGACGAAAAACTGAAGCAGTATGAATCGGCGTTGTTGCTACAGCGCCGTGGCGCGGCCCGCGCGGCCCGGGCCCCTGAAATCAGCGACACCCAGTTTGACGCTTTCATGCAGGGCATACGCGAAGGCGTTGCCGAACCCGCCCCCAGGTTCGCGGGTTTGTGGACAGTGGCCTCAGTGGCGACAGTCACGCTTATCGTAATCATTTCCCTGCTGGCCTTTTTTACCGGTGGTCCCGACCCGGTCCGCGCGACGGAAGTGGAGTCCGCTTCCACGGAGCTCCAGGGGGTGACCGTCAACTACTATGACAACCCGCAGGGTGTGTCCACCGTAAAGGTAAACATGCCGGAGAACGACTTGTGGTAAGTGTTCCGGGACTCACGCTGATAGCGCTGCTGCTGGGATGCAGCGCGCCGGGGGCGCAACCGGTATCGCTGCACTACTGGGCGGTTGAGGCGACCGTTGAAGGGCGTGAAATCCCGTCGTTCGACGCGGGCGCCGCGCCGATCAAGAGCCTGCTGGAGGATCTTAGTTACGACACGTTCCGCACCGTGCTTGAAAAGGGAGACCACATCGAGCAGGACAGGGACAAGTCCGTGACGCTCAACAGACTTTACGCCATGAATCTGCGTTTTACGGGAACCGACGACACGGATCGGGCGCGGCTCGTGGTGACGGTTACCCTCGCGCCCCGGGAACTTGGGGGCCTTCCCCGGAAAGTGGTGGAAACCACGCTGCTCCTTGCACCCGGGGGCAAGGCGCGGGTCTGTGGCCTGCGCTGTGAAAAGGGCGGCGAGATAATCATCGTTTTGTCGCGGTCATGAGGGGATAAACGACCGACCTTCACCGGGAGACCACCCATGGGCAGAAACGCGCTATGCTCCTTCTATTTCCTTGGCGGGCTGGCAGTATGCCTGTCCATGCCGGCGCTCGCGCAACGCCCCACCGCGCCCCTGTCCGTGCAAAACGACAGGATTCTGGATCCTTCGGGGCGCCAGGTCTTTCTCTGGGGCATGAACGTCGGCGAAAAGTCGTCGTCAAACCTCCATCAAAGCTGGCACGGACCGGAAGACTTTCACAACCTGCGGCGCTGGGGCATGAACGCCGTGCGCATGATGATTTTCTGGTCCGCCCTGGAACCGGAACCCGGCCGCTATGACGAGACCTATCTCGCCTCGGTGGACGAACGCATCGGCTGGGCGCGCGATGCGGGGCTGTATGTCATCCTGGACATGCACCAGGACCTGTGGAGCGCCGCAATCCCCGGCGGCAACGGCGCGCCGGCGTGGGCCACGCTGGACGGCGGCCAGCCCCATTTCACCATCGGCGACATCTGGAGCGCCGCCTATTATGTCAGTCCGCGGGTGCACCGCGTCTTCGACAACTTTTGGAATAACACTCCCGGACCGGACGGCACCGGCATCCAGGAGCGCTACGCCCTTGCGTGGCGCCACGTAGCGGCGCGTTACGCGAACCGGCCGGAAGTGATCGGCTTCGACCTTATGAACGAGCCTTTCCCCGGCTCCATGATTCAGGAGACGGCCGGCCCGCTGCTGGACGCGCTGCCCGCTCTCCTGCGCGATGTTCCCATGCCGGACAGCCTGCCCCGGTTCATCGACAGCATCACGGAAAACCCGCTTCCGCCTTGGCTGCTGGACGCCCTGGACGATCCCGGTCGCCATCGCATCGCCCTGGAAACGCTGCGACCGGTCATGGGGCGCTTTGAGCGGGACATGCTGATGCCCACGTACCGGCGCGTACACCGGGCGATCCGCGAAGTCAATGCCACAGGCATCATTTTTCTCGAACCCTGCGTGTTCGCCAATGTGGGTGTGCCGACCGAAATCGAGGCGCTGTGCGATCCCGACGGCGTGCGTGATCCGCAGCAGGCCTACCTGCCCCACGCCTACGATATCGTCACGGACACCCCCCTGTCCGGTCAGCCCAGTGAAAACAGGCTGAACCTCATTGTCACACAGAAGCGGCGGGACGCGGAACGCCTGGGCATGCCGCTCCTTATTGGCGAGTGGGGCGCCTATTACGGTTCGCCGAAGACCCGGGACGCTGCCCGGATGATGAACCGGCTGCTCGAGGAAAACGTCTGCGGCGCCTTTTACTGGGAGTACCACCGCCACCTGGAACGCGCGGTCTACTTTGAGGTGCTCTCGAAACCCGCGCCGCTGCGGCTGGCCGGCGCCCTTGAATCCTTCAGCCTCTCCCCGGGCGCGGGCATCTTCTCCTGTCGCTGGGAAAACACTTCCTCCACCGGGGACAGCCTTTTCGCACTACCGGAATCCTGGCCGGAACACGGGCTTGTAATCACCACGGAACCCGCCGGGCTCCGCGCCGTGATTGAACGGGATTCAAAGGATCCCAAGACCCGGTACGTCACCGTAAGCGCGACGGACGCCGCTGCCACAACGACGCTTACCCTGAGAATTTCTCCGCCTGTCGGGGGTGAAAGGCCATGATCGTAACGCCGATCCTGTTACTGGTCTGACGGAGTCTGACCTTGTCCGACGCTGTCTGACCGGTCTGACATTGCCGAATATTTCCGCTCATGGCCCGCCAAGGACATCCCCGTCCTCCCGTTGCCACTGGTCCAGAATGCCATACAAGATGATGCCGAAGGCCGTGGCGACATTGATGCTTTTCTTGTACCCGAACATGGGTATCTGTACCACGGCAGCACAGCGGCGCAGCACCCGTTCATTGACGCCGTTTTCTTCATTACCGAAGACAACCGCCACCGGCCGGGGCCAGTGAAAGTCCCGATAGTCCGGGGCGCCCTCCACGGTCTCCACCGCCACCACGGGAATGCCCTGCGCATCCAGCGCATCCATGCAGTCCCGGTTGCGTTCATAATAGGTCCACGGCACATAGTCAAAAGCGCCCAGGGCCGTTTTTTCGAGTTTCTTGTGGGGTGGATGGGCGGTCATGCCACACAGATGCAGATGGGCCGCGGCGCCGGCGTCCGCCGTCCTGAAAATGCTGCCCACGTTAAACGCGCTGCGCAGATTGTCCAGCATGACATGGATTGGCCACCGGGAAAGGGCGGCCCGTTCTTCGCGGGCCTGTCCGGCATACCACGGCTCAAGACCGGGAAGGGGGGTGTTCATCTCCTGTCCGGACATTATTCAATACTGAGCGTGGACTGCATTTGCGTGGAGAGCCGTCCGATTTCCGCCTCGTACTCCAGGCGCACCATCGTTTTCAAGGTTTCCTGATCGAGCCCGGCGGCATGCTCCGCAATCAGCGCGTGCAAGTCCGGGGCGAACCCTGCGCCGCTGAAGGCCTGAGTGTTGGTCAACAGCCCCTGCTGCAGTTCATTCGTTCTGGCCTGCACTTCGCGAAGTCCCCGGGTGCGGCGCTGCGCCTCTGAAGGAAACTCGTCGCCCACGGCCTTGTAGGCTTCTTCGGACTGCTTGAGCAACGCCACGGCCTCGGCGAAACGGTTCTTGGCCGCCTCCTCCTCCGCAAGAGATCTCAGGTCTTCCGCCTGTTTCAACTGCGCCTGGTACTGGGCCATCTGTTCATCCCGTTTCTGTATCAGGGCGGCCACCTCAAGCCGGCGCTTTTCCGCGGTCGGGTGCAGCATGTTAACGGACAGAGCTTTTTCAAAACCGGCCATGGACTCCTCGAGCATCCCTTTCTCCAGTTTTTCCTCGGCCACTTCGGCGTGATAATTGGCGATTTTTTCAACGACATCGCGCCGTTCGGGCGCGGCCGCGGCGGCCGCCTCATATTCCTTGACGGCCCGTTCCCGCATGCCCGCGGCATAGAGCATGTCACCGATTTTGGCGCTCATATCGGGGGTGTACTCCGTCAGTTTCCTGTAGTTGACGTCCGCGGCTTCAATTTCACTTTCGTTGCCCTTTTCCACGTAATAGGCATAGGCGCTGAGCACATACCGCTGCAGCTGGGCGGCGGAGATGTTTCCCGGAACCGTGCCGGACGTGATGACGGTCCACCAGACATCGGCCACGGCATTAACGGAACGGCTGATGTCCCCGGCCAGCCTTGCGGAGGCCGTACCGCGAAATCCCGCGCCACCCTGGTATTCCCCCGTTATGAGATCGTTGCCCGCGTTGGCCTCCTCCATGGTGCGTTTCAGCCGGTCCATTGATTCCAGCACGCGACGCGGCTCGGGTTTCAGGCTTCCCGTATCCGCCAGGGGTTCCGCGTCCCTGTAGTACTGGCCTCGCACGGCGGGATCCGCGGTGGCCATGGGCGCGGTAACGCGGCTGACCAGCCTGCCCAGCGCGCCCAGGCGCCAGGCGAAATAGGCGTCTATGCGCGCGCCCCGGGCCGCGGTAAGGAGGGCCATTTCATTTTCAATCGCCCGGAGGGGATCCACGGCCATGTCCGGGAACAGTTCTTCCATGGCCATGGGGGAAAGGGAGGCGCCGGCGCGGAGTTCTTCCTGCAGCCTGGTCAGCGGCAGGTTTTCTTCGCGGGAAATCAGATGCAGCGCCGTATTGACCACCGCCGATTCCACGCGCGGCCCCCATGCGTTCGCCGTCACGGCGCAGCACACCACAAGAGCGCCGGCCACTATATAAACGAAGCAGCGTTTTTTCATGTGTCAGTTTTCCTTGTCCAGATAGGGCTACTGCCTGGTTTGACGGATTTGCGCGACCAGGACCTCGATTTCGTTTGCCCGCATCCCCTGGGGATCCTTCTTTGCCAGTTCGAGGTAATATTCGAGCTCCTGCAGCCCGGCGTCGATGGAACCGCGGTTGATCAGCAGCAATCCCAGTTCCAGGCGCGCGGCGGGATAATCGGCCATCATTGAAATGGCGCGGCGGTACGCCTGTTCCGCCTGGCCCACATCGTTCTGAAGCGCGAAAATACGACCCTGGATGGTCGCCTGGCGCGCCGTGTTCAGTCCGGACTCACCCGCTTGGCGCGCCATGGCGGTGGCACGGTCTAAAACGCCCTTTTCCATAAAAATTATCGCCATTTGCAGGGCGGCGGACCCGGCATAGGCGCTCTTGCCGTTCGCGATGCGTTCAAACGAAATGAGCGCCTCGTCGAGCAGTTTATTTTCCTGCAGGCACAAGGCATGAAAAAATTCCATGCGCGTGTCTTCCGGCAACAGTTTTTTACCTTCCGTTAGCAGCGTGAGCGCCTTGCCGTTCTCGCCTTGCCGCATATAGATCAGGCCCGCCTGCAGTTTGACTAATCCGGCCAGCTCAGGCGGCAGATCCGCGGCAGCTTCAAGAAGAGGCAAGGCTTCCGTTTCCCGGCCACGCATGAGATGCGCCATGGCGCGGACAACGGACGTCCCGGCATCTCCCGGGTGGGCCTCCAGGGCCTTGTCCAGGGTAGGCTCGGCGACGTCAAGCGCGTTGTCCAGGACCATGGACAGTCCGGGAAGCGCGGGCGCGAGGTTGGCGCCCGTCAGCAGGGCCTCTTGCATGGTGTCCCGGTGGCCTTTATATTCCCCCTCCACTCCCCGCAGCAGCGCGAACACCTTTATGAGTTCAGCGTCACTCGAGTAGCGCTGGTGTATCGCCGTATCCATCATCGACAGGAGGCGCGGCCTGTTCTCAGATTTCGAAGCGCGTTCCGAGGCCAACAGGGCAAGAACAAGGGCGTCCCGTTCGCGCATTCCGCCCTGACGCGCAACAGCCTCGAACACTTCCGCCGCGCGTTCATATTGCTGTCCCTGCCAGCAGATTTTGCCAAGAAGAAATTGGGCTTCTTCGTCTTTCGGCGCCTTTTGCAGATGAACCTGCAACACCTCAATGGCCTCCGTGAGATTGCCCGACGCCGCAATACGGCGCGCTTCACCGACAGAATCACGCAACAGGAATATGACCAGCGCGATCAACGCGCCCGCCGCGGCCAAAACAACCAACGCGAAGGCGCCGTATGCGAGGACACGCCTGAAGGCGAAACGCCCCGGCTTCGCCTCTTTTTGCTTTTCGTCCGCGATCTTCTGGCCTGTGAGCAGATTTGTCCCGCACTTGACACAGACGATATCGCCCGGGCCAACACCCGCCCCGCAGGCCGGACAGAGCACGGCTGCTGTTTTTCCCGCGCCGGGCTGCACGGCCCGACTCTTGAGCGGACCGCCGCAATGGATGCAGTTGTCTGACGCGGCATCCGCCAGGCCGCCGCAGAAGGGGCACTTGATCATTGTCGCCACGATAAAATCCCTTCTTGTGTTCCTTTAGTATATCCGCAAAAAATACCCGTCCGGCGCCCTCGTTGCAGACGCATGCCTACAAATCCATGTCATCCGGCAAATGCGCCCCGCAATGGGCGCATACGTCCCGGGCAACCCAGGTGCGTCGCCTGCAATTGGAGCATTTCGGCCAGAACAAGGATGGTATGCTCATTGCCGCGATCAAAACCACTATGCCGCTCATGACCAATAAATAGGACGTGAAAATCATGGGCTCCGTTTCCGCTAATCAAAAAGGCCGCATTCAGCGAACGTTGTTTAAAGATTATACCTGAAAAGGGCGTTAAACAAAGAGATGTTTCTTGCCACCATTGTACCGGACTCATGGCGGCAGCCTATTTCTTCCTGCCCAATTTGCCGGAGTCCGGAAGCCCCAGAAATTGCCTCGGCGTTCCCCAGTCATCATCATCCGCGCCGGTCTTTGATGCGGGCTTGGGTTTATAATAGCGGGATTTATGCTTGTATTGAGGTTTTAACGGACGGAAACGGTAGATCAGCAGAAGAATGGCCATGAGAAAAACGGCCTCAACCCAGATTACCCACTGCGGCGAATAGATGTCCCACTCCCAGAAATGAAGCATCGGGGTGGTCCAGTACACATCGTCTTCAGGATCCCGGACCATTTGCATGGAGGAACTGTTTTTAAACCATGCGAAAATAAGTACGTTAACATGCACAAGCGCATGCATGATGCAGGCCGCAACGATGAATTCGAATAGAAAGACAATCAGTGGCACGGAATACCGCCGTGTCAAAACGATAATCACAAGCAGAATGGGTATGCCCACTATATAGAAAACGGCATATTCCTTCAGGTGGGGAAGAATGGGTCCAAGAAGTTCGGCGTAAAATTCCATTGAGGCTCTCCCGTAAATCCTCATCGCTTTTATAACGCACCATACGATATTATAGTACAAGAAACCTCCCGTAAAAACAAAGAGTCTCTTAATAAAAAGTGTCCTGCGGTTTGTTGGAGCGTGTACATGGGGTATGCCCCGGGACTTTGGGCAGTTTTTTTATTCTCTTCCGCATAAAGGAGTCCTTGAATGATGCGTCTTGTAAAGCGAATTTTCGTGGTTCTTCTGGGCCTGGTGCTGCTTGCCGGCATCGGGGGGTACATGTGGCTCAACCCGGGCCGGGGCCCCCGTGAACAGGTGGATCCGAACGTCAACGGCTGGGTGGAGGAAGTGGACGGGGCCCTGGTCCTGCATCTCAAGGGCACGCCCTACGAGATGGGCTACCAACGCGGCTGGTTCGCGAAAGAAAAGGTGCAGCTTACGGTGGATCTCTTTGACGGTCTGCTCAAGCAGGCGGAGCAGGAAGTGGGCCTGCCGCGCGTCGCCTCCAACCTGATTCTTGACATCACCTATCAGTTGTGCGCGCCGTACATCCCCGAACGCTACAAGCGCGAAATGGAGGGCCTGGCCGATGCGAGCGGCTGCGACCTTAAAATCATCCGGCGGGGCCATGTCATCTCCGTAATCACGGAACGGGGTTGCAGTGCGTTTGCGGTTTGGGGCCGCGCCACCGCCGACGGTTCCCTCTTCCACGGCCGTAATTTTGACTGGATCACTTCGGCGGGCCTCGAAGACACGGCCGTGCTCGCCCTCTACGAACCGGAAGGATTGAAACCCTTCGCTTCGGTGGGGTACGCGGGCGTGATAGGGGTGTACAGCGGCATGAACATGGAGGGCATCTCCATCAGCCAGATCGGCGCGATTACCGAAGACAAGTCGCTGCGCGGGCTGCCCCTTGAGTTCGTGCTTCGCAGACTGCTCGAAGAATGCGGCGACATTGATAACGCGCGGGACATCATGAACAGTGTCAAGCATACGGTGGGATTCAACTACGTTGTCGCGGACGGTGACGCACGCACGGCCCGGGCTTTTGAAACAACCGCCCATCACGTGGCAGAATTCGGCCCGAACGACCCGAAGGAAACCGTGGAATATGCCGTGCGGATCGAGGACGCCGTGTTCCGTTCCGACGAGGCGATGGACCCCGTGGTGCGGAGCCTGCAAAAGTGCGCCAACGCGCCCGGCCTGCCCTATGGCTCCAACTCCTACGACCATCGGTACATGGGGATTGTCAAGGGCGTCCAGGAGCATTACGGAAAAATCGACCAGCCGACCGCCCTGGAAATTTTAAAGGCAACCGCCATGGACGATGCCAACCTGCACGGGGTTCTGGCCAATTCCACCACGCGGGAATTATGGGTGGCCCACGCGGCCAGGGGACAAAACGCGTCCCTGCAGCCTTATGTGCACTTCGACCTGAAACGACTCTTCCTGCGGCCCGAGGACCGTCCTCCCCTTGAAACACAGGCCGCCGAGCCCCCCGCGGCGGCTGACGCGACGGAAGAAACCGCGGCCGAGGCCCCCGAAGATACGGCCGCCCCGGAAGCGGAAACGGCCCCGGACGGCGATTCCTGACGCCGCGCCAAGAAACCGCATTTTGTGCCGACCGGTTGCCCCGGCGGGCGTTGAATGATTATACTATGTCCGGGGCATACAGGCCGACAGGCGTCAACTAACGATCCGCCCTGCCAGCGCAACTTCAAGGTGGAAGGAATTTCAATGTTAAAAGGACTCGGTGACCTGGGCAAGATGGGCGGTCTTATCAAGCAGGCCATGGAAATGAAAGGCCGCATTGATGAATTGAAAGGCAAACTCGGCGACGAGCGTGTTGAGTTCTCCGTGGCGGGAGAGGTGTCCGTCGTTATGAACGGCAACATGGAAATCATCTCCCTGAATATCAATCCCGACCTGCTCAAGTCGGAAGACCTGGAAACCATCGAGGGCATTATCACCGCCGCCGTCAACGGCGCCATCGAGAAAACCCGGGAAATGGTTAAGACCAAAATGTCGGAACTGGCCGGAAACGTGGACATCCCGGGGATATTCTAGTGCGCATCGTCTACTTCGGCACCCCGTCCCTGGCGGTCCCCACACTAGCCGCGCTGGCGCCGGCCTGCGATGTGGCGACCGTGGTGACCCAGCCCGACCGGCCCCGGGGACGAAGCGGCAAGCCGGAACCGCCTGAAGTCAAAGTTTGGGCTGTCTCCCATGGTTTGGCCGTTCACCAGCCGGAAAAGATCCACGACGGCGCTTTTGAAGCCTGGTTGCGCCGGATGCGCCCCGACCTGTGTGTGGTGGCGGCTTACGGCCGCCTGCTCCGCCAGCCCGTGCTGGACGTTCCCCCCCTTGGCTGGCTCAACCTGCATCCCAGCCTGCTGCCGCGCTGGCGGGGGCCGTCTCCCATACAAACGGCCATTCTAGAGGGCGACCGGATGACGGGGGTCACCATCATGCGCATGGTGCTCGAAATGGACGCCGGAAGCATCGTGCTGCAGGAGAGCACGCCTATCGGTCCGGATGAAACTGCGGGCGAATTGACCGAACGCCTGGCGGCAATGGGCGCGCGGGCCATGCTGAAAGCCGTCGCGATGGTGGAACAAGGCACTGCCCCCGAAATTCCGCAGGATCCTGCAGGGGTGACTACCAGCGTTTTATTTGAGAAGGGGAACGGCCGGATCCGCTGGTCGGAGCCCGCATCGCACATTCATGACCAGGTCCGCGCCTGCAACCCGTGGCCTATGGCGCAATGCCTCTTTCGCGGACAGCCGTGTCGCATTCTGAAAACGCAAGTTGTCGAGGGAGACGGGGAAGAGATTCCCGGAACGGTGCTCGAGACCCGGAAGGACCGCCTCATTGTTGCCGCCGGACAGGGCCGGCTCGCCGTGCTGCGCCTCCAGTTGCCCGGTAAAAAGGCGCTGGATGCCGATGCCTTCCTGAGAGGCACCCCCGTGTCGCCGAGGGAACGCTTTGAGGATGCCCCCTGATGCCGGTAGATATCGTACGAGACAGCGCAGTGGACATTCTGCTGCGCGTATTGAATGAAGGCCGGCACATCGACGTGATGATTGACCGCAGGCTGAAACGGGGCAAGTATTCTCCCCAGGGCGCCCGGTTCCTTACCAACCTGGTATACGGGGTGGTGCGGAACAAGCTCCTGTGTGATCACGTGCTGAGCGGCCTGTGCGAACAGCCCCTGGACCAGTTGCCCGACCCCGTGCTGATGATCCTTCGCATGGGCGTCTTTCAACAGTTTTTTTGCGACAACGTGACCCGTCCCGCCATGGTGCATACCGCGGTGGATCTGGCAAAACGGCGCAGTCACGCGGGACTGGCGCGCGTGGTCAACGCCGTGCTGCGACGCGTTCCCGATGCTCTCGAAAATGTCGTGCTTCCAGACCGGAGCAAGGACATTACGGAATACTTGCGTTTGCGCTACTCCATGCCGCGTTGGATGGTGCGGCTCTGGATTCAATTATATGGAGAGGCGGGCGCGGAACACTTCTGCGCGGCCTGCGCCGAGCCCGCGCCGATGACCCTTCGTGTCAACACGCGCCTTACCGACAGGGCCGCGTTGGCCGCAACCCTCGAGAAGGCCGGCATTTCCGTCTCCGTACCTTGGGACGGACTGGAAGCGCTGCAAGTAAACGGCGGGGGCAACCCCCTGAAAACGCGATGGTTCAAAGAGGGTCATTTCGTGGTGCAGGACCTCGCCTCCATGCTTCCCGCGCGTTTGGCGGCACCGGAGCCAGGGGAACGCATACTGGACATGTGCGCGGCTCCTGGCGGCAAGGCCACCCATATGGCGGCATTGAGCGGCGGCCAGGCATGCGTCATTGCACAGGAACGTTTTTTCGGCCGCATCGCAAAAATCAGGGAAAATTGCGCGCGCCTGGCCCTGGACGGCGTGCATCCGGTATGCGGGGACGCCCTCCAGCCGCCCTTTCAGAACGGCACATTCGACAAAATATTGGTGGATGCCCCCTGCTCGGGACTGGGCACCTTGCGCCGTCACCCGGAAATCAAGTGGCGCGCCGGGGCCGGTTCGGCCGCTCAACTTGCCGTTGTGCAGTGCGCAATGTTGCGAAAGGCGCTCCAACTTTGTAAAAATGGTGGACTAATCATTTATTCGGTATGCACACTGACACCGGAAGAAACCGTGGGCGTGGTTTCGGACATTACCGGGGATGGGGCGTGCGATCCCGAAGACGGCCCGGAGTTATTCGACACGTGGAAGACAGCGAAGGGACAATATCAAACAAACCCGTCAAACGCGGCTTGGGACGGTTTCTTCTTGACACGTTTTCGGAAACGGTCATAAGCTTCGTTTATTTTATCCTGCACTTTCTGACCTGGTGCATCCAATGGTCACTGGCGCTGGCTGTTTTTATTTTGGTCATGGCGGGCGCCGGCTACTACACCTACAACTTCGCCCTCAAAGGCGGCGGCCATGTCACTGTGCCCAATATTGTAGACCGGCCCGTCACGGAGGCGGCCCTGTTGCTTACAGAACGCAACCTGGAACTGGGCCGGCAGGCCCAGGCCGCCCACCCGACCATTCCCGAATATTACGTGATCGCCCAGCGTCCCGCCGCGGGCCGCATCGCCCGGGAGGGACGGCGCATAAACGTGGTGGTAAGCCGGGGCCAGGATTACCTGCGTGCGCCGGATCTCGCGGGAAAACCGCTTGACGACGCCCGGCGCGAAATACTGGCGGCCCGCTTCCGCGTGGGTAGCCTGGCGCGCGTTCCCGCCGACCTGCCCCGGGACGTGGTGATTTCGCAGGACCCGCCCGTGGGCGGGGAACTGCCCGACCAGGGCGAGATTCACCTGCTCGTCAGCGCCGGTTCCGACCGGCCCAGCGCGCTCATGCCGGACTTGCGCGGCCTGCCCATCAGCGAAATCGAGAAGGCCCTGGAAAATTTCGACGTTTCCCTTGTCCCCAATGAAGTTGACATTCCGGGCGCGGCGCCCGATGTCGTGCTCGCCCAGACCCCCGCGCCGGACACGCTCATCTACCAGAACCAGATTATCACCTATGATTACGTGCCCTCCGAAACCGAGGAGAAGACCGACACCCGCTACGAAGCGACCGTTCGTCATCAGATGTTCTACGACTGGTACGGCAGGGAGGTGCGCGTGGACGTGGTGGACCGCATGGGCAACCGGCAGACCGTCTGGTCCAAGATGCCCGAATTTGACGACAACGCCCAAAAGACGTATGTTACCGGAACCGCCATCCGGGTGCCGGTCATCTACATATCCGAAGCCAACGTTGAGGTGTATATCGACGGCACCCTGGAGGCTTCCTACCTGTTGAAGGACGGCAATCCCCCGATCAAAACCAACTGACGCGGTCCGCCCGCGAATGATATGCAATGGAAGTGCACCTCATGCCCGAACAAAAAATAAAGATATCCCCCTCCCTGCTGGCCTGTGATTTCAGCCGCCTTGGAGAGGAAATACGCGCCATCGTCACGGCCGGCGCCGATATGATTCATTGCGACATCATGGACGGCCATTTTGTGCCCAACATCACCTTCGGCCCGCCCGTGGTGGCCAAGCTGCGCAGCCACTGCAGCGTGCCCCTCGATGTGCACCTGATGATAGAACGGCCCGAGGATTACGTTGAAAACTTTGTGGACGCCGGCGCCGACATCATTACGTTCCAGGTGGAGGCGACCCGGCATCCCCATCGGCTGATACGGCGCATCCAGGAACTCGGCTGCAAGGCGGGCATCGTGCTTAACCCGGGCACGCCCGAGACCGCCATCACCTACCTCGCCGACATGGTGGACATGGTGCTGGTCATGAGTGTCAATCCCGGCTTCGGTGGCCAGGCCTTCATTCCGGAGATGCTGGAAAAGATCGCGAAGATCCGGGCCATGATCGGCGAACGCGATCTCGAGGTGGACGGCGGCATAGACGAAAACGTGGCGCCCGCCGTCGTAAAAGCGGGCGCCAACGTGCTGGTGGCGGGATCTTACATCTTCAGCCACCACTCCTACCAGGAGGCCGTCCAGCTGTTGAAGGCCGCCGGAAACGGACGCGACTGAGCTCCGTCAATCCTTCAGATTCGCCAGGAGGGCGGTCAGCCGTTTCTCGCTTTGTATGGCCGCGCGAATGGTGTGATAATTTATCTTCCAGGCGTGGCCCATGTAGTCCCAGAGGCGGTTGTTGTTTTCGTCGAAGAGGGGATACCATTCGCCCACCTCGTGGTTGATGACGTGGTCCATCACGAAGCGGTGCACGTTTTCATAGGCATCCCAGAATTTCTCATCGCCCAGCACCAGGCAGGCGTCCAGCATGCCGACCAGCGTTTCCGCCTGCTGCCAGAATTCCTTGTTGCGCTCCCGGGCGGGCCCGTCGTTGGGGCCTTCGCAATACACCCCGCCGCGTTCCCGGTCAATGCCGTAACGAACGCAGTGTTCGTACATCATTCGCATTCGTTCCTTATACGGCTCCACGTCCATGCCCAGGATGTCCAAGGCGTGTTTGAGCAGCCAGCAGAACTCGACGTTGTGCCCAAAGCTGGTGTTGTTTAACGGACGGCCTTCCTCATCATCCACGTCCCGGTCCGAACCCCACACGTTCTTGAACAGGATGGCGCGCAGGGGCGTCCAGTCAAAGGCGAACTGGGCGATGCCCGTGCCGTATTCGGGGTGGACCATGCGCTCGAAAATCAGGTCGATAACCCGCTGCGTGTCCGTCTTGTGACCGTGATATCCCGTCGCCTCGTACAGGTTGGTGAAGGCTTCCATCAGGTGCATGTGCACGTCGAGCGACTTGCGGTCTCCGCCGTAAACTCCCGGCGCCTTTGGAGACCAGTCTTCCTCGAAGAATTCCCCGAACCCCCCGTGCTGCAGATCGGCCGCGCGCGTTTTGATGACACTGTAGGTCTGTTCCGCAAGATCCAGGGCTTCCCGGTCGCCCGATGCCATGGAATATTCGCTGAGCGAGTAAACGGCAAAACTGTGGCCATACATGATTTTTGCCCGGTCCAGGGGCGTGCCATCCTGCGCGCAGGTCCAGTACCAGCCGCCGTATTTCTTGTCCAGGAAATGGTTGATCAGGAAATCCACGCCCTGGCCCGCGATGTCAAGAAACTTGCCTTCTCCGAGACCCGCGCGGTGCGCCGAGGAATAGGTATAAATCATGCGTGCCTGACAGAGCATCGTCTTGATGGTTTCACCGGTGGGATTGCCATCCTTGTCCAGGTAGGTCAGGAATCCGCCGTATTTGGGGTCCACGCCCCGGGTGGTCCAGAATGGCAGCAGTTCATTGAATAGATGGTGCTGTATTTCCTGATGGGCTTTGGCAACGCGTTCCTTGCTTAACATGGGGGTCCTCCCGTAATAAGGGCTCATAACTGGGGGTTAATGGAGAAGATCTGCACTTAACGGCACGGCATCCAACAAAAAATGTACAAGTCCGTACTCTACCATTTATATTCAAGAAGTTTCCAGCGTCCCGCGCAGGTCATCGGCAAGGCGCCGCGCTTCGTCACGGCTCAGTTCCAGCGTGACCTTGCCGCCGCCCGGATGCGCACAGGTCAGAGCGCAGCCGTCGGCGCGCTTCTCCAACTGCCACCGCGTTCCTTCCGGCAGTTTCGCCTCGGGAACCATCCAGTATTCGGCGTCGAACTCGGAAATCTGAACCAGCACCCCGAAAGCGTCGCGGGGATGAATAAAGACTTCCTTCCATGTACCGTCGGGATATTCATGCCTGCCGAAATAGGGGATACCGTGCGCGTCCAAGCGCTTGATCATCTCCTCCAGGTCGGCTGTCTGCAGGGTGATGTGATGAAAGCCGCCCGTACGTGTCCTGAGGAACCCCTCCAGGAAACTACCCTCGCCCGAAGGCGACAGGAGTTCCAGGCGGGACAGGTCACCCAGTGCCAGGGTCTGCCAGTAAAACTTGCGGTCCTTCGCTTCGAAGCGCTTCCCGGGCAGGGCGCCGAGCACGTCCCGGAAAAACGCGAGCGCCCCCTCATGGTTGTTGACCGCAATGGCCACATGATCCATACGCATAATCATAAAATTATCCTCCCGTAATGAAACAGCACCGTTGATAATGCGCCAACCGACACTACTGCTGATTATAACCGAAGACGCCCGTAAACCTTGTTTGTCTGTTTGGCACGAATGCCTTCGAAGACATGTCTGCATATCCTCTCGGCATCGTGTAACAAAGGCTCTTACGCATGCATGGTAATGGAAATAACGGATACAGTCAAGCGTCACACCTACGCAAAAACTTGACTTGGCTGGCCTGGACGATACGAAACAGGCTTCATGGTATACTTGATTGTTGTCGCGTCGCGCCTTTCTGCGGAACAGGCCGCGCGCCTGAAGCCTTCATTGATAAGGATTTTCATAATCCCCTGCGGAATAAGGATATGATTTTATGAAACGGCGCATATTCTTAGAACGGCTGTTTGAGACCGCCGCTGTCGCACCAATGTTTCCGGCAAGGGGACGAAACTCGTGGAAGGCCGCCGCCACGACCGCTTCCGAAAGGCCTTCCGAATCTGTGGCGGGGCGTGACATCGGCAAACCCAATCTGATATGGATTTGGTGCGACAATCTGGCCTATGGCGATCTCGGTTGTTACGGGAACCAGGCAATCAAGACCCCGGTTATCGACGGCCTGGCCCAATCCGGCACGCGTCTTACCCAGTACTACATTGCCCATACCGTGTGCAGCCCTTCGCGGGCGGCGTTGCTTACCGGACGGCAGCCGTTCCGCACTGGCATTGTGGACGTGCTCCGGCCGGATAGCCCCACCGGGATGCCGGCTGATGAAATCACGCTGGGAGACGCGCTGCGCGCGGAAGGGTATGCCACGGCCGCCATCGGCAAGTGGCACCTGGGTGATCGCCGTGAATACCTGCCGTTGCAGCACGGGTTCGACCATTATTTCGGGCTGCCCTACAGCATGGACATGCTTCCCACCATCCTGTACCGGGACAATGATATTGTCGAGCGGCTGCCCGGCGACAAGGTGCAGAACATTACGGAACGTTTTATTGACGATGCGATTTCCTTTGTAGAGACAAACCGGGATCGGCCTTTCTTCCTCTATTTCAACCATACCCTGCCGCATCCGCCGGTGAATCTGCCACAGGACTGTCGCACCCCCGGCCGCTCTATTTACGAAGATGCCATTGAGCATATCGACCGGCAAACCGGGCGGCTCTTGGAGACGCTTGATGCACTTGGGTTGTCTGAAAATACGCTTGTTGTTTTCAGCAGTGACAACGGCCCCATGGGCGAGCACGGCGATACGGGGGGCTTGCGCGGCCGCATTCGCGACAGCTACGAAGGTGGTGTCCGCGTGCCCCTTATCGCGCGCTGGCCCGGCAAAATTCCCGCAGGTGTCGCCGTTGACACCCCGGCCATATCCTATGATACTTTTCCGACCTTTGTCGGACTCGCCGGGGGGCAACTCGCAGAAGATCGCGTTTATGACGGACAGGATATTTGGCCGCTGCTGTCGGGCAAGGGCGCGTTTGAACGGCGTGCTCCGTTTTTCTGGGTGTATCTCGACAACGTGACCGCCATGCGCGACGGGCAATGGAAACTGCATGTTGCCCACCGCGAAAAGGCCTTGGATGCGCCGGAACTCTATGACTTGGAAGCCGATCCCAAGGAAGCCCACCCTGCAAATGAAGCTCATCCGGAGATCGTAGAACGCATGCTGGCACAAGCGAAAGATTTCGAGGCTGAAATTCCCAAGGTCTGGACGCTGCAGTACCCGGTCCGTGACCCGGCAAAGCGGAAAAGCGGGGTGCGGAGAGAATAGGGCCACCCTTGTGGTGCGTATAAGCGAGAAAGGATATCGCCAGTATGGTTATCGCCCTGCTCATGTCTGCCGCCTTGGCGGTTAATCCAACGCTTCCTGTGGAACCGGATGCCGGAAACGTCTTTCCAAACTGGTCCGGATTTCACCTGGATGGTAAGGAAGAGGCCGGTACCTGGAATGCGCGGGAGGCCTACCTTAACGACGCGGAGGGCGTCTGCCGGTTTCTGCTCCGGCATCAGGCACCCGAAGAGGCCCCGAATGCAGGGGCGGTTCTGGACCCTTTTCTCGGACGGGAACATCAGTACACGACCCCGTACATAGCGTTTGCGGTGGGGGTGCTGCTTCAGGCGGGCCGGGCGCCGGACCTGCTTCCTGTAGGGGTAGCGGCCATGGCATGGGCCACCCGCTGCGTGGCGGAGGACCGGGTGCCCGAAGCGCACGACGAGTTTTATCTTGCCCCGCTCGCAGAAGCGCTCGATCGCTATGAAGGCTTCGGTCCCAGGGAAAAACTGGACTTGTGGCGCGGACGGTTGCAGGCCCCCGTGGAAGAAATTATTGAGGGGTTACGTGCCAAAACAAACAACTGGCGCAGCTATGCCATGAAAGGGGAGTGGGCATGGTATCGTGTTGGACTGATCGACCGCGCGTCCGCCGTGGCGTTTATCGAAGACGCCTGGCTGCACCGCACGCAGCGGGAACGGATCGTCCTTGAAACGCCGCACCTGTATCAGGACTGGAGCAGTGATCCGCAATCCATGGCGGTGGAAGCGGTGGGACGCGGCAACCTCCTGGCGCTGGCTGCCGCCGGGTATGACGGACCTTCCGGTGCTGAAATTCGCACGGCCGCCGTATCCGGAACCCGGTCCACTCTGCTTTTTCAGGACCCGACCGGACAGTGCCCGCCCAATGGGCGCACCGATAACCATGTGTTCAATGACGTCCTTTACCTGTTGGGTTTTGAAGCCCTGGCCTGCATGAAGCAGCAGGAAGAACCGCTGTTCGCCGCGCAGTGCCGCCGGGCTGCCGCCCTGGCCTATCAGAGCATCCAGTGCTGGAAGCGGACCGAGACGGGGTGGGAGGGGAGTTATTATGTCACGAAAAACCGCACGGACCCTGCCGAACGCGTCGGCTATCAACCGGCAAGCCAGTATAGCAACTACAATGCCGCCATCGCCTTTCACCTGGCCGAGGCTGGCGAAATTGCCTGCGATGCGGTGACGCCGACGTCGGCCCCCTGCGAGATAGGCGGTTTTGTAGCGCAGGCCGGTCCGGCCTTCGGTTGTTTCGCGGCGAACGCGGGAGGCCTCCAGGTCTTCGGCAATCTGCGGGGCGACACGGTGCCCAAATACGGCCTGTTCTGGACGCCTCTCGGCGTGGTGCGCATCGCCCGCGCGGGCTGGGAAAGCCGGCTGGGCCCGGGCGACGGCGCTATGGATGCCCGTTCGAAGCAGGGCACCAGTTTCGGACCCACCTGGAAGGTCGAGAACAGGTGGAAACGGCTGGCCCCGGAGGCCACGGACTACCAAGGCCGATTGCAGGTGGACTTCGTGCATCCCCTGCTGGTGCGTTTTTCCATTCTCTATACATCCGTTACCGGTTCCGGCGGCCCGGCATTTCGCCACGATTTTACAATTATCCCCATCGGCGTGATGACCCGGCTTGCGTGCCTGAACGACGCCGAGTTCGGGCTAACCCTGCCCATGCTGGTAAACGACGGCCATGAACTGCTGGTACACGCGACACGGCGTTATGTGACTACGGCTTATTCGGAGGATGGGGACCAACAATGTTTCATTTCGCTTAACGGTCCCATCGAAAAAGAGGAGGGGAAGGTGTTGTCCAGCTATGGGCATCTGCACTCCTACCGGGCAACCACAGCCGGGGAAGAGGTCGCTGTATTCATTTATCCAAGAAAGAAAGACGAACCCGGCGCCGAAGCGATGTTGAAAAGTTTCGAAGTGACGGAAGACGGCTTCAGCACTGTGCTGGGCAAGGTTGCAGGCGATATGTACCATTCAAAAGCACTGACGGGCGGCCGGGCGGACCGGGTCACCGTCGGCACCGGGACGGAAATTCATTTCAGCGAAACCTGCCGCTTCATCATTCAGCACAAAGAGGGCGCACTGATGACAATAGAAGTAGACCGGCCGGTTACCGTTGAAACGGACGGGCAGATGCATAAGCTTACTGCCTATGCTCCCAAACACGTCTCAAAAAGGGACTCTTGAAGGAGAAGCGTGTCTATGGATATAGACGTGTTAATCCCGTCCTACACGTCCTACCGGTCTTACACGTCCTACATAAGCAATGCAGTGCTACCCTTAATATCGGTAGGACGGACTGGAAAGCGTTTTTTCCCAGCGCCTACGGTTCTTGGAGGCACAAGGGAAAGTTCAGGGTCCGGTTCGGGTCTGGTCCACATAATACAACTCAAATTCCCAGTCGCCATACCCGGGCGGCAGGTCGAATAAATATACCCGGGCAGTGTAGGCATTCTTGCTTGTGGGTTGTTCCAGTACGAAAGGATGCATCTCAGGAGAGGTGACATCGTTCAGGAACACGGTAACATTTCTTTCAGGGAGAGAAGCATAAAAAGTCGCTTGTTCGTCCTGGATCGCATCGGCAGCGATATGCTCAATGGTAACGGTGTCTTCTTGAATATGTAGGAAGTCCTTTCCGTCAACCCGCCCTTTCCAGTGCAGTACTTTTACGGCGGCATCTGCATATTGTTCCAGCAGGTCGCGGTCTTGTTCTTGGCGCTTGCGGATGATAGCGGCCGTTTCCAAAGCGTCAGGGGCTTTGGATAGCGTTTTCAACGCGATGTCCCGGTCGGCGACCAAGGCGTTCGCGTTTCCCAGCAATTGTTCGATGCCGTAGGGCTTATAGTTAAACCCCGGCGCCTTTCTGAACTGTTCGCTGGTCTCGCGCAGCCGGTTCGTTTCTTCTTTGAGGTATTCTCTGTTTTCCGGGGAAGAAGCATCGGAATAGTCAAAATAGGCATAGCAGGTCTTGATGTAGGCGTTGTTGGTTTGGATGAGAAGACGGGTCAGGTTCAGGGCGTCCATGACCTGTGCTGCGGTCTTGGGATTATCGAAGTGCGGCAGCGCTTTTTCACCGAGTTCGACCATGCGCACGGCCAGCGCAAGCCCCCGGTCCAAGTGGGCGACAGCGTCGGGAATCTCAGGTTTGGAGGGAACGTAAATGCGTTCCCGCAGCCAGTCGATGTGGCCTTTACCTTGATCGAGGGCGGGAAAACCATGGACCGGAAAGGTGGTAAGACGCAGGTGCGGCAGCGTATTGCCGCGAATGGACTCCGCCACGGGCTTGACGTACAGGCCGTGCTTGTACGCCTCACCGGAAAGCAGGATAACTTCTCCCATCAGTTCAGCGGCGTCCTTCCCGAAGTGGATAGCCGCGAAATCTTCGGCGATGACACGCGGGTCTTCCGCGGGATTCCAGGACATGCGGAACGCCGTGTAGGCCGTCAGCGCATTGGAACTCCAGTCATTGCTTGTATCGGACCAGAACTGGGCGCCGGCGATATTACTGTTCTGGCCATGCCACAGGCGGTTGAAGCCTTCCTGGAAATACAGGCCCGGAAAAGTGGGAAAGACATGCATCCCGCCCGCTTCATGGTAGTTCATGGCGGCCAGCAGCACCAGCATCTTGTGGGGCGTCAGATTGAAGGTCGGATTATAGGGCTGGTAGAACCAGCGGTCCCCCAAGGTCAGGTACGGCGACACGTACAGGTTCTCCACCGGCACCGCATCCGTGAAGATGCGGCGGTACACCTCCGCGTCCGAATGCTGTTCCGTGGTGTTGGTCACCCACGTGCGGTGATAGTACAGTTTGCCGAACTCCGCCACAACGACCTGGTGCATTGCCTGTAAAAACACCTGGTACCGTTTTTCCAGTGGCCAGCCGGACACATCGTGGGGTTCGTGCATGACATCGTAGGGCACCAGCGGTTCGCTTACACGTGTCAATTCCCCGGTGCGCACGCGGACGCCGTCCAGTTCAGGCAAGGCGTTGAACAGGCGGCGGTACTTGTCCTGAAGCATCCTCCAGAGATTGGGGTCGTCCGGTCTCGGGGAGGCCACGAAACGGTTCAAGTCCTCGGGGTGATACGAAAATTCATCCACAGAGGCCAGATACTTCATGTGCAGTCCGTGGGCCGTGCCGATGAGCGCTTTCGCGGCTTCACGGTTGGCGATGTTAGCACTGCGCAAGGGTTCCTGTTCCCAGGGAACCAGCGTGTTGGCGTCCAGGCCGACGGCCCAGTTCACTGTATAGCGCAATGCTTCGTGCAGAGAGGCCTCATCAGACCCACCGCCCGCCCGAATAGACAACACGGGTGCGCGGACCACGTTCAGTTCCGGGATGGTCTTGCATACCCGGATGCGGTCCCATAGCCAATACAAACCATAAATGTCGCCCGCAATGTCGCCTCCCGCGATAATCAGGACCGTTGTACCGTTGGCGCGGCGCAAGGTTGCCATTTCAAAGCCTTGTGTGCTGGAGACACCTTTCAAAGATGCATTCTGATCGTGGAGTATGGCGTCCACACAGGCATTCCGCCCGGCATTGCCCACTAGAATCCGTTGCTGTTGCGCAGCCCGGCCTGGTTCGCCCGGAAGTATCTCCATACCGTTTTTCCTTGCGGCATCCTGCAAGTCCACGAGGGCAAGCGCATAGGCCGGGTCGTTGCGGAGTGCGTCACCGGGAATGATTTCCCATCGAACAGGGTCCGCAAAGGTGACGGACAAAAAGGCGTGAACGGAAAACATGACCAAGGTTACCGTCGTTGGAGTCGAGTTCATTTTCATGCCTTAACATCTTTCCGGCGCGGGTACACGGTCATTTACGAGCACGCTGAATTTCATTCACCAAGCGGTGGCTGAGTATATTGTGGCGCTTTGCATAATACCACATCACGGGAATGCCACAGGCCGAAATAAAGGTTTTGGTACACCAACATGCCGAGCTTGCCTTGCTTGCCTGAAGGTATTATCTGGAAACGTGCTATAAGAAACACATTGAAATATCAACAACCAAAGTGGAGTTTTCAATGCAGAGACTGCACGTTTGGACAGGGATATCGGGCGGTTTTGTAAATGAAACGACATCAGAGACGTAAAGGCCCCAAAGGGCTGTAGAATCTCTGATTGGTACGTCCTTTAGGCCCTTTTCATCCTTTCTTTTAGCGGACAATTCACAGATTACGATAGGACCTTTAGGAATGCCCGGTGACTATGCGGACTGTGGTGGCTGTTGTATACAGTATGATACGCTACAAGAAAAGAAAATATGGTGTGCAGAAGCGTCACGCGTTAACACTTATTTCCTGTTGAAAGACCATGTGACTTTTTATGTATCAAGGAAAGGTGGATTAAACAATGCGCAACTCCTATAAAGTTCTCTCAGTGTTTTGGATGATGCTGGTGCCGGTAATGCTTACCGCGTACAGCCAGGAAGACAACTGGGCCCCTGTGGACTACGATATCCAACTGGACACAATCCGCTCCGGCTTTGACAAGGAAACGTGCTGGGTTCATCCGCGTGCCGGCACGATTCCCGGCGAGACGCCGATTGTGGTCATGACCATGCAGAAACTGCTTCTGAGCGGGTCGGATGTGTTCTATGCCCTCAACGAAATGCGCACGGATGATCTCGGTAAAACCTGGAGCGGTCCCGTAGAACACGACACCCTCAGCCGGCGGCAGGAAGAAACGATGGTGGCGGTGATCTGTGATTTCACGCCGAAATGGCACGCGGCGACTGGCAAACTCCTCGGCACGGGCCACGTGGCGCGCTACCAGGGCGACAAACTGGCGGGGGAATATCCAAGACAGACCGCTTACTCCTGGTACGAGCCTGAAACACGCACCTGGGCGTCGTGGCGGACCGTGGAGATGCCCGATGACCCGAAGTTTTTCAGTTCCGGCGCGGGTAGCACGCAACGGGTGGACCTGCCGGACGGCGACATCCTGCTGCCCATCTATTTCAGGCCCAAAGGCACGAAAACGTCCGCCTCGACCGTAATGCGCTGCCGCTTCGACGGCGAGGCCCTCCGCTACATTGCGCACGGCGATGAGATGACGGTGCCCGAACCCCGGGGCCTGGGCGAGCCCTCTTTGACACTCTTCCAGAACCGCTTTTACCTGACGTTGCGTAATGATGTAAAAGGCTATGTGACCCGGGGAGATGATGGACTCCATTTCGAACCGCCCCGGCCCTGGACCTTTGATGACGGCAGCGAACTGGGCAGTTACAATACGCAACAGCATTGGGTTACGCGCAAGGACGCGCTCCTCCTCGTGTATACCCGGCGCGACCCGGAATATGACCATGTCTTCCGCCACCGCGCCCCACTGCGCATTGCGCGGGTGGACCCCGAACGGTTGTGTGTTATTCGGGACACGGAACGCATCCTCGTGCCGTCCCGGGGTGCGCGCTTGGGAAACTTCGCCGTAACGGAGGTGAACGACCAGGAAACGTGGGTTACCGTAGCCGAATGGATGCAGCCCAAAGGGTGTGAGCAATACGGTTCCGACAATGCCGTATATGCCGCGCGCATCCGCTGGCGGGACTGAACGCTGATACCGTTCCCGTTCTGTCACCCGAATGCGGCGAGCACCGGCAAATGATCGCTTAGCGCGTAAGAGGAAGGATCGTTCGGGTCCGGAATAAAGGGCGGCTTGTCCAGCACCTCGGCATGTCGTGCTTTTTCGGCCAACTCCGGCGTGGCCCAGATGTAATCGATGCGGCCTCTAGGTCGTATGCTGGGCGCGGTCGGTTGATCGCCGATACCCTGTCGGGCGCCGATATCTATGAGCCCTGCCTCGACCCATAACTTGTATTCGGGCGCGTCGGGACGATGGTTCAAATCCCCCTGCAACAGCACGGGTCCTGTTTCACGCAATTTGGTGATCAGTGCGATGATGGCCGCCGCCTCCAGCATCCGTATTTCCTGTTTCTGCGCGTGGAAATGGGCGCTCACAACATGCAACCTGCCAAAGGGCGTGCTGAGTTCCGCCCGTCCCAGGTGCCGCGTGAACAAGGTCTCATCATGCGCCTTTCCGGCCGATGGACGGTTCTCGCTGGACACAATATCGAAGCGCGTGACAATCGCCCCGGGGAAGCCGCCCGGATAGGTCTTGTCCCCTTTCCAACCGCCAGGGAAATAGGCATACCCCATGCCCAAGGATGCGGCAAAACGTGCCACCAGTTCTTCTGGGGGCGCTTCCTGCAGGGTTACGAGGTCCGGTGCGAAGGCCTTCAGGGCTTCCGCCGTCAATTCGGGGTGCGTGCCGCGTGAGGCTTCAAGCCGTGAACGTGTCACATCCGTTTCGGGAAAGCCGCGAAAGGCGAGCACGTTGTAGGAGACGGTTCGCAATATTTCTTTTTCTTCGCCGGCGATTGCCCTCGTCCCCAGTCCCAGCAACCCCGCTCCCGCAAGTTTCAGGAAAAGGCGTCGTTTTATCGTGTTCATTGTTTCGCTCCTCTAAAAAAACGGCCTCCAGTTATTACGTCGCCTCGCCCGTGGTCCGGTTTAGCGTGGACAGCCCCAGTCCCATTATAATAGGAAGGCTATGCGAAATCTAACGCATGTTATGAAACGTACTGGTGCTGTGTAACCGGGAAGTTGTTTTTTTTGTGTTTTTGTTGCGGCCCCGGGGTTGCGAACACTACAGGTCCGACAATGCCGCGTATGCCGCCCGCATCTGTCGGCGACACTGAAACAGGAGGTGTCATGCTGCTGCAACTTGCGCTTTTATTGCTGATGGGCGCGGACAGTTCCGCGCTGGATGTCACCGTCGTGAGGACGGTCACCGTCTATGAGGCGGAGGAACACCTGAATTTTCCCTGGGTGTTTCGGGGCCCCGACAGATTTCTGTCCCTGACGTGTTCAACAGGCCAACACACGGTTACCGAACGGTCCTTGGCCCTGGTGTCATCGGATGACGGGGAGACGTGGACAAAGCCGGAGCAACCGGCGCCCAACGGCATGGCAACCCTGCTGCGTGACGGGCACGCCGTCGCGTTAAACTGCTGGGGGCCGGAATCCTTGGAACCCGGAAAGGGCCTTTACCCGGCAACAACCTTCTTCCATGCAAACGGGGGACGGGGCGCCGTGAAAAAGGTGGCTGGCCGGATCCACCTGCCGTTCCTGATGAAACCCCACTTCCACCGGAGCCTCGTCGAAATGCCCGACGGTGCGCTGCTGGCCACCATCTACGGAACACAGGAGGGGCATGCGAAATACTCGTCTGTGCTTCTGCGCACCGAAGACGGCGGGCTGAACTGGCGGTTCCTTTCCATCATTGCCCACGCGGAAGATGTCGGCAACGAAGGGTTTTGCGAACCGACCCTGGTGCGGCTTGGAAACGGCGACCTGTACTGCGCCCTGCGCGTGGGCGGACCCCTTTACACCACCCGGTCCAGCGACAGCGGCGCCACTTGGAGCGCGCCGGCAGTTGTCGCCGATCATGGCGTCAACCCTCACCTGCTCCTCATGAAAAACGGCGTACTTGTGCTTAGTTTCGGCCGACCCAATTTGGACCTGCTCTTTTCGCCGGACGGCTCCGGCGAGGACTGGGCCTCCGGCCTGACCCTGTACCGGGGGCCCGGCTGCGCATACACCGCATTGGCCGAAGCCGATAACGGCGACCTGATGGTCTTTTTCTCGCAATCGGGATTCTGCGGCACCCCCGGCATCGGCCCCCTCAACATGATCCGGCTCGCGAGGCTGTCCGTCACCAAAGGACCAGACGCCGGTTCCCGCTGAAAGATGTTCGGATGGTTGTAGTTCCGCGGGAGAATGTCTTATCATCATTCCCATGAAACATTACACGCCTTCCCTGCACCTGATTGTCCCGGCCATGCTGCTGGCCTCTTTCGCAGCGTTCTCTGCGTCCGCCCCGCCGGACCCCGTCTACCCGAAGGTCAACCCGGGATACTGGTACGAAGTCGTGCCGGATTGGCCACAAAAACCTGCAGAAATCGAATGGGCCGCCGTGCCGGCCGTTACCCTAGACGGCGATGGCAATGTCTGGATGTTCAGCCGGAAAGCACCGTCCATACAGGTTTATGCGCCCGATGGCCGGTATCTCTTTGGTTGGGGGGATATGCCCGGCGCCCATGGACTCAAGATCGACCGCACGGGTTCTGTATGGATCACGGATGTTCACCGCCATGTGGTCGAGGAATACACGCGGGAGGGTGAGCTGCTGTTGCGGCTGGGCATTGAAAATGAGGCGGGTACGGACGAAAAACACTTCTTCAGGCCCACCGACATAGCCTTCGCCTCGAATGGCGACTTCTTTGTCACGGACGGCTACGGCAATGCGCGGGTGGTGTACTTTTCGAAAGAGGGCGCGTATCTTAACGCCTGGGGCAGCCTGGGCACGGAAAACGGCCAGTTCAGCATTCCCCACGCCATCGTCATCGATTCAAAGGACCGCCTGTACATCGCCGACCGCAACAACGCCCGTGTGCAGGTCTACAGCACCGACGGCACACTGCTCGATTCCTGGAAACACCTGATGGTGCCGTGGGTGCTCTGGATCACGGACAAGGATGAACTCTGGATTTGCGGTTCCACGCCCATGACCTGGCCGGGCAATCCCCTGGGATGTCCCCCGAAAGATCAGATCATCGCCAAGTTCAATACAGAGGGAAAAATGTTGGAACTGCATGGGTTCCCGAAGGGCGGCGACGGAGAGGAAAAGCCCGGTGAATTGAACTGGGTGCACGGCATGGCCGTGGACCCCAGGGGCAACCTGTATCTTGGCGACATCTACGGCAAGCGCCTGCAGAAATTCCTGCGCCGGCCCTGAGTTAAAGAGGCTGAGGAAGTCAGCCTTTGTCGGACACTGTCAGACCAAGTTGGACAACAAATAATGCACCACCATGCAAAAGGAAAACTTTAATGACACTTTTTAGCCTTCATTTCCTGCTCGCCGCATTAACGGCCAACCCGATGTTTGATGCTTCGGCCGATGCCGGGGCACTCCAATGTTTTGCCGTAGAAGGACTTAACACGCCCGCCTGCGGCACCGTCTATGGCGCGGGTGTGCTGGTGGAGGGCGGCATGCCGCTGGGCGGCATCGGCACGGGCTATGTCTGCTTCGACCCAGAGGGCCGGTTGGGGAAATGCTCTATCTTTAACCACTATCCCGCGCCCATGGTGTTGGGAAAGCCCTTTCTGTCTCTGACCACGGAAGAAAAGACCTATTCGGTCGCCACACCCCTGGACGGTGTCGGGGACGCCAAGGCGGTACATTATTTCGGCCATTTCCCTGTCGCGGAGGCACGCTATGAATTGGATGTGCCGCTGCGCGTGGAAGTCAGGGCCTACAGTCCTTTCCTCCCCGGCGACGCCGCGGAATCAAACACCCCTGCCGCGGTTTTTGAAGTATTCGTGACCAATCTGGCCGATGCCGCTCGTTCCGTCACGCTGTCCTTTTCACCGGAAGGGTTCCCCGGCGGGGAGGCGACCCCATTTGCCGAAGGCGTCTGGCAGGGCATACAGCTGACGCACGCGCCGTTACAGCGTCTGCCCGAATGGATCCGGCACACCTGGGCAGTCGCCGTTGAAGGCGGCGTGGTGGAAAACACGGAAACGGGCATTCGCGCTTCAGCCACGTTGGACATGGCGCCGGGGGAACGCAAAAGCGCGACATTCATTCTTGCTTGGCACCAGCCCTGGCTGCGGGAAAGCTCCGGGCGCGTGGAGAAACATTTCTATGCCGGCCGGTTTGAAGACGCGCGCGCTGTCGCTATGCGCGCGTCGGAACGCCGTGAGGACTGGCTGCGTCGTATCTTGTCCTATCAAAGCGCCTTGTATGGTGAAGACCTGCCGGACTGGATGAAAGAAACGCTCATTACCGCGCCTTACGCGCTGACTAAGAATTCTCTGTGGATCGCCCGCCAGCGTCCCGACGACTGGTGGGGCGACGAGGGGCTGTTCCTGGTAAACGAGAGTTTTTCGACCTGTTCCATCACCGAAACCATGCCATGCCGCTTTTTCGGCCACTGGCCCGCCTTGTTCTTTTTCCCTGAACTGGAATTGACGACCCTCAAGGCCATCCGCCACTTCCAACTGCGCGGCGGGGAACCGCCCTTCTGCCTGGGGCTTGCCTTCGGCATCCGCGACGCCCGCTATCACTGCCAGCACACCTGCGGCGCGGGCGAGTATGCCCAGATAATTTACCGCTATTACCTGCGCACGGGCGACAAGGCCTTCTTTGATGACTTCTATGATTCCGCGCGGGATTCCGTCAATTTTATGATGTCACTGGACAAAGACGGCGATGGCCTGGTGGAGGACCACGTCCATGCCATCCCGGGCGAAACCTTTCCGGCCAACAACCCCATGGATAACTGGCCCTGGTACGGCGCAAGCAGTTACACCGCCGGCAAGGGGCTGGGCGCCCTCGTGTGCGGCATTAAGATGGCCGATCTGGCCGGAGATGAAGCCCAGGCGGCGCAATGGCGGGACACGCTCACGCGCGGACAGCGGGCCTATGAGGACAAGTTGTGGACCGGTTCCTATTACCGCGTCTACAACGACCCTGCCACGGGTCGCGTCAACGACGCGTGTCCCGCGATGCAGCTGAGCGGTGTCTGGTCCACCCGTGTGCTCGGCCTGCCCGACGCGTTGCCCGAGGATCACATTCAAAAAGCCCTGGACACCATCCTGAAACTCAACGTACCCGCATCCCCCTATGGCATGGTGAACGGGGTGTATCCCGACGGGCGGCTCTGCGAGGAAGGGGGCGGCTCCGGCATTCCGGACACGATGTGGTCCCGGGACATTTTCATTCAATGCAACGCCACCGCCGCCATGGTCTACCTCTATTACGACCGCGCTGAAGATGGTTCCGCCGCCGCCCGGGGCATGGTCGACACTATCTTCCGTGGACCCCATGCCATGCCCTGGGCGCAGCCCTGCGGCCTCAGTTCAAAAACCGGCGGCACTTGCCACGGTCATGACTATTATGACCACATGGTGGTCTGGAGTTACCCGCTGGCCTTCGCCGGACAGGACATCGCCGGGGGGTGCGCCCCAGGTGGCGTCATCGACCGGCTGCTTAAGGCAGCGAGGTAAGTTTCCGGCAAGGCGTTTGTCGGACTCCGTCAGACAGGGTCGGACAAGGTCGGACGAGGTCGGACAGGGTCGGACGAAAAGCATGGGCGTGGCGGTAACAGTTACAGATGCACCATGTTGTTGTAGGATCTGTTATTTTTGGTTATACTGTGATTCATGGAGGGTTCATGACACGGGACGACACGCCTTTTATGCCCCATGGCGGGTACCGCAAGTTGCGGAGCTATACCGTGGCCCAGGCGGTATATGACGCAACGGTGGTGTTTTGCCGCCGCTTTTATGCCCATGACAAGCGGATGACAGACCAGATGGTTCAGGCGGCACGAAGTGGGGTGCGCAACATCAGCGAGGGCAGCGGCGCAGCGGCAACATCACGCAAGGCGGAAATGAAATTGACAAACGTGGCGCTGGCTAGCCTGAACGATGAACTGATCCCTGACTTTGAGAGTTATCTGCTGCAGCAGGGGTTACGCGTCTGGCCAAAAGAGTCCAGGGAGGCGCGTGTTGTCCGGGAGCGCCTGCAGCATGATCGCATCGAGAATCTGCCCCCGCCTCCGCGGGGCGGAGTGCGGCTGACGGGCTTGGCGGACCTGGCGGATTTCGTGGGCAAAGCCGACGCTGAAATTGCGGCCAATACCCTGCTCTGTGCCACGCATCAGGCCTGCTACCTGCTCCGTCGCCAAGTGAAAAGCCAAGGCCGTACCTTTGTGGAGGAGGGCGGTTTCTCGGAGAACCTGTATAAGAAACGGCTTCAGGCGCGCGGGCAGGGTCGGACGAAGTCGGACCACGTCGGACAGGGTCGGACAGCGTCAGACAGGGTCGGACAGCGTCAGACGAAATCGGACAAGAAGGATGACGTTCCCTGACCACGGACACCAGCGAATACGGCACAGAGAACCTGATCATCGCACCAATGAACGGGCCGCCACGGGATTCGTGGCGGCCCGCAGTCTTCTGCGCGAGGCGGCAGGACAATCGTCAGGACCGTTTGCGCCGCGCCAGCAATCCCAGTGCGCCTCCAGCCGCAGCCAGTACGATCAGGCCGAGCATACCCATAGCCGGGATTTCTTCCACCACCGTTACCTGCGCTTCAAACACCTGGACGGCCTTGGCGCCGTCATCATAGGTGCAGGAATACAGGCCGGAATCACTCGTTGTCAGCAGCGCGATCTGCAAGGTGCGCGCATTGGCGCCAATGATGCGGCCGCCGTTCGAGAGTGGGACGCCATCTTTTGTCCATGCATAGGTGGAACTGGCGGCAACAGGGCATGGCACGCACAGGCACAAATCGCTGCCGATCTCATAATCGCCGCCCAAGGGTCTCGGACAGCCTTCCGGATTTTCAATGCATGCTTCTTCGCCTTCAGTTGGCAGTTCGCCTTCGACGGGCAGTTCACCCTCACCTTCAACCGGCGGTTCGCCTTCGGCGGGGGGCTCGCCTTCGACGGGCGGTTCACCTTCGCCTTCGACAGGCGGTTCCCCCTCGCCTTCGATCGGCGGCTCACCCTCGCCTTCGACGGGCGGTTCGCCTTCACCTTCAATGGGCCCTTCATAAAGCGCTAGGTCTTCACCCGGTTCAGGCACGACGTCGGCGGGCACCACCGCCAGCGCGGCGTCCAGGGCGTTCAAGTTGTCATTCATGGCTTGCAGGCCCAGCGTGGCAGCAAAAATGAGCACATCCGCGACACCGTCCGGAGCTCCTTGCCACGGCACCATCCCATCCGGCACAAGTATGTCCGCGGGGTCGGCGGGGGGATTCCCAAAATTCGGGATAATCTGCGCCACGGAAAACAGGGGCAGGCCGCTCTTGTCCACAAAGAGCGCATCCAGATCGTTATCCGCGGGAATTCCCAGGAAGCCGCTGGATCCATTGACAAGTAGACCGTCGGAAGCCAACGCAACGCGGAAAAACCCGGTTCCGTCCGGGGTCAAAATATCCGCAGCCGTGGCGCCCGCCATGGCCAGGGAAGGGGACCCCTTGGCCAGCGAAAAGAACAAATCGCCAGGCTGCAAATATTGGCTTGGAAGTAGATTCAGCCTGTCAATCAAAGGCGCGCGAAGGTCAAGCCCGTTCAGGTCATCATTGGGCGCGAGCACCAGGAGTCCCAGTTCCGACTCATCGGCCGCCAGCGCATTGGAACCCATATTGCCGGAGGACGTGACGAAGATGTCGCCGAAGGCTTCCGGCAGTTGTGTTACCGGCTGCCCGCAGGTGGCCGTACCCACGGCAACCTCGTTACTGACGGCCGTGCCGGGCATTCCCTGTGTGGGCCAATCAACGGAGAAATGCCAGAAAATAGGACGCATCAGACTATCGTACAAGCCGTCTTCAATGATGGCTACGGCAATATCGCTGGTAGGATAGGAAAAGGCGTCAATGTCGTCCATCGACTGCAAACCGAGCAGCCGATGCCGCAGCCGCATCAGGTTGGTGCAGCCGCCCGCCTTGTAAACATCGTTACGCGGGTCGCTATCGCCGTCCAGGGGACTGTTGATATCCGTTCCCGGAAGGCCAATGCCGGTCATCTTTACCGAGAGGTTGATCCCCTGCTCTGTTTCTCCTTCAGGCTCGCCTTCACCCTCCGGTTCGCCCTCCGGTTCCCCTTCGATGGGAGGCTCGCCTTCTCCCTCTCCGGGGGTCTCGCCCTCCCATGGCTGTTCACCTTCACCCTCTACCGGCGGTTCTCCTTCGGGAAACTGGACATCCAGGCAAACGTGGCAGATGTCGCCTTCTATCACCACATTCGTGCCCATGACATCAATGGAGACCCATTCCGGGTTAAAGTCTATAATTTGAAACAGGACCGTTTGGGTTACGGGTTCCGTTAAATCCTGGCCCACGAAAATGGGTTCCCGGACAATCCAGTCTGCTTCGTCTTCCGGGGAAATCGGGGGAATCGGCGGTACCCCGGTGCCGGGAGGGTAGTCCGGTGAACTATAATTGATGGCCACGGTGGCATCGGCACCTACGTCCGTGGGCGTGATGTTGAAGGTTACCATGACGTTTTTTGCGCGCGTCAGGTCCAGTACCCCATCATAATACCATTCATTCCACCATTCCGTGTTCGGGTAGTAGTAAAAGGTGCCTCCATCATGGCCGGTGCCGCCGCCCTCGATCATCCAGCCGGTGGCATCAAAGGTGATGTTGAATACATCACAATGGTCCCAGCCGTCTTCTCCCTGGTGCGCCCTTACGGTGCCTGTAGTTACCCCTGAATACCCAGAAAGGGGGCTTCCGGGGGCGCCTGTAAATTCGATTCTATAGGTTATATCAAAAAAGCTGTCCACATTCCATCGGCCGTCAGGCAATTGCGTAAGTGTGGTGTGACCCGGAGAGGGCAAGCCGAATTCATTACCCGCGCTTAGCTCCAGTAAATCAAAATCGGGGTCGCCCATCAAGGTACCCGAAAGTTGCTGGAGTTCACACGGGAAAGATTGTATCTTTTCCCCGGGGATACGGGGCGCCAAGTTCATGACCAGGGAAACGGGAAACATAATGTCGCGCGAATATCCGGTCAAGGCGCCTGTACCCGTCATCTGAAGACGCATGTCGGCAGTACACGTAATGACCTCGCCGCCCAGGGGACCGCCGATTTCGACAAATACGTCGAAGAAACTTTCCACCCAGAAGTCGGATTCAAGGGTCGTGCCCGGCGGCAGGCCATCAATAATGTCCAGCGTGCCGCCTTCGTTCACATAAGGACAGTTCGCCGGCAGGCTCACGGTCCCTCCTCCATTGTCCGGCGCCACGCAGCGCTCGGCCCCCGCCATAGGCGCCAGGCAGAGGGCTGCTGCAATGAGTATGACTTTAACCTCTAGTGCTGCCTTCATTGTTCTACTCCTTCTTAATTTACCCTGTAAATTCATCGGTTTAAATGCCGTTCCCATCAAACTATTTTTTCTGCACAACACAGGCTTTTTTCGCACTGGTCTATGCTCCTTCTGGTGTGTATTGCTTCCCGCTGAAAGATATTCCTTCCCCCTTGAATCCTCACCTCCCGCGCCTGAAACGCGTATGCTCGCCGTCATGACAACTCCTCCGCCCGGTTCGCAGCCCTGAAATAGATTCTCTTTTGCCGGGCGATCTTCTTCTCTACGGCTTCCGGCTCTTCCCCTGCCCCGCATCACACCGAACCCATCAGACGACTATTGTCCCTTATATTTACGCATACTACGCATAATGAATTCATGTTCATCAAACTGCATGTTAACAGTGTATTTTAAATGTCTCATAAAGTCAAGATATTTCTTTTTATTTTTAGAATACAGGTTTTTTTTATTATAATTTATATAATATATTTACTTTATTTTCATTGCCTGAAATGCGTAAGTATTGGATGCCTACCATTAAGAACTGGAAGCCACCTGAATGCCGGAATTCTATCGGAGTACAAACTTCAGTTTGTAAGGTATGCGCACGACGCTGCAACCTGAAGGTTGAACTCCAAAACCTCTACCCTCAAAATACGCGGGGCCGGGATCATAGGACCCCGGCCCCGGTTTACATTCGTCGCTTATATGGTTAACGCTTGGAAAATCCGAGCACAACCAACAGGCTTATACTAATCAGTAACCAGTCGCCAAAGACGCGTTCGAGCATATCGACGGCCTTGTCATTGTTTTCACAGCTGCCACAGCCGCCACAGCAACCTTCGGGTTCACCTTCGGCAGGCGCTTCACCTTCACCTTCGACGGGCACTTCACCTTCGCCTTCGGTTTCACCTTCGGCAGGCGTTTCGCCTTCGATTTCGCCTTCAACCGGCACTTCACCTTCACCTTCGGCGGGCGCTTCGCCTTCGGGTTCACCTTCGACAGGCACTTCGCCCTCGCCTTCGACAGGCACTTCGCCTTCGCCTTCGACGGGAAGTTCGCCTTCACCTTCAATAGGCGCTTCGCCTTCGACCGGTACTTCACCTTCACCCTCGGCGGGCACTTCGCCTTCGATTTCGCCTTCAACCGGTACTTCGCCTTCACCTTCGACGGGCGCTTCGCCTTCGGGTTCGCCTTCAAGTTCACCTTCGACAGGCACTTCGCCTTCGCCTTCGACAGGCGCTTCGCCTTCACCCTCAACCGGGGCTTCACCTTCGACCGGAGGTTCGCCTTCACCTTCGACCGGAGCTTCGCCCTCGCCTTCAATGGTCGTTTCACCTTCGCCTTCTACAGGTGCTTCACCTTCACCTTCGACGGGGGCCTCGCCCTCGCCTTCTATGGGCGCTTCACCTTCGCCTTCTATAGGTGCTTCGCCTTCACCTTCAACGGGCGCTTCGCCCTCGCCTTCTATGGGCGCTTCACCTTCGCCCTCGACCGGGGCTTCGCCTTCGCCTTCAACGGGAGGTTCACCTTCACCTTCGACAGGCGGTTCACCTTCGCCTTCGACCGGAGCTTCGCCTTCACCTTCGACAGGGGCCTCGCCCTCCCCTTCTACAGGCACTTCGCCTTCACCTTCGACAGGAGCTTCACCTTCACCTTCTATGGGGGTTTCACCCTCGCCTTCAGGCTCCCCTTCACCCTCACCTTCACCTTCGCCTTCGGGGGCTGTTAACGCGTCATCAATCCCTTTGAGCGGGAACAATGCCTCGATGATACGCACTTCGGCATCCAGTGCATCCAGGTTATCGTCCACAAATGCCAGCCAGAAATCCAGTTCCTTCTGGTCAATTTCCCCGGTGCCGTCTATATCAAGTTCTTTGAACTGCGCCAGGCTAAGCACGCCCGTACCGCTTACTTCCGCCCAGTTTAAACCGCTGCTGCCGTCGCTATCCAACGCGGCGAAATTACTCGAGAGATACTGCGCAATACCCAGTAACGGGTCTTCCAGGTCCCTCAAGCCCAGGTCACGGGCCGGAATCAGTTCATCGGCCACACCATCCGTGACTGGTCCACCCAGGGGGAAAATCATGCCATCGGGAACTAGTATATCTCCTGGATTAGCCGCCGGATGGACATAGGGCACCAACGGCGGTGGAATGATGTCGCGTACCGAGAAACAGGGGATCTTGCCCGGCTTTGTGGTGGCATCGCAATATAAGGCGTCCAAGTCATTCGTATCGGGAATACCAAGTACCTTGAACGTGCCGTCGCAGGCCAGCCCGTCCGTGGTGCGGGCGATGCGGAAACGTCCGTTGCCGTCGGGCGTCAAGATATCCGCCTCATGGCAGGCTCTTCCTTCAATCGGATCAATAACCAAAGCCAGGGAAGGCGAGCCTGCGCGTAGGCTAAAAAACAGGTCGCCGGGCTGCAGGTACTGCGGCGGTTCCTCATGCTTCCGGTCTATCGGCTGGGCGATAAGATCCAGCCCGTTCAGATTATCGTCCATCTGTACCGATGTCGCACTAGGTTGTATCGCAAGGGTCAGGTTCTCTTCGTCGGCCACCAGCAGGTTGCTGCCCCGCCCGCCTCCGGGCACGGGTAGGGCCGTACTGCTCACAAAGTAGTCCCCGTGGGCCTCGTTAGGTGCCGGAGGCACCCACAGCCACTGGGTACCCGAGGTCACCTCAAGGTCCACGCTTGACAGCGGCTTGCCTTTGGCGGGGCCGTCCACGGAAAAATGCCAATGAACGGGAAACGGAACAGGATCCGCTGTCCACCAGCCGGCATCCTCCTCAAGATTGCCCATGAACTTAACCGCAAAGGGCGCCCATTGGTAGCATAAGGCGTCAATATCATCGGCCGGTTGCAATCCCAGTTTTGTGTGAAGCAATCTTACGAAGTTTGTACATCCCCCACCAATGAACACGTCGTTTTCCGGCGCTTCGAAAGTCGCCTGCGCAGCCACACCGGTGCCCTTGAGGCCTTGCGACCCGACCTTGACACTAAAATTAATCCCCTGTCCCATTGCGCTTAGGGTCAACAGAACCAGCACCCCGATTGCCATAGATGCCTTTACATGCCTCATTTCCTTACCTCCAGCATTTTCCGCCTGCTTAAGTGTTCAATCCAACTTTCAAGTGTCGACTCAAAACGTCCTTTCGCTTTTTCTAAACTAATTCTGCAAAATATTTTTTTAAATACTTTGCAGAAACCATTCTGTAATTATTTTTATGCATTCTAAGTATATAATAATTTTACTACGAGTTCATCAATAAGTCAATTGATTATCTGTTTTTCAATTATAACGCGAATATCAAATATATCCATTATTGCTGTATTTTTTAATCTTTATTATAACAAGAAAAAAGGGAATCGCCTGCATACAATGCAAATCAGCCGAAGAGGTAGGCGTTAAATGGAGGGAACACCCTTGGGTTATGAAAGAGGGAAGTGCTACCGGCACAGGCGATTAAGGCCATTTCGCTGACAATCAGTTATGAGTTTGGCCTTATACGGATTAAATACCTGCAATTAAACCGCAAAGAACGCAAAGAGCACAAAAAAGATGATGGGGTGTTAAAGATCTTTGATTATAGCTGCGCCGAAGGTGCCATTTCTTTCAGGTTAAGTCCCGGATGAAATGCAGACGCTTGTAACCCGTACTTCGTATTCGTCCGTGGTAATCAGTTTCCTATTGCAGGTTTTCGATTACGAACACGAATACTATAGAGATCAGGGTTGTGGGCAAAACCGCGCTAATATATCATCTGCCGGATTTTACGTGGTTTGCCGGCTCTTCCTGTAGAAATGTCCCAGTATGACCAACACGGTAAATGTGCCGAGAATCACTACGGTCCAGGTATGGCCAACCTTGCCGTCGATACCCCAGATACTGCCGAAAAAAGCGCAGAACAGGGCAACGAGCATAAGGACATTCCATAGCACCCGTTTACCGCCCGTGGGCATATCTTCTTTCAATATTTTCTTTTGGTTCATGAGCAGGAAGAAGGACAGATACGCCAGGGGCAGCAGGGTCATACAAAAAACGGAGGTGGGCGTGGTTACGGCCATCAGGGCGCCGTCCCACGCAAGCATCACAAAAAGGGAAATGGACGTCATGGCGCCGCCGACAATCTGGGGCCACCCCTTGGCAGGCCGGTTGAGCAATTCACAGAAACAAAGACTGTTGATGATCATGAGCATGGTGGCGGCCGAAATACCCATGCCCAGTATGCCAATACCGAAGACGTAGCGGGAAACGGTGGTTCCCGTCAACGGCTCCAGCGAAGCCGCCAGTTGGGGCGCGTCGCGGCGAACAAGCATGGCTGCCATGACTTTTTCCGATTCAGGCAGCGCTTGGGCACGCGCTTCAATTTCTTCCGGCGCCAGCATGGCGAAACCGTCATCGCCCAGTTCGGAACGCAGCCGCGCGGCAAGTATCCCGTCATACCCTTTCTTAAGGCTGGCTTCCACGGCAATCAGGTTTCCCTGTTCGTCATAGGGAGAAACAAGTCCTGCCTGCGCCTTGGCATGCAGCTGCGTTCCCGCGGCGATTACCACGCAGGACGTGGCAATCATGAAAGGAATGAACAGACCTGTTGAAAGATCAAAGATGGCCAGTCCGCGAAAATCGCGGTCCCACCCCTTGCGCATCATGGAATAGGGAAACAGGAAGGTCATGTTAATGCCCACGGCAGTCGCAAAAGCGGATATGATGAAATCGCGTTGATCGCTCAGGATTCTGCCCGTCCAGAAAGCACGGAACTGCTCGGGCACCTGTTCCAGAAAAGGCACGAGTTTGGGTCCCGGTTCGAACATCATGTTAAAGCGCGGGACGAAACCGCCCACGTATTCGCGCCAGTCAGCCAGTCCGTTCTTGGTAACTACGAACACCACGCCGAAAAAGCACAGGACGGTTAACCCGACCATGCCCTTGACGATGGTTTCAAAGATTTTCATGCCCTTCCCACCGGAACTGTACAGGACCAGGAAGGTGATATTGACGGCGAGAATGCACAATGCGGCCACCAGGCGCCCCTGCGTTCCGAAGGGCCCGTCCACGCCAAGCACCTGGGGGAAGAGCATTTTCGTGAGCGCCGCCAGTCCCAGTCCAAACTGGGGCATGCTCCACACCATATTGGCCGCCATCGAGGCCAGCAGCCAGCTCCAGCCCAATACCGGATTGATATGGGTATTGATTGCGCGCAGCGGCCGTTCGCCCGTAGAAAGGGTGAAGTAAGCAATGGCGCTGAGCATGACGATGCCGACCATCATGGCCACAGGCTGCAGCCACAGGAAGGTAAATCCGGTGAGCACGGCCAGGTACAGGCTGTTGGACAGCGTTCCGCCGCCGAGTGTAATGGCGCTCTGCAGCCATCCCGGCCCGGACAGACGCAAAAACACGCCGAAAAGTGGCCCCTTGCCCCGGGCACGCGCGTCACTGATCATCTGCCGGTCACGCTCGATGCGTTCATTTACGGACAGGTTGATTTTTTGCGAGTTGTCAGAATTTGCCATTATACAAGTCTCCCGCGCAATTAAGGGTGTTCATAAAGTTGAAATGAGAACCCGTTGACCTTTTCGAAACAACAGACGCCACGAACGACACGCCCGCTATTCACCATCGCAAAGGCCCAGCCTGGATTTTCGTAAGAGATAGCTATTCCACGCATGATACTACCATTTATAGGTATATCCCAGCAAGGCGGAGATTGCGCTTGCCTCTATTTCGGTCCCTTTCCCGAGTAAAGACAGCAAATCACCATCGCCGTTTTCCTTCATCGAAGTCTTTGGCGCCCAGCCGCCCGTAAGATGGACGGCATGCTTTTCGTTGATGGCAAAGGATACGCCGCCTGTAATATGGTGCTCAAAAATCACCGGCGTCAAACTTGCCAAAAAGACACCGTTTGAACGAATAGGCGTATTGTTGTACGCGTACCCCGTCATGAACGTCCATTTGGGTGTAGCCTGCCATTCCAATCCAAGCTTCACGCTGTTCTGGTTGGTCCAGCCGAAACCACCGCCCCGGAATATGGGCGAGCCGTAACTTCTTACCCGACGCCACTGGAGCCACTTGTAATCAACCGTAAGTTCCAGGGTCGGCATGAGTTTATAGGCGATGCCGGCCTGCAGGGAACGCGGCATATCGAGAGGCGCACTCAGGAGATCATCATATTTGTCCATGCCGGAAGACCAATGGCGGGACATATAACTGGCGCCCACGGCAAAGCGGTCCCAATGCCGATAAGCGCCCACACTGACACCGGCGCCAAAGGCGGTATCCCATTGGTTGTCATAACTCGCCGTTGACAGTCCCAACGTAAGGTGATCCGTACGGAAACGGCTCACCGACAGATGAAGCCCCGCACCCAACGCCCAGCCATTATCAAGTTCCCGGGCATAGGCCAGCACCCCCCGGACATGCTGATACGCCAGCCGCCTGTCGCCGTTTCCACTGAATAAACGACTGATAATATTACGGGAATGGGGGTATTCTACGCCGGATCCGCAGGGCGCAAAAATACCACCGCCTAAGGTGCCCTTTTTCAGCGGCAGAATTATGCCGGTGGACGGCACCATAAAAAACTCATCGGAAACAAGATCACCATCCAGCCGGTTTCCCAGCACCCCCCGAGGCTTCAGTTTAAAGGTGTCAGAGATCGCGTACAGATTTATATCCATACGACGTTCAAGGTCCACCATGGAAGCCGGATTCATGTAACTCCAATAGGAACTGCGTGGACTGGCGACGCCGCTGGAGGCACGGCCTAACTGGATGGCATCGTTGCCCATCAAAA